>Ga0209507_1001440_pt1 | contig 18880 bp, 15 predicted proteins | sample AD_UKC028_MetaG_FD_184414 | JGI IMG/M metagenome (GOLD analysis project Ga0209507, IMG submission 184414) | Active sludge microbial communities of municipal wastewater-treating anaerobic digesters from USA - AD_UKC028_MetaG (SPAdes) (version 2) | ecosystem: Engineered > Bioreactor > Anaerobic >...
ACCTGCGCCATATCGGCGGGGAGTTCACTATCAAATTCGAGCAGTTTACCAGTGGCGGGATGTTTAAATCCCAGATAGCGTGCATGCAGTGCATGACGGGGCATGATGCGGAAGCAGTTCTCGACAAACTGCCTGTATTTTGTGAAGGTGGTCCCTTTCAGGATCTGGTTACCGCCATAGGTTTCATCATTGAAAACCGGGTGTCCGATGTATTTCATGTGCGCCCTGATCTGGTGCGTGCGCCCTGTTTCCAGTGTGCATTCAACCAGCGTTGTGTACCTGAATCGTTCGATGACCCTGTAATGGGTAACCGCGTGTTTCCCGTGCTCGCCGCCGGGAAATACCGACATCGTTTTCCTGTCCTTCAGGCTTCTCCCCACATGGCCGGTGATGGTACCCTTTTCTTCCTGAAAATCTCCCCATACCAGTGCAACGTACTTCCGGTCGATCCGGTGGTAATATAACTCCCTGGCTATCAGCGATTGAGCTATCTCATTCTTGGCTACGATAAGGATACCTGACGTATTCTTATCGATTCGATGAACCAGGTAAGGAGTCGCTTTCAGGCCTATTTTATGCTGATGGTCAAAATAATAGGTGAGTGCATTTACCAGTGTTCCCGTATAATTACCATATGCAGGATGAACCACCATGCCAGCTTCCTTGTTGACGATGACCAGGTCATCGTCCTCGTACATGATGTGAACAGGAATGTTTTCCGGGATGATCTCGATCTCCCTTGGGGGGAAACTGAGGACGATTGAGATCAGGTCGCCGGGTTTGATCCTGTAATTGGACCTGACAGGTTTGTCATTTACAATGATGTTACCTGCCCTGGCTGCGGCCTGGATCTTTGACCGGGATGCATTCTCGATACGTGCGGTCAGAAATTTGTCGATCCTGAGCAAACCCTGGCCTTTGTCAACGCGCAGACTGAAGTGTTCGTAAAGTTCACCCTGTTCTTCCTGCACCTCATCAGGCTCTTCAGGCTTGGGATCAAAGAAGGTGAGGGAGTTCATCTTCCTAATGAATGATCATCAGTTTTCCGGTGTAATACTGGGCTGGGTTGGGCCCCCTGACGATCACAAAATATAAGCCTTCGGTAAAGGCATCAATGTTCAGTTCTTTGGTATAAGATCCTTCAAACACCATTTGCCCTGTTAGGTTCATTACCTGGAGGGTGACGTGGTCAGAGGCAGCCAGATCATTCATCTCTTCCGGCAGCCGGAAGTAGATTTCGCCGGATCTGACCGGATTGGGGTAAACTTCAAGGATCTTCGGATTACCTGCCTCAGGAGCAGGTTCTGGCGTGATCAATGATTTGCCTACGACCGGCCGCATCATGACAGATCCATTCTGGATGCTCTGGATCCATTCACCGGATGTATTGTAGAACAGGAACTGGCAGGATTGGTTGTGCCGGTCAAATCCAATGTTCAGGTTGTCGTCGGTCGTCTGGATCCATCCTATATAAAAGGTAGATGCGATGGCGATGGCAGTGTCGAGGATATAAGTGTGGAACTGGTTGATGCCTTTTGTATACACCGGTTCTTTGACTTGCTGTGAATATTCAAGTACCCCGGGGATGCCGTTATCGTCTTTCCAAACACCCAGGTAGAAGGCATCCATGTTGGCGCCTGTGCGGGTTTCGTTCATATACATCTGAATGGCCCTGAGTGTATCGGGTTCCTTCAGGGTGAACCGGTAGGCAAGCTGCGAACCTTCGGGTGTCAGACCGTAACCTGCTTCGGCAGTGCCATCGTCATAGGCAAAGTAGTTCCTGAAGGCCTGTGTCGACCGGAGTGTATCGTTCAGCCCTTCATAACTTCCTGATCCGGTGGTAAGATAATGAGCTATATTGAAAAGGGCGCTGTCTTTTGTGAAATCAACCGGGAAAAATCCAAAGCACACCGGTGGTCTCGTAAAATTGATGTAATCCAGGTATCCGGATTCATAAACAGGAGAAATGTCCCAATTTCCGCGAAGGCATGAATCCAGGGGAGTCAGGTTCTGGTCATACAGGACATAGCGGTAAGCCGTATTATGAATAAGTGTATCGAGGTTGGTGATGACCATTTCGATCGAATCCTTCATCATGTTGGTGGGATCGCTCATGTACTGGTGGTAAGGCATGGATTCGTACTGCCTTATCATCGACGGCGGGCGGTCAACAAACGAGAGGATCTTGAACGTGGTATCATGAACCGTACGGTTGATATTCAGGTATACCAGGTCAATGTTCCAGTGGTCGGCATTGCTTTGCCAGCTTGGAAGGGAGTTATCGGCCAGGCTGACATAGTTCCTGAACCGGAACCGGAAGTCAGACCGCAGCCATTTTTCGTCTGCCACAGGTATCATAACCCTTCTGAAATAGGAAAGGGGATCATTTTCTGAAAAGAAGTTCGTATCGAGTTTCTGTCCTGTTGCTCCCCAGATGATATCCCAGTCTACTTCGGGTTCAAAGACGGAATCACAGGGCAGGGTGATCTGATCTCCCGGGATCAGCGAATATTGTCCTCCATGAAGGATCAGGTAAGGATTCACCGAAACCCAGACCGAGTCGTCGGGCAGTCCGCACGGCAGGAGGAGTGAGTCGCCGGCATAATAATTATTATTGATGGTATAGAGGATCGAATCTACTCTGACAAAAACCGAATCGCCTGTATAAATTCCGAAGTCGAGTATCAGCATGTCGGATGGTTCAGGTGCATTACCCCTTCCCTGTGGCTGGTAATAAAAACTAAGGTAAACCGAGTCGGCAGGTGTTATCTTCCGTGCGACCGGTGAAAATACGGAATCCAACCGTATCAGCCGTGAGGTGAGGACATCCGCCTGGAAGACAGCGGGGCCGGGAACCGCATTGCGATAGATCTCTCCCTTATCATTAATGGCATCCAGGGTTGCCACTCCCAGATTTGGAGGATTAACGGGGTAATCGGTATTAATGAACACATACTGATCCTGCCACCTGTCGTACGATGGATAAATGTCCCGTGAGGAGAAATCATCCAGAAAGGGGAGGGAAATGGGTAGGTCTGTACCCGATTTTGCAGATTTGAGCAATGAAGCATCCATGGCAGGTTTCCCTCTTAAAAGGACAGGATTGGTCCTTAATTCCATGATGACCTCCTGGCCAAATGCAGATGCTCCTGCAATCCATAAACATAGTATGATCAGTATTCTCCTCATCAGTCGATCGAATCCATTTGTATCAATTCAGCGTCAGGGTAAAGAACTCCGCTGGTGTCAGTCACCTTGTAGCGTTTTACCAGCGACTCGAAATTGAAGTTGTTTTCAGAACGAAGCCAAAGATGAACTTCTGTTCCGATGGGTACACTCATATTGCCGGTGAACTCAGGGGTTTGCCTGTAGACCCGGCAGAAATCAGGATCATCATTGTCCAGAAAATGGCTGCTCCCCACATTGAGGGCTGACTTGTGAAGTGTCAGGGCGGCCTGATCCAGTGTCAATCCTATGACCAGCGGGATCGGTACATCGGTTTGGCTTATGCCTTTGCCTACCATCAGGTCTATGGCCGATTCCTTATGCACAACCGTTCCCGGTTCAAGGGTGTCTCCGTTGAAGATCTGGTTCTTGATGAGGTTGCCGCTTTCGATATCGGGATCCTGAATGAAGGTCAGTTTACCTGATTTCAATCCGTATGTTTCAAGAAGTGAAACGGCCTGTCGGAGAGATAGATCCCTCAGGTCGGGCATCTCGATCTTTTCCGGCAGCTTTGCCACCACTGTCAGGTAAATATTTCTGCCTTTTTTGACAGGAGATCCAGGCACCGGATCCTGCATGAGAATGCTCCCGGGACTGTTCTTTGAATTGTACACAGAGTCGATGATGGTGAACCTGAATTTGTACGTGTGCGCATAGGTTTTCAGCTCATCCGGTGTCTTGCCCGTGAAATCGGGAAGTGCAATGCTCTGTCCATGCAGGGTGTAGTTGTCGAGCAGTTTGAAGACCAGCAGGGCCAAGCCGATCGTCAAAAGGATCGCAATCAGAAAATGCTTGAGGAAAGTTCTGCTTGCCAGAAACCGCAGGAAGTTCATCTGTTGGAAATAACCTGTTTTTCAGTAGTCCGATACACAGTTTAACTTGAAAAATCGTTAAATATTGTTCGCGGCGCAAAGATACAAATTATGTCATTACCTTTACCGGGCAATGACCAGGTTATGAAAAAGCGAATTGCGCTTGTTACAGGTGGCTATTCAGGCGAACGGGACATCTCCCTGAAAAGCGGAAAGGAAGTGTACCGGCACTTGGACCGATCGATATACGAAGTCTTTTGGATTCAGATAGAGGAGGAAAACTGGTATTATCTCTCCGATGCCGGAAAAAGGCATCCTGTTGACAGGAAAGATTTTACGATCCACCTGGGGGATAGAAAGCTCTCCTTTGATTGTGCCTTCATCGTCATACACGGAACCCCCGGCGAAGACGGGAAGCTTCAGGGTTATTTCGACCTGTTGAATCTGCCCTATACTTCCTGCAATCGCACTACTTCAAGTGTCACCTTTAATAAATTCTTTACCAACAGGATCGCCCGGGCACTGGGTGTCAGGACTGCGGATGCTCTTTTTTTTACAGCGTTGGAGGAGATAGATCACAGGGAGATTTTAAAGACACTGGGCTTGCCCTGTTTTGTAAAACCCAACAACGGAGGCTCAAGTGTCGGCATCTCCAGGGTGGATGTGCCGGAAGACCTCCACGGCGCCATCCTGAAAGCATTCGGGGAGGACAGGGAGATCGTCATCGAAAAATTCATTCCGGGCTTTGAGCTGACCTGCGGAATCCTCCGGTCCAGGGGCCAGCTGATCGTTCTCCCGCTGACGAAAATCATCAGCCGGAAAGCCTTTTTTGATTATGAAGCAAAGTATACCGATGGGATGGCTGAGGAGATCACCCCGGCACCCGTGGATGATGAACTGAGGAGCGACTGTCAGGAATTGTCGGGATTCTTATATCATCAGCTGAATTGCAGGGGTATTGTGAGGTTTGATTACATCGTCAACGGCAGGGATCTGTATTTTCTTGAAGTGAACACGATTCCCGGTTTTACACAGAACAGCATCGTGCCCAAAATGGCGACGGTCATGGGATTGTCGCTGACCAGGCTTTATACCATGGCCATTGAAGAGGTATTGAGATAGCCCATCAGTTTACTGAAGGCCTTAAACCGGTGGCTGACCTGGTTCTTGATCGGAAGGTTCATTTCTGCGAATGTCTGTTCATATCCATCGGGGAGAAAGATAGGGTCATAGCCGAATCCTTCGGTGCCTCTTTTTTCGTGAATGATCCTTCCCTGGACCACTCCTTCAAACTGAACTTCCTGTCCATTGATAATGAGGGAGATGACTGTCCTGAACCTGGCGTTTCGGTTGGTCAATCCTTCCAGTTCCCGGAGCACTTTATCCATATTCTTGCCGAAATTCTTTTCTTCCCCTGCATAGCGGGCAGAAACGACGCCCGGACGATTGCCAAGGGCTTCTACTTCGAGGCCTGTATCGTCGGCGAAACAGGGGATGCCATAAATCCTCCAGACTGTCCAGGCTTTCAGCGATGCATTCCCTTCCAGGGTATCCATGGTTTCCGGAATATCCTCCACATAGCCGATATCATTCAGACTGAGCAGGTGATACTGATTCAGGTCAGGGAAGTGAAGCTGTGACCTGATAAAAAGATCCCTTATCTCGAGCAGTTTATGATGATTATGAGTGACAAAGACCAGACGGGTCATGTCTATTCAAAACTAAGTAACTCGATCTCAAAGATAAGTGTTGAACCGGGTGGGATTGGGCCAACACCCTGATCACCGTAACCAAGCTGGGGTGGAATGTAAAGGATACATTTCCCGCCTGGTTTCATCATCTGCAGCCCTTCGGTCCAGCCAGGTATGACGCCATCCAGCTGGAAAGTGATCGGCTGTCCGCGGTCGTACGAGGAATCGAATATAGTGCCGTCGATCAGCGTGCCCTTATAATGGACTGTCACATTGGAAGTGGGAACAGGTGTGGAACCTTCCCCCTCCTGGATCATAAGGTATTGCAATCCGCTTGGGAGCTCCACAACTCCGGCTTTTTTTCTGTTTTCTGCCAGGAAAATGGCCGTGGCGGCTTTGTTCTGCTCCAGGATCAAATTATCTTCTTGCTGTTTTTCAGCAGAAAGGGTCGTCTGGTAAATATTCATGAGTGAGTCGGTTTGCTGCTTTGTGAATCTGCTTTCTATTCCATTGAATCCCTCCCGGATCGAGCTGGTCAGTATGTCAAGATTGACTTCCTTCATGAAGGATGGTAACCTCATCCCGAGATCATGCCCAACCAGATAGCTGATCGTATCCATCCATGTGGCCAGCACAGCTTGCTCCACCTTCGGGGGATTCTGGACTTCCTTTGTTTTTCCTTTTTTTTGTGCCATGACCGTGCTGGTGCACATCAAAGCACTGATGATAAGTATCACGAACGATTTTGTTTTCATAAGGTCCTGTTTTAAGAAGGCGCAAAGATAAGTGTTTTCTACATTTGTAAATGGATTGCCAGGAAAAATCAAAACTGATGAAGCCTGAGATTGTTCGTACAGCTGATGGATCATCCACCCTGTTCGTACCCGGCCTGAACGAACACTACCATTCTGTTCACGGTGCAGTACAGGAATCCATGCATGTTTTCATCGGTTGCGGATTATTGGCTTTGCCCGCCATGCTACCGGCCGTGCATGTCTTTGAAATGGGATTTGGTACCGGACTGAATGCCTTATTGACGTACTACAATACTATCGGAAGTGATCAGGAGGTACTCTATACTGCTATTGATGCTTATCCGATTCAACAGGATATTACAGAGAGGTTAAATTATCCCGGATTTCTGGATTACCAGGATGCCAGTGAAGTTAATAAAAGAATAACAGGCTCACCCTGGGGCGAATCCGTCCACATCGGCCGTCGTTTTACACTTGCCAGGATCCTGGCAAGAATTCAGGAATACGATTTCCAGGGATATTATGATCTTGTTTATTATGATGCTTTTTCCCCTGTAGTTCAGCCGGAATGCTGGGTACCTGAGATCTTTTTCAGGATCTTTCAGCACATGAATCCGGGTGGTATCCTTGTCACCTATTCTTCAAAGGGATCAGTACGAAGGGCTTTGCATCAGGCTGGATTTATCGTTGAAAAGCTTCCCGGGCCACCCGGTAAACGAGAGATCCTCAGGGGAAGAGCAGGGGATGTCGTGACTATGTAGTATGAAGAATGTAGCATGAAATATTAACTATTTAATACTACATTCTTCATGCTTCATATAGCAGTTCATTTGATGGTGAATCCGTTAAAATTCCTGGATTCCTGATCCGTGATTTCAATGTTTTCAACAATGGCCCAGGGAGGACCTTCGTGGCACCAGCGGATGAATACCGAAATCGCCTCTTCATTCCCTTCCGCCTCGATCTGCACACTGCCATCGGGCCTGTTTTTTACATAGCCGCTGACCGCATGCAGCCTTGCCTGCTGAAGCGCATAGTAACGAAAACTCACGCCCTGGACACGTCCATGTATGCGAATGGAAACCGATCTCATTTCATGGGGATAAGCGTTTCATCAGTAAGGATGTAACTTTATCAAACAGCTGGTGTGGAGAGAACAAACGCCACTCAAGATGATTCAGGGTTCCACCAAATGCAATATAATAGTCAATATTTGCTTTTTCGAATTCCCGCACGACGTGATCGCGGAAATTGATGGCGACAATCCATCCTTTTTCAATATCCTCAAACCATTCCTGGTAGTATGCATCATCGGAATAATGGTAGTTGAGGATGTTTTCACCGATAAGGATGAACTTATCAATCCCGTGGCTCATCAGATGCTCGATGATATTGCGTTTGAGGTACATGATATCGTTGTTGATCGCATCATTCCATTCACCGATCATCTCGATGACGCAATAGCCAGCCTCGTAATCAGTGTAGAGGATCTTGATATACAGGGTCGGAGATCCTATTTCATCCCATTGTGGATGTATGTAATAATTGTAAATGCAATTAGTGAACTCGAATTCACTGTATTCCTTTCCGTAAAAGGGCGACCATTCATCTTCAGAGGCAATGTACTCATGCCTCCAGGCGTAAAATGGTTCAATGTCATGCATCGATTGGAAAAGCTTTACGATGCAAAGATACGAAAAAGAGAAGGGGATGGAAACCGGTTGACAGTTGACAGTTGACAGTTGACGGTTGACGGTTGACGGTTGACGGTTGACAGTCACTTGCAGCCCCGTCTTTCGGCGGGATCTTCGCTTCGCTTCGACGTGAAGCTTGTAGCTTGTTGTTTAGTTACACTTCAGCACCGTCTCTATCTGATACTTGGCTGATTCCAGGTAATTTCCGTATAGGGCATTTTTATACGATGTGCATGCGGAGGTGTTTTCTCCCTTGCCAAGGTAGCCATTTCCAAGTTCGTAATAAAATTTAGCCCTGGCTTCTACGGTGGATTCCTTTTCGAGTTCAATGCCCTGGTTTGCGGCCTCGATGGCAGCATCCCACTGCGATCCCTTGTTGTAGGAAAGTGCCAGGAGGTAGAAAATATCGGATTTGGGTTCACCGTATGTTTTAGCCTGGTTCAGCAGAGGGATGGCCTGCTGGAAATTACCCGCTTTCACTGCTTTGTTTCCGTTCACCAGCAGATTGTCCCTGACCACATTGCCGGCAGTGGTGGCTGTTTTTTCATCGTTGGATGCTTTGGCAAAATGGATGGCCTTGTCCATGGCTGCAATCATCGCTTCTGTATTATCCTGTTTCTTGTAAACAAGTCCTTTCGTCAGATAAGCTTTGGCGTACGTCGAATCATACGACAACGCACGGTCGAAATACATGAGGGCACTGTCATATTTTTCACTTTTATACAGATCGTTGCCCTGACTGAAGTAGAGTTTAGGAATAATCTCTTTTGCTTTTGCTGCAATTTCAGTATTTCCAACCTTCTCGGCCAGTTCAATGGCCAGCAGGTAATTGGGAATGGCTTCAGCAATATTTTTCGCCTTGTACAGATCTGCGGCATAATTTATCTGGAGACGCGGTAACTGGGTTTCGATCATGTTCTTAAGCGTATCTGCTTCTGTTCCGACCTTGATCGCCATTTCGCGGGCAAGGTTGAATTTTTCGATGGCAGCTTTCACATCCGTGCTGGCCAGCGCAACACCTGCATTGTACGTGTTGATCACATCCTCCTTCGTCTGGGCGGAAAGGCATACTGCTGAACCGATTAGAATGAAGGCCATCAGGGCGCGGTAATAATAGAATACTCTCATTTTCAATTTTTTTTATTGTATTTAATACAGGTTTATATACTCAGAAAAAAGCGTGCAAAGATAAAGAAAATCTAAAATTTGGGCGATTTTTCCTCAATTTCTGTGCCAGAAAAATTAAAAGATCTTTGGAAATTTGAAGGGATCGGTCTCGTGCATGATTTGATAAACGCTTTCAAAAACATCTTCTGCATTGGGATTTGAGAAATAATCCCCATCGGTGGTATATGCCGGACGATGCTCCTTGGCAGTGAGTGTACGGGGTTCTGCATCGAGATGATAAAATCCCTTTTGTTCCTCCAGCACTTTTTGCATCATGTAAGCGGTGGTCCCGCCTGGTACATCTTCATCAAAGAACAGAATACGGCTGGTCTTTATGAGAGAACGGCCGATCATATGGTGGATGTCGAAAGGAAGCAACGTCTGAACATCAATAAGTTCAGCGCTGATGCCAAATTGTTCCAGCTGTTCCAGGGCATCTTCTGCAATTCTCACGCAGGATCCGTACGTGACAATGGTCACATCCTTACCCTGGTGAATGATCTCGGGGATTCCAAGGGGGATCCTGAAATGTCCGAGGTTTTCAGGTAGCCTTTCCCTGAGCCGGTATGCGTTCAGCGGCTCGATGACCAGCGCTGGTTCATCGCAGGCCAGTAAGGTGTTGTAAAATCCCGCTGCCTGTGTCAGGTTGCGGGGCACCAGTACATGCATCCCGCGGATCGAATTGATGACCATGCTCAGCGGCGAGCCCGAATGCCAGATCCCCTCCAGCCGGTGACCCCTTGTGGAGATGATCAGCGGGGCTTTCTGGCCTCCCTTTGACCGGTATTGCAGGGTGGCCAGATCATCGCTCATGATCTGGAGAGCATACAACAGGTAATCAAAGTACTGGATCTCAGCGATGGGGCGCAATCCTCTCATAGCCAAACCGATGCCCTGCCCTATAATGGTGGCTTCCCGGATACCGGTGTCGGTCACCCTGATCTCCCCGTACTTTGCCTGCAATCCTTCCAGCGTCTGGTTGACGCCGCCAATCTTCCCGACATCTTCTCCGAAAATGATAAGTTCGGGATATTGTTTGAAAAGCTGGTCAAAGTTATCGCGCAGCACCTGCCTGCCTGGCACCCAGGGTGAGTTCTCACCGATGACCGGTTTTACTTCCTCCGTCATGTTCATCACCCGGTGATCCGATGCGCTGTAGAGGCAGGAGCTGTATCGTTCATGTCCTTCCTTCATTTCCATTTCCAACCAGCGTGTCACCTTATCTTTCAGCGAATTTTCAGGATTCGAGCAGCTGTTGCAGATCAGCCTGAGGATCTTGCGGGCGGATGAGACGATGTCCTTGCGGATCGGATCGGCTATTCGCATCAGGTCTGACTTTACAGACTCGATCTTTGATGTCTTTGCACAATTACAGCCGGCAAGGTTGACCATCTTTATAAAATCGTCCCGTTTCCTGTGCAGGGGTGCCATGAAATTTTCCCAGGCCTTATCGCGCGCCTGCCTGACCCTCTCCGGGGCGGCTTTTTCCATTTCATCCAGGATTTCCTCCGAAGCGATTCCCTCAGCCAGAATCCATTCCCTCATCTTGCGGATGCAGTCATATTCCTGTTCCCATTCCAGCCTTTCAATGCTTTTATATCGTTCATGGGAACCGGAAGTGGAATGTCCCTGGGGCTGTGTTAGTTCGGTCACATGCAGCATCACCGGTACGTGTTTTTTTCTGCATTCGCCGACGGCTTCTTCGAATACCTTCAGGAGCCCTGGATAATTCCATCCCTGAACCCTGTAAATAAGTATCCCGTTGGTATTCCTTTCCTTCTCAAATCCTTTCAATGCCTCGGAGATACTTTGCTTGGTGGTCTGGTACTCGTTCGATACCGAGATGCCCCACCCGTCGTCCCAGATGAACATGGCCACAGGCACCTGCAGCACACCCGCCGCATTGATCGTTTCAAAGAACAATCCCTCCGAGGTGCTGGCATCCCCGATCGTACCGAAGGCAACCTCATTACCATGAATCGAAAATTGAGTACGGTCCGACAGATCCGGATTCTTCCGGTATATCTTCGATGCCAGCGCAAGCCCCAGTAAGCGGGGCATCTGGCCGGCCGTGGGAGAAATGTCAGTCGAAACGTTTCTGAGGCTGGTCTGGGATTTCCAGTTACCGGCCGAATCCAGGAAACGCGTGCCGAAGTGATTGTTCATCATGCGGCCTCCGCTGGTGGGATTCGCCTCCAGATCGGTATCGCCGTAAAGCTGGGCGAAGAACTCCTCCAGCGACATCAGCCCCGCGGCCATCATAAAGGTCTGGTCCCTGTAATATCCCGAACGCCAGTCACCGTTGCGGAATACCCTGGCCATGGCCAGTTGGGGGACTTCTTTCCCATCGCCGAAGATACCGAACTTTGCTTTTCCGGAAAGCACTTCCCTGCGCCCGAGCAAGCTGGCCTGGCGGCTCTCCAGTGCGATCCGGAAGTCGTAAAGGACTTCTTTTTTATTGATGGTGAATTTCTTTCCTGCTGAAGATGTTGATTTTTTCATTTCCACGCCCTATGATACATGATCGTGGAAACAAAATTAGGGTAAAATGGGATATGTCTACTTAAACCTCACCTCCAATACTTCCTCCCAGCCTATTTTAATCAGCGGGGAATCATCCCCGATGATCAGGATCCCGTCGTTTGCGCGGGTGACGTCCTGCATGCTGCCAAGGGTCAGTTTTTCGCCACCTGTCAGCAGGATCAGAGAAGACCGGTCATCCAGGGGCATGATCGAACTGATGTTCCGGAAAGGGATCTGGTATTCAGTTTCCATGGATTTTCCCTGCAAAAATTCTGTATCAAATGCCTCATCCAGATCATAAACAATGCCTCCCCACAGGGCTTCCCCTGTTGTGGTGAACACAGCGCCCCTCAGGGATTCAGCTACCTCAAAATCGTGATAGGAGGGACCCTCATACCGGATAGTTGGGTTAAAAGTCACTTTGATAAACTGTTCCCAGGGAATCATGATGCGCCCGATCCCCTCAACGGTAACGGCAATTCCCCTGTTTTCACTGTTTACATCGTTACTCCCGGTCAGGATGAACTCTTCACCGGTGACCATGACTACTTTCGATCCGTCCTGTAACTTAATGATCGAGTGAATGGTGCCGAAGGGGATCCCCAAATCTTCACCATCCCTATCCCCGTTCAGTACATCAGTTGTCAAACGCTCATCCTGGTCCCATTCGATCTGGCCACTGTATTCGCTCTCTGCAGTGTAAACCGTTCCACTGAGCGGATCACCGAACCGATCCGGCATATCAGCCGGCGAATCCATGAATTCCACCTTTTTAACCTCATCCCAGGAAATTTTAACAAGACCATTCTTTTCATCCATGATCCGGATCGTGGCGCCTACATCATTGGAGCCGTTTTTAAGGCGATACACAAAATTGTTCTTCATCTGAAGATCGACCCTTGAATTGCTGATCACTTCAAGGGAGCTGATATCCCCAAACTGACATTCAAAAGTGTGAATCTGCATGAATGTTCTGTCAACTTTAATGTTAAGCAATTCACCACTCCTGGCGTCCTCAATGACTACAATTTTATTATTATTTAGATGAGAGAAGTACGGCAGGTAATCATTGCCTGATTTGGTGGAGTTGAAAATATCGGACCAGAGTACTTCCTCAGTACCCCATCGGATAGGGCCTGTGAAGGTGTGGTTGGCGGTGGTGGTGACCGCACCGTATATGAACTGCGCTGAGGATTGAGCCTGGCTGTTCTTCAGTTCTGCGGAGAGCAGCAGAATAAGGATGGATGCCCCCAGGACGATGATCGTCTTTTTCATGGGAAAATTTTTTAATTGCTTATAGGACGGATATCCCTGCCCATTTGTTACAGAAGTGGACCCTGAGACCTTTGTGAAATCCTTCGTGTTCCTTTGTGGTTAAGCGAATCATTTTCTATAACCACAAAGGAACACAAAGGGTAAAATAAGGAACACGAAGTCCGATTATTTTATGTAAAAGTCAACTATTTGCTATATTTGAGCGAAACATCCTGCAACGGTTTACAGGATGGTACATTACTGAATGAGAAAGCTCCTTCCTCTTTTATTGAATCCCTGGGCGCTGGCGGTCCCTTTTACCATCCTGGTCATTCTGTTCCTGCCTCCAGTGACAAAGTACAGGGCAGCGATCATAAGCAGCGAGTCCCTTCCGGGGACCTGTTTCTTTTTTTCAGACCTGGACGGGGATGGCATTACGGAAAAGGTGGGCGTCACCGCCAATTCACTTGGAAACACATCCCTGAAACTATATAACGTGATGGGAGGATTGATCGAGCAGGTGAATTTCAGGCATGGAATGATCGGTTTTCCGCCCAATGTGAATTTTGGAGACTGCGATCATGACGGTTTTCAGGAGATCTTTTTATTCACGATGTCGGGAGACTCCATTTTTCTGGCTTTTTCCGAACTGCTGGGCCCCGATAAGTTTACTGCTCATGAGCGTTTTATTGAACGGGTCGGGGTGATCATGGATACCATCGACTTCACAGCCAGCAGCGGGCCTGAATTGATGAAGGATATGAACCGGGATGGCTACGATGATTTGGTGTTCTTTATTTCCGCGCGGTATTCCATTGCACCAAGACAGGTGTATGTGTATGATATTCATCAGGATACGATCTGGCGGTCGGGCTCCTTCGGAAGCAACCTCCAGGAGCTGAAAGTGGCTGACATCAATCGCGATGGGTATTATGAGGTATTGGGTAACAGTATGACGCGGGGCAATACCAGGGATTCAATGAACCTAAGGTATGACGATTCCAGCGCATGGCTGATGGTGTATGACCATGAGTTGAAGTTTCTTTTTGAACCGGTGGAGTTCCCATCCTACGGAGCTAAACTGGATGTTCATCCATTCATGACCGAAGATTCCGGTTTTATCGCCGTTCTATACCGTAATCTTGGAGTGAACGGGGATCCTTCCGCTGTCCTTCTTTACAGTATGAGGGGGAAACTGATCCGGCAAAAGACCTTCGATGCCGATGACCGGAATTTGTTGTCCAGCCTGACCACTTCAGATCCCTGGGATTTCAGTAACCTGTATATCGTTTATAAGGACGGCCATCTGGAATCCCTGAACCATGAGCTGGAGACTACGGCCAATCTTTCTATACGGGGGATTGGAAACGGATCTGCATATTATGCTGATCTTGACAATGACCGGCACGACGAAATCATTTTTCTGAACCGGGCTAAAAATGGTCTTGTCATTACCAGGAATGATTTTACCCATCCGGTCGAACTGTCGAATGACATCCATTTACTGGCTCCCCGGTTTTCACTAAAAATGGATCCTGATCATGCAGCCCGTCTGGCCATTCAATCCGGCGACATCCTTTACCTGGTGGATTACTGGTTCAACCGCCTGTACTGGTTGAGGTTCGGATTGTATCTGCTCATTTATGCGGGTTTTCTGTTATTTATCCTGCTGATCCGGAAATTACAGCAGATCCAGATCGAGAGGCGGCGTGCTGCAGAGAGGGAGCTTATGGAGCTGCAGCTGCTGACGATCAAGAACCAGGTGGATCCGCATTTCACGTTCAATGCGCTGAATGCGATTAACTCATTGATCCTTAAAGAGAAGAAAGAGGATGCCTACCGGTTTGCCACCAAATTATCCCACCTGATGCGGACCGCACTGGAGAATTCGGACAGGATCAATACTTCCCTGAAGGAAGAGCTGGATTTCATACGCAGCTATCTTGATCTTCAGAGGATCCGGTTCAGGGACAGTTTTGAGTACCGGATCTCGGTGGATGAGCAGGTGGATGACCTCATACTGATTCCCCGGCATATTTTGCAGACCTATGTGGAGAATGCGGTAAAGCATGGATTAAGGCCACTTGAACAGGGAGGTCTCTTAACGATCGCCGTCGCCAGGAAGGAAGACCATCTGCTTTTAACCGTCAGGGACAATGGCGTCGGTCGCGTTGCGGCATCGGTATCCGCTCAGGAGAGCACAGGGAAGGGCCTGGGGATCATGCAGCAGATCTTTGTACTTTACGAGCGCCTGTATCATGTTACCATTGAGCAGCAGATCGAAGATCTGCAGGATGAATCAGGGAGGCCCGTCGGGACTGAGGTGCGGATAAAGATTCCGGGTCCCTCGCGTAGCTCGGGATGACGGGTCCCTCACTTCGTTCGGGATGACGTGGGGACGAGGCAACATCCTCGCGTCATCCCGAGCGCAGCAAGGGACCCTTTACCGCCATGGAATCAGGGTAGGGAAGTAAAGCAAAAGTACCAGTCCAGGCAGCGCAGTATTCCATTCGCACTGGCCTTTTCGCGCCATTCTGCAGCTTCCTTGGTTTGAGGGCTTGATACGATGATATCATCTCCCGGCTCCCAGGAAGCAGGCGTACTTATATTGTACCGATCCACCGCCTGCAATGCGATCAGCAGCCGTTTGATCTCTTCCATGTTCCGCCCTACCGTTTGGGGGTAATACAGAATTGCCCGTACAACATTGGAGGGATCTATGATATAAACTGCCCTGACGGTCCGGGTTGACATCGAATGGGGATGAACCATGCCGAACATCCTGGAAATGTCCATCCTGACATCCGAAATGATCGGAAAACGGATCTGAATGCCTTTATGGCCCTTGTATTCAAGATTTTCCATGGAAGCTATCCAGTCCATGTGACTATCATATCCGTCCACAGAAAGTCCTATCAATTCACACTGCAATGCGTTAAAGTCATCCTGCATCAGGGCAAACTCCAGCAGCTCGGAGGTGCATACGGGCGTGAAGTCGCCCGGATGGCTGAAAAGTATCTTCCATTTTCCCTGGTAATCACCCGGGAAATACATGATCCCCTGCGAGGTGGCTGCCTTGAAGGTGGGAACCGTGTCCCCGATCAGCAGGGGATAGGATGGAGTAGTCTGAGCATAAATACTTGATTTTGTTATAATTATAATAATTACACTTACAATAAGCAATGGCAATCGATTTTTCATTGGTGTTATATTTAAAAAGCTATATATCTATAACAGACAACGATTCTAAAAGTTGTCTGAGGGACGTTAATGTTTTGTTAAAAAAAGTCAGGCTCAACTGCCAACTGCCAACTGCCAACTGCCTACTGCCTACTGCCAACTAACCCTCAGACTCTTCCTTGCGCTAATGCTCAGCATCACCCCACGCGTTACCATGAACAGCAGCATAGCCAGCCAGAGCCCGTGATTGCCGATAAACTCCCTGGAAATGAAGTATGCGGGCAGAAAGATAAGGAATGTCGCCACGAATAGCGTGTTCCGCATGGGTGCCGCAGTGGTGGCTCCGATGAATACCCCATCCCAGATGAATGCTGCAAAGGAGAGAAAAGGCACCAGCACCACCCACGGCATGTAATCCTTTGCCAGGGTGATGAGCGACTGGTTGTCCGTCAGGATCCTGAGGATGGGTTCGCTCCAGATCAGGTATATGAGCGTAAAGGGAATACTCAGGAAAAAGCCCCAGGTAAAGAGATGCCGGATGACAGACCTTAACCTGACTGCATCCCTGGCGCCGATATATTTACCCACCAGAGACTCAGCTGCATAGGCAAATCCGTCAATGAAATAGGAGAAAATGAACAGGAACTGCAGCAGCAGGGTGTTCACGGCCAGAATGCTGTCATTTTCCGCAGCTGACCTTGCCGTAAAGAAAGAGAAAGTGACGATCAGGAATAAAGTACGCAGAAGGATATCCTTGTTGACCATGAAGAATCTGCGGAAGGCAGACCATTGCTTTAACGCGGCCATCTCAAAGTACCGGGATAGCCTTGCATAATAACGCAGGAAGAGTATAACCGCCAGCAGCAGCCCGCCGTACTGTGCCAGCAGTGAGCCCAGTGCGACGCCTTCTACCTTCATCCCCAGTCCATAGACAAAAAGGAAATTCAGACCAATGTTCAACACATTGACCAGGATAGCTATGACCATTGTGATCCGCGCATTCTGCATGCCCAGGAACCAGCCGGTGAATGCATACAGGCTTAAGGTGGCCGGTGCCGACCAGATCCTGATCAAATAATATTGCCTTGCCAGCGCCTCCACTTCTTCGCTGCCGTGGATGAGGTAAAAACTCAGGGCAACGATCGGCTTCTGGAGGAGAACGATCAGAAACCCGGCTCCCAGGGCAACCAGCAGTGACCGGGCAAGGATGACGATCATTTCGCGCAGATCCCTGGCACCGTAGGCCTGGGCAGTGAATCCACTGGTCCCCATGCGCAGGAAACCGAATCCCCAGTAAATGAAATTGAAGATGATAACTCCCAGCGCGATGGCACCCACATATACTTCGGATCCGAGATGGCCCATGATCGCCAGATCGACCATCCCAAGCAGGGGGACGGTGATGTTGGAGATGATATTGGGAAGAGCAAGCTTCAGGATCTGCCGGTTCACGACAAAGAATTTACTGGGCTAAGATAAAAAAAGATTGAACCGGGCCTGAGATGAAGTGATAGGAAACTATTCGGTGATCCAGCTGATGATCTTTTCGGTAAAAGGTTTTTCCTTGGGCGGAACCATATCCACCAGGTGCCCGTTCTCATCGATCATGAATTTCTGAAAATTCCAGCTGACCTTTGCATCCATCACCCCATTCAATTCCTTGGTTGTCAGCCACTGGTATAGAGGATGAATGTCATCACCTTTGACGGAGATCTTGGCCATCATAGGAAATGTGACGCCATAGTTTACCTGGCAGAATTGCTGTATCTCCTCGTTTGTGCCGGGTTCCTGTCCCAGAAAATTATTGGCTGGGAAACCGATGATGGTGAATTTGTCACCGCCGTACCGCTGATACAGTTTTTCGAGGTCGGCATACTGAGGTGTCAGCCCGCATTTGGAGGCCGTATTCACCACCAGCACTTTTTTACCCTTGAACTGGCTCAGGGAGATGGTTTTGCCGTCGATCGTCCCGACGGTAAAGTCATGGAAGGTCTTACCCGGCTGAGAAAACATTGTTATTGATATCATAAGAAGAGAAATAAGGAATGGGATTTTCATAGCAGGTTCATTTTTTAATCGTTGATATTGATACCGTCATTATCTGGATGATGGTTGTTTAAGGTTTCCTTAAGAACGTTTTTTCTGGGATAATGTTCACCGTCAGATGTACATTGTGCTATGAAATATTCTTTTTTCTTTATTACATGGCGTGCCCATGGCACGCAAAATTTATTACATATCAACGGTTCTACCGACATTGGGCTCCTATGGAGCCCAATGCTCAGATTCTAAATGGATTAGTTGTTTCTGCAATCCTCCATGTTCAGGCCTCCGTAGGAGGCCCATGTCGGTAGCCATTTTGGGATGGGAATATCCCATGTTTTTGGCCTCCGTAGGAGGCCCATGTCGGTAGCCATTTTGGGATGGGAATATCCCATGTTTTTGGCCTCCATAGGAGGCCCATGTCGGTAGCCATTTTGGGATGGGAATATCCCATGTTTTTGGCCTCCATAGGAGGCCCATGTCGGTAGCCATTTTGGGATGGGAATATCCCATGTTTTTGGCCTCCATAGGAGGCC
>Ga0209507_1001444_pt1 | contig 18807 bp, 9 predicted proteins | sample AD_UKC028_MetaG_FD_184414 | JGI IMG/M metagenome (GOLD analysis project Ga0209507, IMG submission 184414) | Active sludge microbial communities of municipal wastewater-treating anaerobic digesters from USA - AD_UKC028_MetaG (SPAdes) (version 2) | ecosystem: Engineered > Bioreactor > Anaerobic >...
GGTTTTGAATTCACCAGCGGTGATTTTCGGTCTTAAGCTCTGGGTTAAGACTTTCAATGATGCTCTTTGAGCTGCGATGGCAGTGGTGTTTTCTGTTGCATTCATGGCAATTGGTTTTGTGCAGCCATGTGAGGGCTACTGGTTATTAAAAAAAAATTACGCCAGTGAGCTCCACGAGCAGGATAACAATAGGTCAAGGAGATCGGTCAGCTTTCTTTAGAAAATGACAAGACCCGACGGGCGGAAATGCAGATGAATAGCCATTACCGATTAGCGAGGTAGAGGTGAAAGTTGAAGTCGAAGGCGGGGGTCGAAAGGAAATCTGAGATCAGAATTATTTCGTAAATCCTTTGGTATATCTACCTCTCCTTTCACCTCTATTTCTACCTGGTTAATCGGTAATGGGTGTTCGTCCCGTCCTTGACGGATTTTTAGACTGCGAAGTAACTTCGCGGAGTTTTTATTTGAATAAAAAGTAGCCCAACCTGCGGTGAACGAGCAAAACGTGCGGGGGGGGTAGCTGTATTAAATGGATTTATTTGTATTGAAATGCCTTTGAATGGATTGGCAAAAAGGATAGCCTTCTTTTTCTTTGGGGAGTGAAGCATGAGCATAAAAAAAGGGGCTGCCGGTCGTCCGGCAGCCCCTGGGAGTTATTCGGAGAGAAGGTCGATGAGCATCTGGCGTGTGAGACCATAGCTCATTGCTTCTGAAGCGGTGCAGTCGGCAAGCTCGCAGAGCTTTTTGTACGGCTGGAAGGACAGATAATAAGGATTGTACAGTGTGGTGGCATCTGTCGTGCGATCTGATGTTAAGGCAATGTGTGTCATGGCTTTAAATTTTTGAAAGTGAAACAATAAAAATTTTACGCTGTAAAACACACACGAGCTGGCCGAACAATAGGTCAAGGAGATCGGTCAGCTTTCGAAGAATGAGAAAATGACGAGACCCAACGGGCGTGAAAACCAATGAATATCCAACATTCGAACATACGAAGGCGAGGGCGAATTGGAAGGCGAAGGAGAATTGCGAAAGGAATTATGAAATCTGACCTCTGAATTCAATTCTTACTTCGCCCTCGCCTTTCAGTTCACCTTCCACTTCGTATGTTCGTATGTTCTGAGATCCTTTCCCCGTCCTTTACCGATTTTTAGGCGGCGAAGTAACTTTGCGTAGAAATTTTGAATGATGAACAGAAATATAGGGGAAAACATTAGGAAAAAGAAGACAGTCCTAATAGCATTCAGTGAATTGTTGATTCCCCAAAACTGATACCCATCTAGACCATTTAAATTTTATTTATTTATTTTATTAAGTCATTGCATTTTAATGAATTATGTATTATATTTGGAGTGCCCGGATCATTGAGTTCTCACCCATCTGAAAAGAACTCCCAAGAGGAGGTTTGATGCTAGTAGCAACCTGTTATTCTTACTTAATCCATCATCAGAAATGAAAACCAACATCGTATTCATATTGATCGCAGGTACCCTAATAGTATCGAATAAAAACATTCATTCCCAGGTTCTGGAACAAGACTCCCTCGCCCTGGTGGCTTTTTACAACAGCACCGGGGGACAAAACTGGAACAACAACTCAGGCTGGCTTACAGGCCCGGTAAATTCTTGGTATGGGATAACGGTACAAGCTAACAGGGTTAAAAAGATAATACTGAATAGTAATAATTTAAATGGCACTTTGCCACCCGAATTAGGACAATTAGATGTTTTAGTCACATTTGCTGTATCAAATACCGCTGATTTAATCGGAGAAATACCTGATGAATTATTTCAAATAGACAGTTTGAATGAATTATGTATTGGGAATTGTTCCATAACAGGACCAATACTTAATTCCATTGGAAATTGTTTATATTTAACAGAATTAACTCTGTGTCAAAACAACTTAACTGGCACTATTCCCCCCGAAATCGGCAATCTTACTAACCTGAAGTTCCTCCTCTTATTTGACAACAACCTCACCGGTCCTATCCCACCCGAACTGGGGAATTGTACGAATTTGATAGAATTACATTTACATAATAATAATTTAGAGGGGGAATTACCTGCTGAGCTGGCAAATTTAAGTGTTCTAAATTCTTTATATGTTTCCAATAACAATTTATCAGGTCCTATTCCTGATGCACTCTCTTTAGTAGGATGCTATTATTTCCTTGATTTTAGCAATAATAAATTCGATTACTTGCCACCCTTTAATAATTGGTACCTGGTAAGTGGATTGAATGTTGCCTTTAATAAACTCACATTTGATGATTTGGAGTCCCACGCCCAGGTGGGATACATGTGGTTCGATTATTTCCCCCAAGGAAAAATGGAAATGACAATTGACACTATGCTTATACTTGGAAGTGATTATTATATCTACTCAGGGACCGGTGGTTTTTATACAGAATATCGATGGTATAGAAATGGGGAGCTTATTTTACAAAGTATGGATGCAGATACTTTATTCCTAGACAATATCTCCTATTCAGATACAGGTATATATAAATGTTGGGCGATGAATTCATTACTACCTGATTTAACTTTGGAAAGGCAACCTGTGCATATAAGCATTGATACAAGTACGAATATTTTTAATAATTACTTGTTCCCCAGAAATATTTTTTTCTTCCCAAATCCTGCAAATGATGAAATAACATTGGTATTACCTGATATATCTGAATATATTATTGTAAAGATCTTTACTTTAAGTGGAACATATCTTTTCCAGGATAATTTCCGAAATACCTCAAAGCCAAGAATAAAAATACAAGGAATAAAAGCCGGTATTTATTTGTTACAGATTCAATTCGATAACCATACTTATTCAACAAAAATTATTAAAAACAGTCGGAGTGCAGACTGGTGATCGCAACCCCGGTTGAGAGCCAATTATCTTAATAATTAATACTTTTAAACACGACAAAAGTATGAAAAACAAATTGAAATTGATTGCAATTATAATCCTAATCATGATCGTGCTGCCAGGGCTTAAAGCCCAGTATGTTGGTGAGTTAAATTATAATCCTGCTGATGTTAATGTTGAACAGACCGATGGATGGGATGTTGCAACTATTCCGGGGTGTTCTATGGAAACCGAACCGGGCAAACCTTTCCTTCCAATAAAACACCAGCATATTGCCATACCGGAAGACAAAACTGTGGTAAGTGTTGAAATATTGGGTATTCAGCAGCAGGAAATCACTGGAACTTATCATATTATGCCGGCTCAACCAGAATCGATTCCAGGAGAGCCGGAGCCGGAGTTTGTTAAACCGGATCCGGATATCTATGAAACCGATGCCTCCTATCCTGAAGAATACATTTTTTTTTCTACTTCGGGATTTATGTCGGGAGTGCATATTGCCGGTGTGCTTTTTTATCCGTTGCGGTATAATCCGGTAACTAAAAAACTGATCCTTATTTCACATCTCGAATACAGGCTTGTATATGCAAATGAAGACAACAGTCCGGTTAAACCGCGCAGGATGTTAAGCCATACATTTAGTAAAAAGGCGATGGAGATTAAAAATCACACAGAGAATCCGGCCGATGTTGAAGATTACTTTCTGCTTGAAAAAACTGATGAATTTACTGGAGCAGCTTTTTTACCGGATGAATTTCCAAACTTTAACGGTCATCCGGTTGCATATGTTATTATTACCAACGAAGTTCTAAAGGATGGTTTTCAGGAAATTGCCGATTGGAAAACCAGTAAAGGGATACCTGCCGTAGTGCGCACCGTTGAATGGATCTACAGTTATTATTCAGGTACCGATTATGCTGAAAAGGTACGTAATTTCATTATTGATGCATATCAAAACTGGGGTGCTGATTTTTTTATGCTTGGAGGAGATAGTGAGATAATTCCTATCCGGTTTGCATGGAGCAGCTGTTGGTATGAAGTGAATTTAAATAAATGGCCAAACGGTCATACCGTACCTGCAGACATATATTATGCCTGCCTTGATGGTAATTGGAATGCCGATGGTGATATCACTTACGGTGAAGCTAATTGGGATAGAGAAAATGATGGAACCTTTGAAAGAATTTATCCTACGACGATTAATCTTGATGATGTCGACCGCTCACCAGAGGTCTGTATCGGGAGGATTCCGATTGAAAATATGGATGAGCTTGATCGTTACAAAACAAAGCTGTTTGAATATGAAAAAACCTCTCAAGGCAATGAGAACCATGTACTATTATTTGATGCTTTGAACCCGGTGTATTGGGACAAGGACACTTTTAAAAACGCATTTGACACTGATAAAGTGAGTTTTACTGAAAAGTATTGTTATACTAACCCACCTGCAACATATTTGGACGTCTTAGCGGAGTTTAACGGATCAAATGGAACATTACATCATATAATCTGTGGCTTAGGTCATGGTGGACCAACTTCATTTGCAGCGGCCATTGGAAGCTTGGATCGTTCCGATATGGATAACCTGATAAATGAAGATAGAAGCCAAATTTTATGTTTGGCTCATTGCACAACTATGCCCTGGGATAAAAACACAGTGACAGAGCATTACATTAATTCTCAAAACGGCGGAGTAGCCCTGATAGCAAATACAGCAATTGGTGCCGCAAATATTCCCAATGACTATTTCGAACCATTTATTGAAAAGATTTATAATGAGGATTGTAGAATTGGCAAGTCATTTAATGAAATGAAAATAATAGATTACGGTTCAACATTTTATGATTGTCTTTTGAGAACAGAATTTTTTGCACTGAGTCTTGCATCCGATCCTGAGATGCCTGTATGGACCGACAGCCCCGATCCTGAGAATCCAATGATTGTGGATGTTCCATCAAATGTTTACACAGGCGAACAAACCCTTGAAATAGATATTGACAATGTAAATATTGGAGATGAAGTAACTATTTGTTTGTATAAAGAAGATGAGCTATATGCCATAGAAACCGAATCTTATAGCGGTGATCCTTTTGAGATCACATGCACTCCCAACACACCGGATAACATTGAAGTAACTGTTACTGCCCATAATTACCTGCCTGTTGAAGCTGTTATACCCGTATCTTACAATCCTGGTATTCATCTTTATGCTAATGAATTGACAATAGATGACGACATCGTTTCGCCCAGCAATGGAAATGACGATGGTCTTGTTGATGCAGGAGAGACATTTGAAATGATTGTTACTTTGAAAAACACTGGTCTGACAGGCGCTACTGGTGTGAATGGCACATTGAGTTCCTCATCGGATTTCATAACAATAACTCAGAATCAATCCGCTTTCGGAAATATTAGTTCACTTGGTACAGGTACATCAATAACCCTCTTTGTTATTTCCGTGGATAATAATGCCCCTGATCAATTCTTAGCTACTTTCTACTTGAACATTACCGATACGCAAATGAATACTTACCATGATGAGCTTCACATCGTAATTCATGCACCATATCCTTTGCTCACAAGTACTGAAATAACAACAACACTTGGTGAAGAAAAAGTAATCGATCCTGACGACCATGTGGGAGTCACTTTTGAAATCTATAATAAAGGGACGGGATTTATTACCGGATTAAATGGAGTTATTACCGAATCTTCGGATTATATAGATTATATAAGCGCTGCTGCTCAACCTTTCGGGGATATTGCTTCACACACAACCGACAGCAATCAAGGTGAGTTTAAATTTCATGTTATTGATACATATAATGGCGAGACTATTGAAATTTCATTGATACTTACCGATGAATTCGGTAAAGAATGGGAACTAGCGGTTAATTTTAACAAACCACCTGATATCCCGGATCTTTTCTTCACAAGTACAAATACAGATATTACGGTATACTGGGAACCTATTACTGATATACTGGGTTATAATATTTACCGTTGTGATGTTCCAGAAGGAGTGTATGAGAAGATCAATATGCAAATTATAACAGGATTTTCAGGATTTACAGACGCTGGATTACTCCCCTTAAAAACATTCTATTACAAAGCGTGTTGTGTTTCACAATCAGGACTTGAAGGAGATTTATCCGAATACCTGGAAGCCTGGACCACCCTGCCATACCATCCGGATTGGCCTCTTATGGAAATAAATCCGGATGTTTTTGGAGGAAGGACTGAAGGATCACCCATGTCAGTTGATTTTGATGCTAATGGAACAAAAGAAATATATTTCACGCTTTCAGCCGGACCTGGGGATGAATTCAAAAAAGGGGGTATTTTTGGATTTTATCACGACATGGAAGAGATATATGATATTGATACAAATAGTACGACTTATAGTGGCATATATGAATTTGACAGCGCCGGTTCGCGTGCTACACCTGCCATAGGCGATCTTGATAATGATCATATTCTTGAAATCATTACCACTACACAAGGGGAAAAAAACATTTATGACATGAGAAAATTATTTATCCATTCTACTATTGATAGAGATGAAGACGAAAAACCTGATCTGATCTGGTCAGGAGATTTGGGAGGTCCCGATTTTAAAGGCGCGGTATTATCCGATATCGATTATGATGATGACCTTGAAATCATTGCAAAAGGAGGATGGTGCAGCAAAATTTATGTTCTGGATTATAATAATGGAACGGTTTCCGATTATGCTGGATGGCCGAAAGAGACCCTTGGCAATGGTTATGGAATGCCGGTTGCAGCTAACCTGGATAATATTGGCGATAAGGAATTAATTTTCGGATTCGATAACTCAGAGGAAGAGGGGGAGGTGATTTTTAATGCAGGTATATATATCTATAAATCAAATGGGGATTCATTTATAGAAGAAACCAATGGTGAATTTTATCAAAACGGGCCATTTCAGGGTGTATATGACCCAATGGATAGCCCACCCACAATTGTCGATATTAATCATGATGGTTATAATGAAATTGTTTGTGTTTCCGGCCGATATAATTCGGGTGATCCTAAGGGTAGGATATTTATCCTCGACAGGACCGGACATACAATACAGGGATGGGGTTATGATAGTCACATCATAAGCATAACCAAAATAGATGAAATTGGAACCATGTGGTTACCGGCCACAAGTGTGGGTGATATTGATGATGATGGCGAGATAGAAGTTGTTGTGGCTGACCATGACTCTATATATATTTGGAATCATGATAGTACAGAGTTTATTGATCCGATTTATGTACAGGGATTGCAGGCAAAATTCATTTCACCCCTGATTGCTGATGTCGACGAAGATGATGAAATGGAAATCATTGTGGCTTCTAATGATGCCCAGGGAGCAATATTCGCTTACAATATTGATAGATCAAAGGTGCTTGGGTGGCCACTTAGACTGTCCGGTGTTTTTTCTACCCCTTGTATCGATGATATTGATAATGACAATAAAAATGAGATCATTGCAACTTCAGGAAGTGAAATTTATGTTTGGGATACCGAAGGTGAAGCCAATAAGATAGAGTGGGGCAAATACAGGCATGATTCGTACAATAGTGGGACGTATAGTGATTTTTGCTACTATGATCCCAACAACCCAAGAGTTATTTCAGATAACGAGGAATGGACAGAAAATTACATCATGCAAAGTGATATCATCATTGAATCTTCTGGTTTTCTTACCATTCATAGTAGTGTTGCTATGCCTGAGAATGCAAAAATAGTAGTTGAATGTGGAGGTAAATTAATCATTGATGGAGGTTCTTTGACTACTGCTTGTAAGGGCTCCTGGCAAGGCATCCAGGTTTGGGGCAATAGTTCAGCAACACAATTTCCGGATGAATACGGCAACTATCAACAAGGTTATCTTAAATTGAAAAACGGTGCTACAATTGAAAATGCAATTGTTGCTGTTGATCTTTGGAAACCTGATGACTTTTCGAAAACAGGTGGTATTGTATATGCTACTGATGCGAATTTTCTAAATAATGCCAAATCGGTACACGCTTTATGTTACCGAAATTTCAATCCCAATTATCCTGGAATAGAATTCGATTATGCGAGTAATTTCAAGAACTGTGTCTTTGAAATTACTCAAGATTACTTTGGAGATGCAACTTTTTATAAACATGTTGACTTGGCACATGTAAAAGGGATTGACTTTCAGGGCTGTGATTTTAGCTTAGCTCAAAATGTCACCGGGGTTTCTACCTGGAATCATGCTATTGCAGGCTATACTGCTAAGTTCGGGGTAAGTGCAATTTGCAATTCGCCACAAAACCCGTGCCCGGAAATTGAATATGACAGATCTACTTTCACGGGATTCTACAGTGCAGTAAATGCAGATAACGAGGGCTACCCAGTGACATTTAGTGTAAATAGAGCAGATTTTATCAATAATGCCTATGGGGTAAAAACCCATTACATGAATAATGCCAGCGTTTTATTTTCAAATTTTGAGATAGGAAATTTATGGGACTGCGGAGCAGGTATATTTTCTGATAATATAACAGGATTGGCTTTCGAAGAAAATGAGTTTAGTAAATATATGGGCGGACCTGTTTCTGATTATTTTGGAATTATTATCAACAATTCGGAAGCTGTGAATGAAGTGTACAAAAATAACTATACCGGATTGAGTTATGCTAATTTTTCAGATGGAAAGAATTGGTTTGGAGGAAACATTTGGGAAGGACTTGCTTATTATTGCAATGAAAATGAGAATAACTATGCTGATTTTTATGTTGCCGATGATACCATGCCTAATAAGCATTCGGGTATTCAATCTTTTCAGGGTAATGATTACTATACTGCTGGAAATACCTTTACTCAAAGTGGTGCAACCTGGCATTTTTACAATGGCGGTGAATATTTGGTGAGATATTATTACAACCAAAACAACAGCGATGAAATTCCTGATGATACTAGAATTAACGATATAATAAAAGTAGGTCGAAATGTTAGCAATACGTGTCCCTCCCATTATGGTGGAGAAACCGGATTAAAGGTGGTGCTGACAGAACAACAAAAAGCAGAAACCGAACTGGAGTATTATGGCAATCTTACAGATTACAATAGTGTAAAATCGCTATATGATAGTTATATTGATGGAGGCAATACTGATGCCGAATTGCTTGATATTCAAACTGCACAACCAGATGATATGTGGACTTTACGTGAGCAACTATTGGAAGATTCACCCCATCTGTCATTTGAAGTATTAAAAGAAGCGGCTGGTAAAACTGATGTATTTACTGAATCAGTTTTGTTTGATCTTTTAGCTGCTAATCCCGATGAACTAAAAAAAGATACATTAATTAGTTATCTTGAAAACAAAGAAGAACCTTTGCCTGATTATATGATAGACTTATTAAAGCAACTTGCCGAAGGTACTACTTATAAAACAGCCTTGCAACAACAAATGGCAAATTATAAGCATAACTACACCCGTGCAGCACAAGATATTATCCGTAGTATCCTTAACGATACAGCTACGAATAATGCTGAATTACGGGATTGGTTGGATAACCTTGGTGGAATAACATCTGATAGGCAAATCATTTCATCATACATCAGTGAAGGCAATTTTACCGATGCATTTACTTTGGCCGATATGTTGCCGCAGTTGTATAATTTGGAAGGCAACGAATTGACCGAATATAATTACTATATGGACATGTTGGATTTGCATCATACACTTTACCAGCAAGGTAGAAATACTTTTCAGCTTGACAGCACTGAAAAAGCTTTCATTACTTCTATTGCAGACAACAGCAATGGTGTTGCCGGCGCACAGGCAAAAAGCATCCTGGAATATGTGTATAATGAGTATTATGTCGATTGCCCCGAAGCAGATGGTTCAGCAGGATATAAGCAAAGTAGGATTATTAATCCAGAGTCATTAGGTAGGGTTTACGGATTAGGAATTACGGTCAAACCTAATCCGGCAAAGCAATGGGCTGCATTCGACTATACCCTGCCTGAACGCAAAACTTCAGCTATCATTACAATAACCAATTCCAATGGAAAGACGGTTGAGATACTAGAAGTGAATGGACAACAAGGCCAGAAGCTTTGGGATACACGAAACATTAAACCTGGTCTATATTTCTATACAATTAAAGTTGAAGAATATAGTATATCAGGCAAAATTATCATCAGCAAATAAAATGGTTTTACTATAACATTTTTCCGCTTCTACAGGGCGTTGTAACCTTAACAAGGGGATTTCAAGTGAAAAAACTAATTGTTTTATTAATAATACATTTGTTAGGTGCTTACTGTGTATATGGTCAGTTCCAGATAGACTGGCAGCAGAGTTATGGAAGTATGGCTTCAGACTGGGGTTATGATATTGTTAAAACAGGAGGGGGATTTTTAGTTACAGGTATTGCAGGATCAGGTGGCGGACAGGTTGAATGTTTTGAAGAGGGTGGAGGTTGGTTATTTAAGATCGACGGTTCGGGCAATCTTCTTTGGCAAAAATGTTTTGATTATGCCCATGGATTACGCATGGTAAACGCCATTGGCAATCCTCATTATTATCTTATCGGCGGTACCATTTCCGAACCTTACCCGGATGATTATAATTTATGGATTGCTAAAATTGATAGTCTTGGAAATATCATCTGGGAGCGGACACTTGGTAATACCATCGGCATACTTGGCGACAGCCAGTACGGTGAAGCCACCATTGATGGAGGGGTTATTGCCACAGCACAAATCTGCTCACAAGGTGGAGATATTACGAACTGGTACGGTGGCTATGATGGATGGATTATAAAACTGGACAGCCTTGGCAATACAGAATGGGATGTGTCAATGGGATCACCACAATTTGAGTTTATTAACGGAATTATACAAACCAGTGATGGTGGATATCTTGCCGGATTATATGGCGCACCAAATGGTGTTGGAGGAACAATAGATTGTGGTGTACAAGATCCATCTAATTCGGAGGCTATAATAGTCAAAATAGATGCTAATGGTAATGTTGAATGGCATCAATGCTATGGAGGAAGTGGAAATGATTATGGGGATAGGTTACTGGAACTGGTGGATGGTTATTTAATAGCCGGAGCGGGTGAATCGAATGACGGTGATTTGGAAGGAGGTGGTTGGCATCCTGGATGGAATAATAACGGAACACCGACAATGGATGTCTGGCTGATTAGAATTGACTACACAGGTAATATCATTTGGCAGAAATGCTATGGTGGCTCCAAGGGTGAATATCCAATAAGAATTTTCCAATCAGAGGATGGTGGATTTGTGGTATTTGCAAACACTCATTCCTTTGATGGCGATGTGGTTGGAAATCCCTCAGGCAGTACTGAAAATGCATCTATTTGGATTTTTAAAGTGAATAAAGATGGTCAATTATTATGGCAACAATGTATTGGGGGAATCAGTACAGAACGGGTCTACGATGTTGTAAAACATAGCGATTATAAATATACTCTTGTAGGTGAAATGCGCTTCAGCCCTTCGGGTGACGTTAACTGTTCAAACTTTGTTTCCGGCTCTCTACAAAATTATTGGGTTTTTAGCATTACAGACACCACTGTAAATATTGTGGACCATTTTTCAAAGGGATTTGATATAAAAGTGTATCCTAATCCGGCGGATGAATATGTTATTACAGAATATCATATAAAGGAGGATTACCAGGATGTCCACCTCGAGATACTAGATGCCTCATTGCGAAAAGTCAGTGAAGTAAAATTGCTGGGAAGACAGAGTCATGTAGTCATTCCGGTTAAGACTTACCCGCAGGGCATATACCTTGTTCGTCTGATAGGAGACAACGCATTCCTTGACAGCCAAAAGATAATGGTGGTTAGAAATTGACAGTTAAATATATGATTTGTCGATATTTCTTTAAGGAATTTCTTATTAAGACCATTTTAATCAAAAAGGAAGCAAAACGAATAAAAAAAGGGAGCCTTTCAGCTCCCTTGTACTAATTCATCAGGTTTTCATCCGCGAAGGACAGATAAGTATCCGGAGTGAGGATCAGGTGGTCCAGCACCTGGATATCAAGGACATTACCTGCCTGGATCATCTTTTTGGTGAGGGCCTGGTCAGCAGCAGAAGGTTCCGTATTGCCGGATGGGTGGTTGTGAGCCAGGATGATCGAACTTGCATTGGCAAGGAGAGCTGTGGAAAAGATCACTTTGGGATCCGCCACGGTACCGGAAACACCACCCAGGGAGATCAGTGCATAGCCGATGACCTTGTTGGCACGGTTCAGGCAAAGGATGTAGAAGGCTTCACGGTGCGAGAGATCGGAGCCCCAGACATCACGCAGGATGTTGCAGGCATCAAGGCTGGAGGAGACCTTGTTGCAGTTGGTGTAGGAAACTACTCCGTAGTTCATGCGAAGCTCGCGCACAAAAGTTTTGAATAAGGGTTGTGTGTTCATGGCTAAACGTATTGTGCAGCCTGTGAGAGCTGCTGATTAAAAAAAAATTCAGCCGGAACAATCACGAGCAGGATAACATTAGGTCAAGGAGATGGGTCAGGTTTCGAAGTATGAGAAAATGAACAGACCCAACGGGTAACAAAGCCGGAAAAAATGGACCGGAATCCGGTGCATGTTATCCTTGACGAAATTTTAGACTGCGAAGTAACTTTGCAGGATTTTATGAGTAACCAGCAGCGAAAAGTTGGGCACAGGGCTGCGACAAGGGAAAACCTGATGGCCAGGAAATTACCAATGGCTGTTTATAATAAGCGGACAATCAACGCATAGCAACGGGCGGGAATCCAGGAAAAAGGCTCTTTTTGCTTCGTTTTCTACTTAGAAAAAGAAGTCAGCGGGATTTCGGATCCGGTATTCCAAAAAATAAGCGGCTAAATTCCTCGAATTTAGCCGCTTCCGCGGGATTAAAAGGACTGCAAGTCCTTTTTTATCATGCTATGCCCCGCGCCGCCCTTAATGGAAACGGTAATTTCCTGTTTCAAATTTGCGTGTTATATGTAACAGAGAAACTCCCCCAGATCCTCCTTATATAAAGAATAAACTTTGATTTATAGAAATTCAGTCCTAGAATAGGGGGAGTTTATAGTTATTTACAATCAGACCCTTATCATTTACAGGATGATCCGGTCTTAATTCTCTGATACAAGTTCTGTTTAACATCCGGATCATCAATTCTATCGAAGTCATAAATAAAATCTCTTAAAAAGGATGATACACTTAATTCATCTTTGAATACCGCCTTAGCTAATATAAATTGAATATCCTCCAAGTTCTTAAATAACAAGTTTGCGTCATTTATATGATTTGTTTTTGAAATGAATTTAAATAGCAGTTTTATTTCTTGTTCAATTAATTCAAGACTATCTTTATGCCTTAAACTATTTTCAATTAATTCGATAAAATTACTATTCATAAATAATTATCTTAAGGGTTGAAGATGAAAAACCTCTTTAGTTACAGGATTATATACCATTTCCCAATCTCCATAAACATACTAATAAAATCCTGGTTTTAATACATCAGGAACAGCTGTTTTTGCGCCCCCTTCTAAAACTTCTCTTGCCACCAAAGAGGGGGCTCCTCGTCCCGTACTCCAAAGTTTATTATAATAATACTCACTAAACTTAAATCCATTAACTTCGTAATAACCATCCTTTAAAATAGCTCTACTTGTTCGATTAACTATCTGTACAATAGGTTTAGCGGCAGATCCTCCAACTCTAAGCTCAGGAATTAGACTCAGAGTTGCCAATTCTGCAATCCCCATAGCCAAGTCGCCTATAACATAAAAATAATTACCGCTCCCAAAATCATCATTTGCTTTGACAGCCCAGTTCCAAACTGGAATATCATACTGGCTTAACCACCCCCCACCATTTCTATATGCTTCACCTTTTTTCGGCGGATCATCTTCCGCATCACTGACCTGGAATTCGGATGAAGTCCATCCGGATTGAATCATATCATGGTCCCAGTAATATGATATTACTTCTGCCCAGTCTAAATCGCGTTCCCCTTTATCCTGGCGTAAATTACCATTCGCATCGTCATACCAGCATGTCGTAAAGTTATTGTACCTGGGTTCCAGCCCCATCCAGTCCATAAACAGGACAGGATTGTTGGCGGCATAGGAGTACGGTGACCGGAAATGATTCTTTTCTGCCAGTAAATCCAGTGTATGGAAGCGGCCGATCTGCGCATCATAATAGCGTGCTCCGTAAAAATACCATTGCAGATCAGCATCCGTTTGCAGCTCCCTGGAGTTGTACTTGAGCTGGTTGTTGGAAGTGGAGAAAAGGGGTATCTCCATACCAAAGGGATAATAATCCGTTGCCTGGAGGGGAGAACCGGCAGATATCAGCACCACCCGTACATTGCCCAAATGATCCCTGAGAAAGAACTCGGGGGAATACATTCCGTTGGCAGCTTTTTTCAGCCTGCCTTCATTTATGAGGATATAATCAATGCTTTTGTTGGTGTATACAAACTCTCCCGAGTAATCCGTGGTGGTGGTCAATAATCCCTGTTGGTTAAAGTAACGCTTCTGCAATCGTATACCGTTGGCATCATATAGGTACTCTATCCGGCGGTTATTTTCAAACTTAATTGTATCGGGAAGATTCAAGTGATTATAGGTGATGTCGATGATACCTTTGTTGCGGTCATATTTCATGTTGCCGTTGGCATCGTAGGAGTACTCCGGCATGCCGGAACCATCCTTAAAACCACAATTTGCCGAGGCTGCATCAGATACCCCATATAACAGATTGCTCCCATCATAATAGTAAGTCAGGTCGTCGATCATCATGGTCTGACCGCTGCAGGTGCCCATACGCTTCAGGCGGGAGATGTTTCCGTTCCGGTCATACTGGACCAGCGGGACAGAATAAGTATTGGGTCCGGTCCAATACCAGTTATTGGGGGTAGCAAAAGCAGCCTGGGAGAGCCGGTTCATGCCGTCATAGAAACAGGCATACCCCCTCCAGGAGGTCATTCCAGGACTCTTCCACCGGATGGCGGAGATGTTTCCGTTGTACTGGGATTGGTGACCTGTCAGGTTCACATAACCATCATACAGCAGTTCTTCAAAGAACTTGTCACCGGAATCATTTCCTCCGGAGTTCATAATATTGATTCCTTTGATCCAGCCCCGGATGTTGTAGCGGTAGTCCAGCGATTGGACAAGTCCGGAGGCGTTGTACAGGTTCTTCTCGGTGAGCTGCCCCAGTTCGTTGTAGTTCAACTGGGTCATCCTGATGTATGACTGGCTGTTCACCTTCTGCCAGCTCTCCTTCAGCCGGCGTGCATGGTCGTAGACCAGGCTGTCGCGAAGGATCTTCAGTGATATGGCCTGGTTGTCGATGTTGGTTCCGCTATGTGAATGTTTCTGAAGGATTGCATCGCCAACGAAATTATACCGGGTGGTGATGGTGTCGTATCCAGCCAGATAGTTGCTGGATTGCTGCTGGATGAGACGCAGCCGGTTGTCGTAAAAGCTCACGCTGATCAGCCAGAAAACACCCGTTGTCTGCGTACCCAGAATTTTGATCCGGGTACCGGTGGCCATCCCACGCACTTCCCGGGCAGGTTGAAGATCACCAAATCCGGCTACCGGACGGTAGGAATACTCATCCGATCCGTTGGAATCAAAGTCATAGTTATCGTAATAATAAACCTTCAGGATTTCAGAACCGGTTGCTGGCGGGAAAGCCAGCATGGTATAACCAAAAAAGAGGGTATAGTATTCAGGGCTCCGGGATTCATAAAGGCTGTAACTGTTTTCTGTGGCAACAACATAATCCTGCATGGCAGAACGGGAGGTAAACTGGTTGTTCCAGTATTTGCCTTCCATCACCGGTCGGCCGTATACATCATATTTTGTAAAAAGCCATTTATTAGATTGTTTCAGATTGCCATCCTGGGAGAGGATCACCCGGTTGAGACGGTCGTAGATGTAACAGATGGGAGCGGTCATGCCGGGGATTCGTTTTTCGATGAGCCGTTGTTTGGGATCGTATGTATATGCATAACACCACTTTTTTACGAAATCATCCGTACAGTAGAAATCGCCGGTAATCAGCCGGCTTCCTTCCGGGGAAATTACCAGGGCCAGGTTTCCGTAGAGGTCATAGATATAATACGTCCGGATTTTCACTCCTTCCAGTTCGGATTCTTCAACGATCATCCGCCCCAGTTTATCCTTATAGGTTCTGGTGGGATTCTGGTTTTCATCAAGAGCTTCGGTGACAAACAGACTCTGGGCATCATACCAGCCGGTGGTATAGTAGCATTTCATGGTTTCATTATACTGAAAGCGTCTGATGTCATTGGCTGCATTGGTCAGGTAACTGAACTGCTGCGGGTGCGCGCCCAGCTGCCAGGATTCCCCGGGGAATCCCTGTTCCATCACCCGGTTCAGGGGGGAATCGTCGAACCGGGTCTCACCAAAGGGAGTTGTGGTTGCTGGAATTGTTGGATCCGGCAGCGGATTCGTGTAGAATTGAAGTGTTGGGATACGGGCGTCGGGTAAATAAGCCCCCTGGGCGCTGTATGAAAAAGGCAGATAGCTGAATTTCTGCCGGCCTGCTTCATTGTATTCAATATGCTGGACGATATCCTTATAGGTGGGTGACTGGTGGTAGTTATTGGTCTGGATGAGCCGTCCCAGTCCGTCAAAATATTGGATCAGTTTCATTTTCTGACCATCCGTAAGCAGACCGATCGAATCAGGATCCGTCCTCTCCACCAGCAGATCGGTTTGCTCGATGTAATTCTTATTCGTACTTTGTCCGAAAGCAGGAACGTGGAAGAAAATGAAAAGAATAAGAAGCGAAAATATGATGCTGCCTGACCTTTTCATTTAACCGGATGCATAGATTTGTTCACTAAAATATCGTGAAAACCAACAACAGAAATAGTTATCTGGAAAATTACAAAAAAAATCATATACTCTGGTTAAGCTATTCATTGGGTCAAACCATTATGATCAAATTGATCACTCATAATCTGTTTTTATGCACCAGAGAGATATCAGGCAGGCAACGGCCAGATTAGGAATTTCATACAATCGAAAGCCTGGAAGCAAACTATCTGAACACTGGTTCACATGAAGGCATCCAGAATGCTAAAATAATGAACTCCTTTCTGGGCACTTACAATATCTATGACGTCAAGCCGTTTGACTGGTTCAGTAAGGTATTGAGCCGCATCCCGGATCATTACATCCAACAACCTGAGGAATTCCTTCCTCACAACCTCAAATAATACCCCCCGTTATAAAAGCCTTTTTCTGTTATGGGGCAAGATGCATCAGACCGAAGGGATACAGATCATTGATCAATCGGTAACTTTTGCTATTAAAATTATATCGAACTCACGTTAAAATAAATATAGGTGATAAAAGATAAAGTAGCAACTCTCATTACAACTTCTCCCAATACGGTCGGTTCTCCAAAGGCAGCATTCCAACCAGGTGCTAATTTTACTTCTGCTAAACCAAGTGTAGCTGCATAAGAAATTGTACCCCCTTGTCCTTGGGGCCTTTAAGTTACGTTTCCTTGTCAATCCGGCAAGTAGTTGATTACTTGCCTTCCTGCCTCCAGCCATTCTACTATAGATTCAGGAGAAACAATTACCGAATCTGGTAAACCTCGGTACTCATCAGTCATTTCGCCAATTTTTACAGCTTTTGCAAAATCACCTTTCCAGATATGCCAATTATACGACTTCTGTACATAATGTCTTGTATCTATTGTAGTTTTAAACATTGGCGGTTCGAAGGTTCTTTCAATGGGGTTATTCCCTAGCTTTATCCAATATCCCTCTTTTAGCCCTTCAAACACCCTTGTAAATCCATAAAAAGCAATTGGGTTATTGACAATCTCATCCAAGGTCTTATAATCTTTTTGGGTAAATGAAAATGCCCTAATAAGATGACCTGCCAAATAGCTATCATCTTTATATAGGAATTGGAAGTACCCTTTTTTATCTCCGCTTAAATCGGACTGGAAAATGTCTCCTGATTTGATGACTACTTGCCCTTTTTTTATTTCGTTATTTAATACCATAAATTGGCCAATATTGAGGTGAAATACTATTAATCTGGTTATATAGGTTTGGTAAGCCGTACTGGTTAATTAAATTTTGCTCTATTACACGGGCACCTGTTCTATCCAAGTTTAGTGCTCCGGGTACTGCCCGATAATCTAAAGCTTTCCAAGCATCCCCTTTTGCCATATGTTCCGCAGCCCTTTGGGTTACTTCCCGTGAAGTGATGCCCACGTATTTCACGGCTCCGGTTGCTTTATCAACACCCTGATAAACGGTATATGCTTTATTTGCTAATTTACCTCCGGTCGCTGCCCAACCAGCAAAAGGAATACAAGCGGCAGCGCTAAGTCCTGCATTAACATAATCGCTGCGGACTGTATAAATTAGGGCATTTGCTCCGTCAAAAAATTCGCCAACGCCGGGAATTAATCCAAGTACATCTAATCCTGTTTGGATATCATCTAAGATTCCTCCCCCTCCTCCTGCGGCTGATTTTTCACTCTTTTTCGGCGGATCATCTTCCGATTCGCTTGCGTTTGAATTGTTCGATTGGGAATCAGATGAAACTATATATGGCAGAGGAGGCTTGAAGGCATTATCCTGAATATCTACTACATCTGCAAGATCCCAATTCCGTTCTCCCCTGTCCTGCACCCCGTTGTTGTTCAGATCGTCAAAATAACTACTAGTAAAAACATTCCAAGTAGGTTCCAGCCCCATCCAGTCCATAAACAGGACAGGGTTGTTGGCGGCATAGGAGTACGGTGACCGGAAATGATTCTTTTCTGCCAGTAAATCCAGTGTATGGAAGCGGCCGATCTGCGCATCATAATAGCGTGCTCCGTAAAAATACCATTGCAGATCAGCAT
>Ga0209507_1001449_pt1 | contig 18789 bp, 19 predicted proteins | sample AD_UKC028_MetaG_FD_184414 | JGI IMG/M metagenome (GOLD analysis project Ga0209507, IMG submission 184414) | Active sludge microbial communities of municipal wastewater-treating anaerobic digesters from USA - AD_UKC028_MetaG (SPAdes) (version 2) | ecosystem: Engineered > Bioreactor > Anaerobic >...
TGAGCTGGAGCGCTGACTGAATGGTTTGGTTTCTCTCTATAAATTTTTTAAACTCACTAAACTTTTTCTCAAAATTTTCCAATACGCCTACTGGATCAAACTTTTCATCGTGAAGGATGTCTTCAATTTCAGTGATTGCTTTACTGCCAACATAATTATCGTATGACAGCGTCTGAAATATATTTTTCTCGCTGTATGTTAAAGACATTTTGTCGAAAGATCTTAGTGATTTAAATAGCTTGTTCTTCTGCTCAGATACCGGCTGCTCCCGGATGCCATGCAGGATCTGTTGAAGAAGATTTAATAAATTCTGGTAATTTTCTTCAGTCGCCTGCTTCTCCGCATAGGCAATAATTTTCGATGACAGGCTCTTGAGATCCTCAACTTTCATGTAAATCTCCTTTTATCATTTAAATGACAAGCATAAACCTTGCCAAGGCACACACGAAGCACCCCATGCTTTGGCTTGATTTATATAGGAAGTACTTTCCTGACTATCTGAACACCATAAGCAATATACTAAGACTCTATCTCCCTGAGCTCTGTATTAATATCAAACACCGGTTTTGTCTGGATCAATGGCTTGCCAAAGTTTAGACACTTCAAAGGGCCTTTGCAAATACAAATCTACTTTCGAGCCCATCCCTTCTTCACGTTTCTGTTGACCTGTAATACCGATGATGAATGCAGAGGAAGATCTTATCCGGAAATGCTGATCAGGATCGAGCTCTTCATATCCTCCATTGGTCAGAACAACGTTATATCGTTCGTCTGACAACATATTAATGATTTCAGGGCCATTCTTAGCAATCCCTGCCGCGTAACCATGATTGACTATACTCTCCAGCAGGAGATCCAGTCCATCCGATCGCTCATCATGAATCAACACTTTCATTGTTCTCACCTCGTATTGAGTTGCCTATTATTTAATGTTAATTTTATGCTTCTTATTTTCTCTCGTATATTTGTCATACATTGTAAGCATAATTCATGCCTCTAATAAAAAATATTATTGATCATAAACATTAAATCATTATAATAATTACTATAAATATAAATTATAAATGTAAAATAACCATGATAAAACTGAAACATCTGCATCAGAAATATTGGAATTGTAAGGAAATTCGACGGTAAAATGTCAAAAAACAGGCCTTATAGAGGTGATTTTTGGTGATATTGTTATGTAAGATATTGATTTAATATATTATTAAACATGTTTTACATTATTTTTCGTTTTGTAAAATATCCCGACACGTCTGTGGCTCCTGCAGAATAATTTTTCAATAAATAATCTCTAACAAATTAGAATAATTAAGAATGTGAACTTATAGAGGTACGAGAAAAAAGTGGGGATCCGTTGGATGAAACCAAAAAGCCGCTTCAGAAAGCGGCTTTTTGGTTTCCTTGATCGTTTATGGTTTTGTTTTTAGTCTATTGGTTTGTGTAACGTTTTTTCATATCGCACAGAATCGCGTAATGTTTTCTCTCCTCTTCAATGATTTTTTCAATCGCTTCATGCTGGCCTGCAGGAACAAGATTTTTGATTTCGTGATAATATAAAATAGAATCCAATTCTCTCTGCATGGCAAACTCAAAGGCGGCAATCGTATCCGTCACTTTGGCCAGTTGTTTGTCCATGATTTCTTTTGTAAAGATAAGATTATTGTCCACATAACTGCGAAGATAAGCGCTATATTCACCCGCGTATTGTTCCGGCGGATCGTATTTTTCCATAGATGCGAAGAATTTCTCAAACGTGCGTTTATGCCCCGCTTCAGCATCCGCCAGGTGTGCAAAAAGTTTTTTGGCATCTTCCTGTTTGGCAATTTGTTCGGCGAATTTATAAAAATTAATTCCGTTTTCCTCAATCCTGATTGCGACTTCGACAATATCACTTGCTGCGAATACCTGCATATTTCTGCCTCCTGAAATTATTAAATATCTGAGATAAGATTGAACATATTTTAATTGTTAATGCAACCATTTTGGATATACCTAGATCCATTTCTTTTTCCGAAAGAACTTAAGCATCAAGACCGCAATCGTCAACATCACAACCCAGACTCCGAAATATCCCCAGGGCCATTCCAACTCCGGCATATATTTAAAATTCATGCCATAGACACCGGCCAGGAAAGTCAAAGGCATGAAAATTGTTGCGATAATTGTTAAAACTTTCATAACTTCATTGAGTTTCATACTTGCGGCAGAAAGATAAACATCCAGCATACCGGAGAGCATTTCCCGGAACGTATCCACCGTATCGATGATGGCGATGATATGGTCGAATATATCCTTGAAATAAACAGCATTGGGTTCGTCAATTAACGGGGAATCCGATCGTTGCAGGGAACTGATGGTTTCTCGCAGCGGCCACAGCGACTTTCGGAAAAAGATCAGTTCTCTTTTGAGGTTGTGGATAGCTTGAAGTTTCTCCGGTGTGGTCTGTTTAATAAGATCATCTTCCAGCTTTTCAATCCTTTCTTCAATATCTTCCAGCAGGAAAAAATAATTATCAACAACATTATCGATCAGGGCATGGACAAGATAATCGCTTCCGGCTTTTCGAATCTTGCCCTTGTCGCTGCGCAGCCTTTCCCGAACCGGCTCAAAAAGCGCGCTTTCTTTCTCCTGAAAAGACAAAATAAAATTTTTTCCTAATACGATGCTGATCTGTTCCGAATACGTCGCATTGCTTTCATGATTCTGGAATTTTCTCAAAACAATATAAAGATACTCCGATAAATCTTCTATTTTCGGCCTCTGATCCGTATTGAGAATATCTTCAAGGATCAGAGGATGAAGTCTGAACAGATTGCCGACATTCTCCAACAGAGCAACATCCTGCAGGCCGTCAACGTTAATCCACAACTTGCCCGGTTTATTTTTTTCTTCGCATAAATCAGCAGCAGAGCTTGCTTCTTTTTCTTCAAAATAATTTTCATCGTAGCGGATAATTGTAATCTTTGATTTTTCGGCATAGGCTTTGCCGATGTGGATCAGAGAACCCGGAATCAGTCCGGCTTTTTTCGATCTTTTTTTCAAAGCAGTGTTCATAGGTTCTTTTCTCCTTATTTCTTTTTGACACGGATAGTGGCGCGGACCTGCAGAGCTTGACCATCCGGGAAAGACACACCGGTGGTCGGAACGACTTTCAATGCTATTGCCACGGAGGAAGATATATTCTGCAGATCAATGGGCTCTGTCTCCAGGTTTATTTCTTCGGATTTCATCCGGGAATCCATCATAACCCGGATTTTGGCCGGACTCAGCATAATTTTCTGTAAAGTAAGATTATCAGGCAGTCGGTTGCGCGTGACAACATGGACCGGCAGGATTGCACTAACTTGTTTCGATGCGTAAACACGAATTTTTGCGGGGCTGATATCAGCGATCGACAAGCTGGACGGCGCATTAACCATGTCTTTGGTCAAAGTAAATTCGCGTTTCTTTTCGACAAGCGAAGCTAAATCCAACGAAAGCCTGAGTGACTTTTCATCGAGCAGCCGAAAGGCCTGATCAGGACCCTGGAAAATTACTTTGGCTTCCGTCAATTGCGGCTCATCAATCTGCCAGTTTTGCGGAACATTTTTATAATCAATGGGAACAAGAAAATCGCGGCGCACAATATCACGCTGATAACCGAAGGCCACCCATAAAACACAGGCCAGCCCGACAGCCATTATCTTTTCCTTGGTGTTTTCCCGGAGCCAGGCCCAAACCGGCCTTGCTTGGGGCGCGGGTTGGTAGCTGGTATAATATTTTTCCAAAATTTCATTGAGCATTGAGGCGCCGGGAATCACGGCAAGCGATTCCCCCTGAGCGATTGAAATCGTGCCTCGTTCTTCGGACACAACAATGCAGAGGGCATCCGAGCGTTCCGTCAGCCCCAGCGCCGCCGTGTGACGCAGGCCAATGTTTTCATATTGCTCGATATTGACCGACAGAGGCAAATGACAACCGAACATCGTGATCCGGGCGCCCTTGATTACCGCCGCACCGTCATGACCGGAAGAATGAGGATCGAAAATGCTTGCCAGAAGCGGCTCGCTGATCACACCATTGAGTTCAACACCGCCGGTTAAATGACGATCCAGCGGATCATCACCCTGGATCACCATCAAAGCGCCAATGCGCTTTTTTGCCAGATTTCCAGATGTCTCGGCAATGACACCCACCGCCTTTTCCATATCCGACAGAGGCGGTGTTTTTTTGCGCAGATTGCCGAGCATCGCCAAGCGCTCAAAAAAACCACGCAGATCTTCCTGAAAAATCACGACCAGGACAAAAAGGAGAATCCCAAAGAATCCTTGAAGGACAATCACCGTGAGATAAAGCTGAAAAAACCGGGCAGCCAGATATACACCACCCAAAAGTAGAATACCGATTAAAACAAAACGCGACGCCCTGGTTTTAAACCACATCAAAAGCGCGAAGATCATCCCGGCGATAATCGCCATGTCCACAATATCTTGAATCCGTATGCTTTTGATCACCGAGGCGGCGGCATTGACAAAATCCATAAGTATCGCTTTCCGGCTTTGCAGAAATTATTGCAGACCATATAACGAAATTCCACAAGGCCTGTCAAGCAGGATTGCCTTAAGCGTTTATTATGACTTATTAAAGATGGACATTTTTTGTTGGAGACTGAAAGTGAATATTTCAAAAACTTGATCATCGCGAACAAGGCAGCGATCCCGGCAAAGAACTCGCCGCCGATACAAATCACACCGCAACAACGGTGAACGCTTTCTTCCCGAACCTGTCTCTGACGTGTCTCTATTGGTGAGCAGCCTCCTGCCATTCATCAGCGCAAATGTTTTGACGTTTGGCAAGGAGGTATTCTGGAAGCCGTAAAAGCCCTCTATTCTCAAGGCCACCCTTGTAGCCACGTTTTATGAAGGCGAACCCGCGAAAAATTATTTTTAATTCTAATAATATTTCCCTGCAATGTAATCGCTCAGTTGATTGATAAGAAAATCTTTGTTGGAAATAATTAATTTCAATACGTCACCGATAGAAATGATGCCGACAAATTTGGTTTTTTCAAAAACAGGCAAATGCCGTACATGTTTCCCTGTCATCAGAACCATGGCATCTTCCACGCTGGTATCAGGGGTAACCGAAAACAAATGGGAAGACATGACTTCTTTCACTAAAGTTTGTTTAGAGGTTTTTCCCTGAAGGATGATTTTTCTGGCATAATCTCTTTCCGAGATGATGCCCACGACTTTTTTATTCTCCATAACTACCAGAGCGCCAATTTCCTTCTCGCTCATTTTCTCCAGGGCTTCATACACCGTCGCCTTGGGAGAAATGGATTGAATCTTACCATCCTTCGTATTGAGAATATCCCTGACACTGTTCATAGTTGCCTCCGTTTAATTTTTTTTATCTCTTGTCTTCATTTTAATACATGTATTCCTAAAAATAAAGGTGAAATTGCACGAGAGTCCGGCGTTTCTCAAGAGAGCCTGACGATGGTTCATGAATCGTCGAGCGCTCTGTTAGAGGCAAGCTGTCCACAAGCCTGTCATAAAAAACGCGCGACAAGGATACCGGTAAATTTCTTATTGAACTTCAGGTAAGCCGGAAGCGTCTCTTTGGAGATAATCACGGCACCTTCTTTGCTCGATGCGTGAAGCAAATGAAGCTGTCTGCCTTGCCTTACGGCAAAACCGACATGCGCAACATCCAACCCCTCCTGATCCGTCGCAAAGGCGATGATGTCACCTTGTTGAATCGCCGATTGCATCCGGGCAACCTTGTCCCTATCGATGATATAAAAAGCTCTGCGGGAAAGATTTTCTTCCACAAGCAACATTTTGCCCAGCTGCTCTTCATTTTTCAAGCCGGCATATAATTCGCGATGCATGGTCATGAAATTGATCTTTTTGCGCTTGGGCTTGCCGTTAAAAAGACGCGTGACATCCCTCAATACTTTTTTCTTTTCATTGTCTCTGAGCCAGTCGGTAAAATAATGCAGGCGCGACGCGTAATCATCGATCTTCGCCTGGCGATACCGGATGAATTTTAAGTATTTTCGAAATTCAGAGGGTGACAGTTTCCCGGCAGCGGCACATCGGGTCAGCGCCAGAACGGTCTCCACAAAGGTTGTACAATCAAATTCAGCAAGATTAATAATCAGCCTTTCTCTGCCCGCCGCCTCCAGAGTGTCTGTCTGATAGGGGGCTCCCAGAAAAAAACGGCCAATCTCAATGATTAAATCTCCCGGAAACAAATTCTGCTCCAGCGCAGCCTGACACAAGTCACTCTCTTCGGAAAAGCATCTGTCTGACTCCATCCTGCATTCCCCTGTTGACCTGAAGGATCAGGAGACCCCGAATCCATCATTTCATGACCTTTAAATGACTCTGCAAGTACTTTTTAAATAAAGAAAAATCTTTGGATATGTTGATGGCGCTGCCCTCGCGACGCGCCAGACCCTTCATGCTCTCCGGTGGTTCAGGCTCGATCCCCAGAAGATTTTTAATTTCGTCCGGAAACTTGGCTGGATGGGCGGTTTCCAGGCAAATGGCCATTTTTTCATCGCCAGTTTTTTGGAGATAGACTTCGAGACCTGCCCAACCCACCGCGCCGTGTTGTTCCAGAATCACATGATAGCGATCATAAACACTTTTAATCGTCCGGCGGGTCTGTTCGTCTGTAACGCTCACGGAGAAAATGCGGCGACGCATCTCTTCAAGGTCGGGATAGCGGTGCACAACGCCCGCGCGATCGACGGTGCCGCCGTATAATTCAAAAAAACGCGCCAAATTGCTGGGATGTCCCACATTCATGGCGTTGGAAATACAGGATCGGGACGGCGACACTTTCGAATATTTTCCTGTTTCCAGAAAGATCGGGAATTCATCATTTTCATTCGTGGGCATGATGAGTTTGGCCAGAGGCATTCCCATCCGTCGCGCGTACTCACAACCCAGGGCATCTCCGAAATTGCCGGAGGGAACGGAAAAAACAACCTCTTCACCGGCTCCGGCCAGCTGGGCGTAAGCATAAATGTAATAAACGATCTGCGGCAGAATGCGGCCAAAGTTGATCGAATTGGCCGACGATAAATTAAACCGGGCAAGCTCGGCGTCGGCAAAAGCTTCTTTGACCAGATTCTGGCAATCGTCGAATTTTCCTTCCACACAAATCGCCTGTACGTTGCCGCCGATGGTATCGAGCTGCTTTTTTTGCATCAGGCTCACTTCGCCCGCAGGATATAAAATGGTCACATCGATGCCGGGAACGCCTTTATACGCTTCACCCACGGCGCTTCCGGTATCGCCGGACGTCGCCACCAGAATATTAAGTCTCTCTCCTTCAGGCCGGCAGTGGCTCATCAGTCTGGCCATCATCCTGGCGGCAAAATCCTTAAAGGATGCCGTAGGACCCTGATCCAAGCGTAGAACAAACGCCCGCGGATAGACGGCTTCCAACGGCACGGGATACGTATAAGCGTCCTTCACGATTCTTTCGAGCGCATCCTGCGGAAATTCATCGGATAGAAAGGCCCGGGAAACAAGAAGCGCAGCCTGCCAGTAAGGTTTGTCCCTCAGGGCAATAATATCATCCATGGAAAGCCGTGGAATAGAGTCGGGAACAAATAACCCTTCATCCGGCGCTTGACCGGTGAGCAGGGCTTCCTTAAAGGATACGTCTCCGGTAAAGGGAGTAATTCCTGCAATATTATTCACATGACGATTAGTGCTGTAATATCTGATCGACATCCTGCTTGTCCTTTTTTGAGGTGTTATTCTATAAACTGATTGACACAAATAAATCAACAAAAAACGATGGCCGAAAGGCTGGCCACCCGAATGGGTGGTCTTGCACCCGCAAGGGTAGTCTCACTGGTTACCGAATACCTGTTGGAAAATGCCGGCTTCTATGCTAAAAATCAGGAAAGCTTTCAGAGAAGCGACACAATTTATTTTTCAGGTTAAAAAGATGGAAGAGAAAAAGCCCATCCGTTTGACGGAAACAGTTCAGAGCGCGGGTTGAGCCTGTAAGATCGGTCCGGGTGACCTGTCCGAAATTCTGCGCGATTTGCCGCTCATATCCGATCCCCGTTTGCTGACCGGATATGAACATGCGGAAGACGCGGGCGTTTATAAAATCTCCGACGATTTAGCGCTCGTGCAGACCCTGGATTTTTTCACGCCGACGGTGGACGATCCCTATACCTTTGGCCAGATCGCCGCAACTAACGCTCTCAACGATATTTACGCGATGGGCGCAAAACCTCTGACGGCCATGAACATTGTTTGCTTTCCAATCAAGACGATGGATAAATCCGTGCTTCGGGAAGTGCTGCGCGGGGGCTTAAACAAAATGCACGAAGCGGGTGTATTGCTGATGGGCGGGCACAGCGTGGAAGATAACGAAATTAAATACGGCTTATCCGTAACCGGAACCATTCATCCGGATAAAGTCCTGTATAATCGGGGCGCCAGGCCCGGTGATCAATTGATTCTGACCAAACCGCTGGGAACGGGCATTGTCAGCACGGCCCTTAAGGCCGATGCAGTCCACGATGCGCTTTTGCAAAAATCCATCGCCTGCATGACGGAGCTCAACAAAAAAGCCTCCGAATTGATGCTTGCCGCGGGGGACATTCACTCCTGCACCGACATCACCGGATTCGGCTTTTTGGGACATGCCTGTGAAACCATAGAAGACAGCGATGTCGGCCTGCGGATTTTTTCATCGGCGATCCCGATTCTGGAAGGCGTCCGGGATTTGTCGGAAACGGGCTATATTCCCGGCGGGCTTTACCGGAACCGGGATTTTCGCATCGCTCTGGTTGAAAAAGCGCCGTCATGTCCGGATTGGATTTTTGATGTCTGTTTTGACCCGCAAACCGCCGGCGGATTGTTTTTCAGTCTTCCTGCGGCAAAGGCACAGTCGCTTGTAGAAACGATGCACGCTGCGGGAATAACGAACGCCACCATCGTCGGCGATGTGACAAGCGAGCATCCCGGTAGAATTTTCATGGAGTAAAAAATCCAACAGGCGCCGCATGCAAAGGAATTCTGAAGCTTGAATCGACTGCCCTTTAAAAAAGAAACGCAACAAAATCTTAAGAAAATGTTGGAGCTGACGCACCCCGACGATTCGCTGCTTCTTTTGATGCATGGCAGCCCGGACCCGGATGCCATTGCCTCGGCCATGGCGCTTCGGGAAATTCTGCAGCGCAAAAAAGGCCTGTCCAAATGTACTTTTGCGGCAACCGAACCCTTTCGACGCCAGCAAAATAGAAAACTGGCCCAGGCGATGCGGCTTAACATCCGCTTATTGAGCCAGGTGGACGCCAGTACCTATCGGATTATCGCGCTGGTGGATGCGCAACCTTCTTTTTTCGGTGATCAATTCCAGACCATCAAACCGACCATCGTTTTCGATCACCATCCCCGCCAGGGCACATGGCAGGCCGAACTGGCGGACATCCGTCCACCGTATGGAGCCCTCTCCACTATTTTGACGGAGTATCTGCTTTGCGCCCATCTGCGCATTTCCCGCAATCTGCATACGGCGCTTCTTTACGGCATTAAAACGGATACGGACAATTTTGACCGAGAAACACTGGCTGAGGACATCCGCGCTTATACCTATCACACGAGACACGCCAATATGAGGCTGATCCGTCGCATCGAACTCAATCAGACGCCGAGGAGTTATCTGAAATATTTCGATCATGCCTTTCATACCATGAAGCATTACCGCGGTCGCCGTGTTGGTTTTCTGGGACACGTGGAAAGTCCGGATGTTTGCGTGCAGGTGGCGGATTTCTACTTACGTTTGATCGGGACGAATTATGTCGTCGTCGCGGGAATCGTCAATGACAAATTGATTATCATTTTCCGGGGCGACGGCTACCGGCAGGACTGCGGCGTGATCGCTCAAAGCGCCTGCGGACTGATCGGCCAGGGGGGCGGTCATCGCAGCGCCGCCCGGATTGAAATTTCTCTGGACATTTTAAAAACTGAGCTGAAAGGTGATTTGTCTCAACAGAGCATTGACCATTTTCTTCATGAATGCCTGAAGAAAAGCAACAAAACAAAAGAAGATCCGCCGGCGACAAAAACTTAAGAAGGAAAAAACATGAGAGACATCGGATTTCAAAAAGAGATCACAACCGGACGCTACCTCAATCCCTTTGACGGCTTTGAACTGAAGGATATTCCCATCGAAGAACGCTACGATGATACCACCGGCGTGGCCAGTCGCATTCTGCCCTACCGCGTGCGCCCCGCCCAAAAACCGGACATGAATGCTTATGTGGAAAAATCGCCTGAATCTCTCTGTCCGTTTTGTCCGGGGCTCTTCGACAAGCTGACACCCAAATTTACGCCCGATATTATCGCGGAAGGGAAATTCAAAAGAGGTGAATCCTGTCTGTTTCCCAACGCGTTTCCCTACGACGCTACCAACACGGTAGCTATTTTTTCATCGCGTCATTTCATTGGCTTGGATCAGTTGACGGCGGATGCGATGCGCGACGGCTTTGCCGTTTGCCGCGATTACTTTTACCGGATCGCCGAGCTGCAGCAAGGATACCAGTATGGTTCAATCAACTGGAACTACATGCCGCCAGCGGGGGGCGGCTTGATTCATCCTCACTTGCAGACGATTGTGGGCAAAAAGCCGACCAACTTTATGCAGCGGCTGCTGGCCAGCGCTCAAAATTACGCGGAGGCGTCCGGCGGCAATCTATGGAGAAACATCCTGGTAGTGGAGCAGGAAGCCAAGGAACGCTTTATTGCCACAACCGGTGTTATTTCCTGGCTTACCGCTTTTTCGCCTAAAGGAATGGCCGGAGAAATTGATTTTTATTTTAAAGAAAAGACATCATTTTTTGATCTCACGGAGGCCAACTTTGATGAACTGCTGCACGGTTTGTCCAGGGTTTTTCTTCATCTGTATGTCAACAATTTCATGAGTTTTAATCTGTCTCTTTATGCGACCCTGACACCGGAGAAGAATTTCTGGGTGCAGGGGAAAATCGTACCGCGCTTTGAAATCAATCCTCTGGGCACAAGCGATCTGAATTACTTTGAAAAACTACACAACGAAATCATCTGCCCGGTCGTGCCGGAGCAATTGTGCAAAGAATTGCAAGCGTATTTTCAAGCATAAAAAAGGCGGCCTTTCAAGGCCGCCTTTTTTATGCTGAATCAACCATGCTTAATCTTCTTTGCTTGCGCTTGTTGTTGCCGGAGTATCGGAAGAAGTCGAAGAACTTTCAGGGGTTGTTGTTTCCGTTTTCGCGGTTTTGGCGACTGGCGGCTTTTTCCCCGCATAGTCCGTCGCGTACCAGCCGCTGCCTTTCAAGCTGAAAGACGAAAGTGACATCATTTTATGAACCTTTCCCTTGCAGAATTTGCAGGTTTTAAGATCCGGTTCGGTAATCCCCTGAAACGCTTCAAACTGTTTGCCACACTTTTTACATTGATATTCGTAGATAGGCATAGTAAAAACCTCCTAAATTAATTATATAAATCGCTGATCGAGAACTCACTGCTGAAGCAGTCCAAAACGATTTCCAAATCATTTTGTTTTACCGGCTGCAGAGCGCTCCTTGTCAGGTTGTGGACAATCTTTTCTTCCTGCTCTTTTTCTTCCTGTGCCGCTTCAAAATCACTGGTACCCGTACCGAAACGCAGCACATGAATCAGTTCATGGACGGCGATATAAAGCATCAAAGGACTAAATTTTATAAATGAATTCGCCCGATCCACGGCATCCAAAATAATATTGTCCTGCAAGCACACCCGATAAAAGTCAAACCCCTCACGCCCCTCCGGACTTAAAACCGAAGGCTTTTCGTAAGAATATTTGCAAAGATGCGCAAACGCGCCGTCTTTTACTTCATGCTCCTCTAAAAATGCAAGTGTTTTTACGTCATACTTGTTTTTGCGCAAATCCCACTCGCTCATGCGAAAATGGCGCGATACCAGCTTTTCCGCATCGTTAAACGCCCTGGCCGCCAGGGGGATCTGCGCATTGCTAAAATAGCGAATCATAAAAGCACCCTAACAACATGAACAAATTCGCGCGTAATATATCCATTTGCGTCGGTGGTGTCAATATCGGCAACAGACAATTACGGTCAACATGAATTGACGTAAACCGGCATTCTCCATACTCGATCCCGATAAAAGGAAGTTCTTGTCAAATGAAGCTACCGATGCTAATATCCTCCGCGTTTCAATTATTGCATAATAAAAGGGAAACTGTTCATGGCGATCACCGCAGACAGTCAGAACGGATCTGAAAGTTTTTTCCAGAGAAGACCGGTTGCATCGATATTCAGGCCATTCGCCTTCGTCGGCCGGACAGTCATTAGCTGGGTCGATAGCATGGGCGCGACGGCCATTTTTCTCTATATGGCGCTCCTGAGCACCGTCGGGCGCAAGCAGTTTTCCAAAACAGTCCAACAGATCTATTACATTGGAGCCAGATCCATCACCATCATCATACTGGTAAGTGTGTTCACCGGTATGGTTTTAGGACTGCAATCTTATCATTCCCTGCTGAAATTCGGCGCATCAGGCGCGGTTGGTTCTCTGGTATCGCTTTCACTGATCATGGAATTGGGGCCTGTCCTCACCGCCATCATGATTACAGCCCGGGCCGGATCGGCGATAACCGCCGAGATCGGCATCCAGCGTATCAGCGAACAGATAGATGCTCTGCACACCATGCGGATCAATCCCATCCGGTATCTCATCAGCCCCAAAATTGCCGCGGCCATCATCAGCTTTCCCCTGTTGACGGCTGTGTTTGACCTCATCGGCATTATGGGCGGCTATATTTCCACCGTTGTGCTTCTAGGCTTGAATGGCGGCGTTTACCTGCACAGCATTCAGACGTATGTGGTGATGAGTGACATCACCAATGGATTTGTAAAGTCGCTTGTTTTTGCCGTGATTGTCGCCACCGTTTGTTGTTACCAGGGATACTTTGCCCACATGCGCAAGGACAGCCATGGCGCCCAGGCGGTGGGCCTCGCGACAACTTCCGCCGTTGTACTTTCCTGCGTACTGATTCTGGTTTCGGACTACGTAGTGACTTCACTGTTGTCATAGAGAGACTTGATGGATACGCCCCTCATTGAATTTAAAAACGTTACCAAGCGCTTCGGAACAAAAACCGTGCTCGACCGCATTAATTTGCAGATCTATGAGGGACAGATCACAACGATCATCGGCCTCTCCGGATCGGGTAAAAGCGTGATGCTCAAACACATCATCGGACTGATCCAGCCTGATGAAGGCGCCATTTTTTTTCGGGGCAAACCGATCGCGGAAATGAAAAAGTCAGAGATCGCCGCATCCTTCGCCCAGATAAGCTTCATGTTTCAAGGCAATGCGCTGTTTGATTCGTTGACGGTTTACGATAATATCGCCATGCCTCTGCGGGAAACCACCAATTTGAAGAAAGCGGAAATTGACCGCCGGGTGATGGCCAGGATCGAGCAGACGGAACTCACCGAAGCCATTAACAAATATCCGTCGGAACTTTCCGGCGGCATGCAAAAGAGAGCTGCGCTTGCCCGCGCGTTGATCACCGATCCGCAAATTGTTCTATTTGACGAACCGACTACGGGACAGGATCCCGTCCGGAAAAATGCTATTTTGAGCATGATCGCCCAGTATCAGAAAAAATTTAATTTTACGGCCATCCTCGTCAGCCATGAAATTCCCGACGTATATTTCATTTCCAATCGGATTCTTGCCCTTTATGATCGCCGGATCGTTTTCCAGGGAACGCCGGAGGAACTGGAAAATTTCGATCACCCGTTTATGGATGAAGTCATCAGCAGCCTGGAAGCGCTGCAAAAAGAATTAACCGGCCTTTACTCCAAACGCCAGTTTGAGATGCTCAATCATCTTCAATTGAAAAGGAGAAAGACTGGAGAAGCGTATTGCCTCGTGGTTTTCAGTTTGAATGAATTGAACGCCGTGATTACGAAAATCGGGCATGATGCGGCGCAGGAGGCCCTGCGGAATATGGGATTATACATCGATAAGCACTTTGGCGACATCGGCGGCTTTTCCACCCGCCGTAATACCAATGAAATTATTACCATGCTTCCCTATTCCAATCTTAGCGAAACACAAAGCATAATGAATAATTTTATTCAGGATTTCCATAAACAAATTATTCCTGCCAGTCAGGAAAAAGCCTGCAAATTAGCTTCAGGGGAGTCGGTCGAAATGACGATCAGGGCTGGAATTGCCGAGGGTCAATCAACAACCGACATCGACTCAGTGATCGCCTTGGCAAAATCTCAACAAAAAGAAATCGGGCGGCTTAGCTGCGCCACCGGGGGAGTGCACACATGAAAAAGTACACTATGGAGACTATCGTCGGCATTTTTGTTATTTTTGGCCTGCTCTGCGTCGGATATATGACCGTAAAGCTCGGCAAAGTTAATATCCTGGGAGATAATTCCTACTCACTCGTGGCCAAGTTCACCACCGTTACCGGGTTGAGAATCGGCAGTCCGGTGAATATCTTAGGGATTGATGTCGGACGCGTTGAAAAGATTACCATGGATCAGGAAAACCAAAAGGCCGTTGTGGAGCTAAGAATCAAAAGAAACATTAAAATATATGATGACGCCATCGCCTCCATCAAAACAGAAGGACTCATTGGAGACAAATATCTCAACATTGACCCGGGCGGCGGGGGCGACCTCTTGAAACCCAATGGGGTCATCACGGACACGCAGGCGGCCATGGACATCGAGCAACTCATCAGCAAATACGCTTTTGGCGAAGTAAAAAAAGATAAAGGGAAAGGGAAAGAGGAAGAAAAGGAAAAGGTAACGGAGGAGAAACCATGAAAAAACGGTTTATCGTATTCAGTCTATTGATTATTTTTATATTATCCGTTCCGGCATATGCTGGAACGCCGACGGTTGCTGTTGACAAAACCGTCAAGAGAGTGCTCGATGTATTACGGGATCCCAAACTGAAAAGTCCGGCCGCCAAGGAAATAAAAAAAGAGAAGCTCCGCGTAATCTACAAAGACATGTTTGATGAGATGGAATTTTCGAGACGAACCCTGACACGTAACTGGAAGAAGTTCACGCCCGACCAGCGGAAGGAGTTTGTGAATCTCTTTGAGCAGGTTCTGGAAAGAGCCTATCTCGACAAAATTCTGGATTACTCCAATGAAAAAATTATTTTCTATAAGGAAGACACACTTACGGACAACCAGGTCGAGGTTCAGTCGAAGATCGTCACCGCTTCCAAGGAAATTCCCATTTTCTACCGAATGATTCTCAAAGATGGCACATGGAAAGTTTATGACGTTGTCGTGGAGAACGTCAGCCTGGTTCAGAACTATCGAACCCAGTTCAATGAAATCCTGGCCGACGGCACACCGGAACAACTGTTGCAGACCTTGCGCAAGAAAGTGAAGGCTCAATAAAGAAATATAGATACCCTGTCATGAGATACTACGTATCACTGATCATATTGTTCATCATGCTTTCCGCAGTGCATGCGCCCGTGCACTGCGTGGCCGCTGAACCGGAACAGGCGTCAACAGACGCCGTGTCGTCCCAAGCGGTTTTGCCTGTCCAAACAGGCGATGCCCCGGCAAAATCGCCAACTCAGCCAACGGACGTTGTATCTGATGAATATGATGAGGAAGAAGACTTCGATTACGAGGACGAACCTTTCGCCGAAGAAAGAGTAACGATTGCCGATCCCATAGAACCCTTCAACCGGGCCATGCACCGCGTTAACGACAGGATGTACTTCTGGCTACTCAAACCGGTCGCACAGGGATATAAAACAGTCGTCCCCGAGCCGGCAAGGATCAGCGTGAAAAATTTTTTTTCCAATATGGGATACCCGGCGCGTTTTCTAAGCTGCCTGCTCCAGTCTGACTTTTCAGGCGCCGCTGTGGAAACCGGCCGGTTTACCATCAACACCCTGTGGGGCATCGGCGGACTTATGGATCCCGCCGCCGGCAAGTCATTGGATCTCCAGAAGCAAGACACCGACCTGGGTCAAACTCTCGGCGTTTACGGAGTAGGTCATGGTTTATATATCGTCTGGCCATTTTTCGGACCGTCCAGTCCGAGGGATTCCGTGTCTATTGTTGGAAATCAATTGCTGTACCCTCTTTCATACTTTTATCCCTGGTATGTGTCACCGGGCGTATTAGGATTCGAGGCCATCAACGCCACATCCCTGAGAATTGGAGAGTATGAATCGCTTATCGGCGCCGCCATTGATCCTTATGTGGCGATGCGCAACGCTTATATTCAATATCGCATGAAGGCAGTCAATGCCCGCAAGGCCAAATCTTTACTTTTAAAAAACCCGGAGGCAAGCAATACGGTGGTGGATACGTCCCGGACAGAGAAATAAATCAGTCAGAAAGGAGCCCTCCTAACGAAAAATTTTATCCTTATTGCCCTATCAGCCATGTTGATTCTGGCCATGAACCCGGTTGCCGTTGCCGGGGGATTGTTTGGTCCACCGCAAACAATTTCCCAAGAAGCCGGAGGCCTTAATACAGCTATCGGCTACCGGTATCATGAAGATACTTACCGGAATCATGCAGATTATGTCCTCAGGCAAAATCAGTTATACTCTCAAGTGGCGTATGGCGCCTCTAACCGTTGGGAAATCTATGGACGCATCGGCCTGTCCGATTTACAAATATCCGACGCGTTTCGTTCGACCGATGTTTCAACAACGACGTCCAAAGATCATTTTGAAGAGAACTGGAAATTTTTCGGGACGCTGGGCGCCAAGGGGTTTTACCCGATCAACAACATCTTTGGCGTTGGCGCCTTTCTTCAGGGCAGCTACACCTTCGGCAAGTTCACGGATGAGACGACCGGACGCCATAACACAACGCCCTTCACAGCCGACCTGGAAGTAAAGAATCTCTGGGATGTCAACTTCGGCATCGGCTTTCAGGCCACGGTTCCCTTCGGAATAAAACTTTACGGCGGGCCCTATGTTTACTACGCGGAAGCAGACACGCGATTTTCTGACAATATTCCGGGGCGCCCCTTCGGCACTCAAAAGACGTTATTAAGGAACAAGTCGGCAGCCGGAGGATATCTCGGGGCCGACATTCCGCTGGCCAAGGGATTTCGCCTGAATATCGAGGGACAATACACGGGCCGCTTCTCTGTCGGATCAGCCATCACCTATACCTACTAAAGGATACAATATGCGGCCTGCAGACAAAACTAGAAGGAAACCCAAATTGAAAATTGGCGTGTTATACGGCGGGAGATCCGGCGAACATGACGTGTCCCTTTGTTCGGCGGCATCCGTTGTTGCGGCGCTGGATAAATCCAAATACGACGTAGTCGCCATCGGCATTGACCGCGGCGGACGCTGGTACGTCCAGGATCAACCGGAAATTGTCGTGGATAAAGCCTTCGGTAAAATTCTGTCTTTAAAAAAACGAGGGTTGTGGCTGGTCAATCATTTTGAACAGAAAAACAAACTGTACATTTACAATCTTGAGACCAGCGGTGAAAAGGTCTTTGTCGATGTGGTCTTTCCCATCCTGCACGGCACATACGGCGAGGACGGAACCCTGCAGGGGCTTTTGGAACTGGCCATGGTTCCCTATGTGGGCGTGGATGTCGCGGGCTCCGCCGTCGGCATGGACAAGGACATTGCCAAACGCCTATTAAAAGAAGCCGGTATCCCCGTTGTTCCCTGGATCACGGTCAGCAAGCATGACTGGCTGGAACACCCCAAAAATATTCTGAACCATGCCGGGAATCAGCTAAGCCTGCCGCTGTTTGTCAAGCCTTTATGCACCGGTTCTTCCGTGGGGATCAAAAAAGTCAAAGTCAAAAAAGAGCTGGCGGATGCCATAAATTACGCGTTTCAGTTCGACACGCGGATTATGATTGAAACAGGCATCGACTGCCGCGAAATCGAATGTGCCGTACTGGGAAACAACAATCCGCAGGCGTCCGTTCCGGGCGAGATCCTTCCGCAACATGAATTTTATTCCTATGAAGCCAAATATCTTGATCCGGAGGGCGCTCAGATGAACATCCCCGCCAAACTTCCCGCCAAACTGTCCGCTGCCATTCGCCAATGCGCCGTCGCAGGCTTCAAAGCGCTCAACTGCAATTCCATGGCGCGCGTGGATTTCTTCCTGGATAAAAAGACGAACCAGTTCTATCTAAATGAAATCAACACGCTGCCCGGATTTACCAGCATCAGCATGTATCCCAAGCTCTGGGCGGCCACCGGCATTCAATACGGCGAGCTCCTCGATCATTTGGTTGATCTGGCGCTTATGCGCCATCGGGAAAAATCGGCCATCAAGACGGATTAAAGAGGACTGCAATACGACGTTGTATCAAACAGCAGAGGGGGCGGGTTGATCACCCGTCCCCTCTTTTCCGATTCTTGAAATGTGTGTTTATTGAAAGCTATTTCTTCGCATTGGGTTTCGGTGCGGGCGTCGGAGGCATCGCGGGCGCCGCAGGCGCCACGGCAGCGTCTCTCGTTCCCAGCAGTTCCACTTCAAAGACCAACGTTGCTCCGCCGGGGATGACCGGCGGGCGTCCTCTGTCACCGTAAGCCGTCTCTGACGGACAAACCAGCTTGGCCTTGCCGCCGACTTTCATCATGGGAATACCTTCCGTCCAGCAGGGGAAGACCTGGCTCAGCGGCAACTCTACCGCTTCTCCACGTTTGACGGAGCTGTCAAATTCCTTGCCATCCGTCAGCGTGCCGACGTAGTGGACTTTCACAATATCCGTGG
>Ga0209507_1001452_pt1 | contig 18748 bp, 18 predicted proteins | sample AD_UKC028_MetaG_FD_184414 | JGI IMG/M metagenome (GOLD analysis project Ga0209507, IMG submission 184414) | Active sludge microbial communities of municipal wastewater-treating anaerobic digesters from USA - AD_UKC028_MetaG (SPAdes) (version 2) | ecosystem: Engineered > Bioreactor > Anaerobic >...
CATGCGCTCCTTCCCGAGGAAGGGCTCACGATGCCCGGAGACCTCATAATAGGCGCGGACTCGCATACGTGCACATACGGCGCCGTAGGCGCGTTCTCTACAGGCGTCGGCTCCACCGACCTTGCCGCAGCATATGTCCGCGGGAGGGTATGGTTCAAGGTGCCAGAGTCGATCAAGTTCGTTTATAAGGGAAAGCTGCGCAAATGGGTGGGCGGAAAAGACCTAATATTGCACACGATAGGCGACATCGGCGTTGACGGCGCGTTGTATAAGTCGATGGAGTTCACGGGAGACGCGATAGACAGGCTCCCGATGGACGACAGGTTCGCCATGTGCAACATGGCGATAGAAGCGGGAGGCAAGAACGGCATAATCGCGCCGGACGCCACAACGTTGAAATATGTGAAAGGGACGTCAAAGAAGTCGAAGAAGAAGTGGAAGATATACGCGAGCGACAAGGACGCCGTATATTCGCAGGTCAGGGAATACGACGCCTCAAAACTCGAGCCGATGGTATCGTTGCCGCCGTTGCCTTCGAACGTGAAACCGGTAAGCAAGGTAAAAGACGTCAGGATAGACCAGTCGGTCATAGGGTCCTGCACGAACGGCCGTATCAGCGACCTGAGGATCGCCGCCGGGGTATTAAAGGGAAGGAAGGTGCATAAGGACGTGCGCTGCATAATCTTCCCCGCTACTCAGGCGATATACCTCCAGGCGATGAAGGAGGGCCTCATAGAGACGTTCGTGAAGTCGGGCTGCGCGGTGTCGACGCCGACATGCGGGCCGTGCCTCGGGGGCCATCTCGGGATACTTGCCGCGGGAGAGCGCTCCATAGCGACGACGAACAGGAACTTCGTCGGGCGAATGGGTCACCTGAAATCGGAGGTTTACCTCTCGAATCCGGCTGTTGCGGCCGCGTCTGCCATAAAAGGAAAGATCGCGCATCCGGAGGAGGTCATATGATACTCAAGGGCAGGGCCTGGAAATTCGGGGACGACATAAATACGGACGAGATAATCCCGGCGAAATACCTCGTAACGGTCGATCCGAAAGAGCTCGGCGCCAACTGCATGGACGGGATAATGCCGGGTTTTTCGAAGAAGGCCGCCGCGCAGGATATTATCGTAGCGGGAAAGAATTTCGGCTGCGGCTCGAGCAGGGAGCACGCTCCTATAGCGATAAAGGGGTGCGGGATATCCTGTGTCATAGCGGAGAGCTTCGCGAGGATATTCTTCCGTAATAGCATAAACATCGGGCTTCCGATATTCGAATGCGCGGAAGCCGCGAAGGCAATAACAGAAGGCGACGAAGTGGAAGTCGACGTCTCGACGGGGTTGATCAGGAACCTTACAAAGGACCAGGTGTATAAAGCCAGGCCGATGCCGGAGTTCATGCAGGAGCTCATAGGGGCGGGCGGGCTCATGAAATGGGTGGTCAGGAAAAAATGAACAACTACAGGATCGCGGTAATACCCGGTGACGGCACCGGGCCGGAAGTCGTAAACGAGGGCCTTAAGGTCATGAAGGCGGCTTCTGAAAAATTCGGGTTCAAATATGAGACGAACATATTCGATTTCAGCGGAGAGCGCTACCTGAGGACGGGAAAGACCGTCGAGGACGGGGATATCGACGAGTTAAGGAAATACAACGCGATATACCTCGGCGCGGTGGGGCATCCCGAGGTCAAGCCGGGCATACTCGAACAGCAGGTGCTGCTCAAGCTGCGTTTCGCGCTCGACCAGTATATAAACCTCAGGCCGGTCAAGCTGTACAACTCCGCTTATTGTCCGCTCAAGGACAAGAAACCGGAAGACATAGATTTCGTGGTCGTGCGCGAGAACTCCGAAGGCATATATAAAGGCATGGGAGAGTTCCAGAAGAAAGGCACGGACGAAGAGGTCGCGATACAGATATCGTACAACACGCGAAAGGGCGTAGAACGCTGCGTGCGCTACGCGTTCGATTACTGCAAGAAGCGCAACAAGCGCAAGAAGCTTACGCTCTGCGGAAAGACGAATGTGCTGACGTACGCGTGGGACCTCTGGCAGAGGACGTTCAACGAGGTTGCGAAGGAGTATCCGGACGTCAAGACGGATTACGCCCATGTGGACGCGACAACGATGTGGTTCGTAAAGAATCCCGAATGGTTCGACGTTATCGTAACCGACAACATATTCGGCGACATCATTACGGACCTCGGCGCTATGATACAGGGCGGCATGGGCATCGCGGCGGGCGGGAACATCAACCCGAAAGGCGTATCGATGTTCGAGCCGATAGGCGGGTCCGCGCCTAAGTATACGGGGCAGAACGTCATCAACCCGCTTGCGGCCATTTGCGCGGGCGGTATGATGCTCGAGACGCTCGGGGAGGAAAAGGCAGGGAAGGCGATAGAGGAAGCCGTCATAAAGGTCGTTAACACGAAACTGAGATCGTTGGCGGCCGGAAAGATGGGTTATTCGACAAGCCAGGTCGGGGACCTGGTCGTGGAAAATCTATAGGGAGAGAGATGAAAAGGAAGAACGGATATAACATAGCGGTGGTCGGCGCCGGCGTGGTCGGCATAGAGATGCTTCGGGTGCTTCGCCATCGGAACTTCCCGGTCGCGGAATTGCGAGTGTTGGCGCGAAGCGCGAGGGAGATGGATGTCGACGGGCAGAAGTATTCCGTGCAGGCGATATCGCCGGAGAGTTTCGACGGCATTGATATAGCGTTATTCGCGGGAACCGAGGGCGAAAAGGGAGCGGCGGTGACATACGCGAAGGAAGCGGTAAAGAGGGGCTGCGTTGTCATAGATAACGGCGCCGATTTCCGTATGGACCCGAATGTTCCGCTGGTCGTCCCGGAGGTCAACGGGAAGGACGTGAAGAAGCACAAAGGCATAATAGCGAACCCGAACTGCTCTACCGTACAGATGGTCGTCGCGCTCGAGCCGATACGCAAGAAAGCGGGGCTAAAGAGGGTAATTGTCACCACCCTGCAGGCGTCATCGGGAGCCGGAAAGAGCGCCGTTGAGCAGCTAAAGGCCGAGAACGCCGCTATAGCGGCAGGAGGGTACGGGAACATCCATGTGGATGTGGAGAGATCCATGCCGCAGCAGCTCGCGTATAACGTCTTTCCGCAGATAGGCGGCTTCGCGGAATGCGATTATACAAGCGAGGAATGGAAGCTTGCGAAGGAAACCCACAAGATAATGCACGATGATAAAATAAAGATATCCGCGACTACCGTAAGGGTCCCGGTCAGGACCGGCCACTCGGAATCCGTATATATAGAGACCGCAAAGCGCATAAGCCCCGACAGCGTCAGGAAACTGCTGGCCAGGTCGCCGGGCATAGTGGTCATAGACGACGCCAAGAAGGGCCTCTACCCGATGCCCAAGGATTGCGAGGGCAGGGATGAGACATTTGTCGGCCGCATACGCTGCGACTGTTCAGTCAGGAACGGCCTGTGGCTCTGGGTCGTCGCCGACAACCTGCGCAAAGGCGCCGCAACCAACGCGGTACAAATAGCCGAATGCGTAATATCCTGCTCAAAATAGAATACGAAGGCACCGGGTACTCGGGCTGGCAATCGCAGAAGAACGCCCGAAGCATCCAGGACACCATAGAAGCCGCGCTTAAACGGATAACAGGCCGTAAAGCGCGGCTTATCTCTTGCGGCAGGACCGACGCGGGAGTCCATGCCGTAGCGCACTTCGCGAACTTCAAGACGACCTCATGCATACCTCTCCATAAGCTGCAAAGGGCGCTTAACGGCGTGCTGCCGAAAGATATCGTAATAAAGAATGTGAAGGAGGCCGCGCCCGGGTTCCACGCAAGGTTCGACGCGAAGTCGAAGACCTACAGGTACACTATAATAACGGGCAGTTCGCCTTCGGCGATCGAAAGGAATCTGGCCTCTTACATACCGTATAAGCTTAACCTGCCGCTCATGAAGAAGGAAGCGAAGGCCCTGGTCGGAAAACACGATTTCAAATCCTTCCAGGCGTCCGACAAGGTTGAGCGCTCATCAGTTCGCACGATAAAGAAACTATGCCTTAAGAGGCGGGCGGATAAGATAATAATGGAGGTCGAGGCCGACGGCTTCCTTTACAATATGGTCAGGAACATCGCGGGGACGCTAATAGATATAGGCCGCGGCAGGATACCCGCGGGAAGCATGCGAGGTATACTTAAGGCAAGGGACAGGAAGGCGGCGGGAGAGACGGCGCCTTCAAAAGGGTTGTGTCTTATAGAGGTAAAATATTAAATGGCGCAGAAGCCCAGGCAAACGTGGGGCACGAAGCTCGGGATAATAATGGCTGTCGCCGGTTCGGCGGTGGGCCTCGGCAATTTCCTGAGGTTTCCCGTCCAGGCGGCGCAGAACGGCGGCGGCGCGTTCATGATACCGTACTTCGTCGCGCTTCTTTTGCTCGGCATCCCCCTGATGTGGATAGAATGGTCACTCGGGCGGTACGGCGGAGGGTTCGGCCACGGCACCGCGCCGGGCATATTCCATTCGCTCAAGCGGAAGAACCGCTTTATCAAGTATTTCGGGGTCATCGGTATATTCGGGCCACTCGTCATACTGATCTATTATACATATATCGAATCATGGACCCTCGCATACAGCTTCTTCTCGCTTACCGGCAAGTACGCCGGCGCGACGACGCAGGCGCAACTGCAGTCGTTCCTCTCGGCGTTCCAGGGCCTCGAATCCAACCAGTATTTCAATTCCATGCAGACGGCCTACGTCTTCTTCCTTATAACTTTCGCGCTGAACATATTCGTGCTCTACCACGGCATCAAGGGAGGGATAGAGAGGTTATGTAATATAGCAATGCCTGCGCTGGTTATATTCGGTATACTGATAGCGGCAAGGGTGCTTACGCTCGGTACGCCGGATATCCTTAAACCCGACTGGAATGCCTTGAACGGACTTGGCTTCCTCTGGAATCCGGACTTCGCGATGCTTAAGGACTCGAAGGTCTGGCTTGCCGCGGCAGGACAGGTATTTTTCACGCTGAGCGTCGGGATAGGTGTGATCCTGACATACGCGAGTTATCTCAGGAAAACAGATGATGTGGCGCTATCCGGGCTTACGGCCGCAAGCATGAACGAGTTTGCCGAGGTCATACTCGGAGGAAGTATTGTGATAACGGCGGCATTCGTCTTCTTCGGTCCTGTAGGCGCGCAGGAAGTCGCTAAGAGCGGCTCGTTCAACCTCGGTTTCGTGACGATGCCCGCTATATTCAGTAAGATACCATTGACCGCCGTTTTCGGATTTCTCTGGTTCATGATGCTCTTCCTGGCAGGGGTTACCTCGTCGGTTTCCCTTGCGCAGCCCGCGGTGGCTTTCCTGGAGGACGAGTTCAACCTGAGCAGGAAGAAGGCGCTCGGGATACTGACTGTAGTGTTCTTCGTGCTTTGCCAGCCCGCTATATTCTTCCTCGGTAAGGGCGTGGTCGATGAGATGGATTTCTGGGGAGGGACCTTCTGCCTCGTGCTCTTCGCCACGATCGAGACGATATTATTCACGTGGGTCTTCGGTATGGACAAGGCATGGGAGGAGATGCACCATGGCGCGGAACTGAGGATACCGGGGGCATATAAGTTCATTATGCGGTATGTTACGCCGCTGTTCCTGCTTGTCATACTCGGCTCGTATGTCCTGTCGGATAGCGGCAGGCAAAGGATACTGATGACGAATGTGGCAGAGGCCGACAAGCCGTATATCCTCGGCACCAGGTTGATGCTTCTCGGGATAATAGCCGTTATCGTACTACTGGTGCGGAATGCGTGGAAGAAGAAGCAGGGAGGGGCCGGATGAACATTGGAGGATGGCTGTTCCTGGCGATCTCATGGGGTTCAATAATTGCCCTTTGCGTATATTGCCTATATAAAGTCTTTTCAAAGAAAGAAGGGCTCGACTGAAAAGAAGCCGATATAAGCAAGAATATGCCCCCGTGGGCAATATTTTACCCTTGATTTAAGTATAGACATAATGTATATTATTTAAAATGCTTAAATACCTCGCTGTAACGGCATTCGTGGCATTTGCAGTCCTCGGATCCGCGATCCCGGCGTGCGCGGAGACGGACGGGGAGCTTTTTACCCTGGGCGAGAAGCAGCTGAATGCCGGCCAGTACGAAAAAGCGGCAAAGACCTTCCAGGCACTTATAACAAAATTCCCTTACAGTAAACAGCTTCCGTATGCCCTCTGCAACCAGGCGCTGGCTTATATCGAAACGAAGGAATACCAGAAGGCCGAAGCGAACTTCAACAAGGTCAACAAGGACTTCGCGTACATGAAGGACCTCACGCAGAAGGTCCAGTACGGCCTCGCGGAATGTTATTTGAGGATGGGCAGGGACGACAGGGCGAACCAGATATACAACGCCATGTTGTCCAGGGACCCCAAGAAGGCGCCGGACATATATTTCAGCAGGGGCCTCGCCTATTATAACCAGAAGAAATGGGACCTTTCCGCGAACTTCCTCAAGAAGATGATAGAATCATACCCGGACGATAACAGGATCCTGGAGGCGAAATTCATGCTCGCAGGCGTATATAAGGAACAGGGCAAAAACCTCATGGCCGCGGACATCTACAGGTCTATCCCGCCGGATTCGAGGTTCGCCAACGATGCGAAGTTCAGTTTGGGGCAGATAGCGCTGAAGGACAAGGAATACTCGAAGGCGATAAAGTATTTCCGCACGGTAAAGCCGAGAAGCGAGATCTACGGGTCCGGCACGGACCTGACGGAGCTGTCCAGGTACCAGATGGCGGCGGCATATTATGAGCGGGGCAGGATATTTGAGACCTGGGTGATATGCGAGGACTTCCTCGAACGATATCCGGAAAGCAAGATGAAGAAGGACGTATGCCACCTGCTCGTCATTACATACCTGAAGAAGGGCAACGCGGACGCCGCGGTGCAGGCATACAATAATTACGCGAAGCTCGATCCGGAAGCGGCGAAGAAGATGAACATGAATTTCTTCATAGCCGAGTCGTATTTCGAAAAAGGCGAATACAAGGACGCCATAGAATATTACAAGAAACAGCTCCCCGGATCGAAGGGGACGGAGCTCTACGAAAAAGGCCTCGCGAAGCTTGCCGAGAGCTATTTCTGCATCGAAGATTACGGCAGGGCGGCCGAAGTATATAAGGAATATATAGAAAAATACCCGAAGGGGGAATCTGTCCCCTATTTTGCATTCAGGCTTGCGTATGCGCTGGCCAAGAAGAAGGACTACACAGAGGCCGTCAAATACTACAAGATGATAGAAGAGATGTATCCGAAATCCGAGAACATAGAGGATGTAACGTTCAATATAGGATGGTGTTATTCCTGCCTCGGGGACACCGCGCAGGCGCAGGCATACTATAAAAAATTCATGGATAAGTTCCCGGAGAACAAGCTCGTTCCCGCGGTCATCTATGAGATCGGCAACACGCATTTCGACAAGGGCCAGTATTCATCCGCAGCGGAGTATTACAAGCGAATAGCCGATAAATACCCTGATAATGAATTCGCGCAGGCGGCATCATACCGTCTCGGCATAAGCTACCTGTATTCGGCAAAGCGTGACGATGCGCTCGCGGTGCTCAAGCGGTTCCTCGACACGAACCCGAAGAGCCCCATGTCGGCCGAGGCGATCCGGACGATATATGACATATACCTGAAACAGAAAAAATATACCGAAGGTATCATGATGTTCAGGGAGCTTGCAGGAAGGTATTCGGGGCAGAAGGCGGTGATGTCGGAGCTTTACGGATGCCTCGCGAACTTGCAGTACCTGTCGGGAGACCCGGCGGCCGCGGCGGCTACCGTTCGCGAACTTCTCGCGGCATATAATGATTTTGCGGACACCCCGCCGCCCGAGAAGGCCGCCTCAATAATAGGACAGGTCCTTGTGGATACGAACGAGGGCTCAAGGGCTGTGGAGCTGTTCAGCGGCATATTATCGAAGTACAAGGACGACGCGCTCGAAGAGGTCTCGCTCTTTAGCAGGGGCAGGGCGTACATGTCGCTGAAGAAATGGAGGGATGCCGCCTCGGATTTCGCGGAACTGCTTTCAAGGTACCCGAAGACCAAATACGCGAGCAAGGCAAAACTCGGCATTGCGGACTCGTATTATTACAGGGATATAACAAGCGAAGCGATAGTATATTATAAGGACGTGATAGACCATTATAAGGACGATACGACGGCTGAAGCGATGTTCCAGCTCGGCAACAGCCTTTTTATGATGTATAAATACGAAGAGGCGCTCGCGAATTTCCAGCGCGTCGCGATACTTTATTCGCACAGGGAGAACCTCGCGGCCGCGTCGCTGCTGAAAGCCGGAGAGTGCCAGGAAAAACTTGGCAAGGGTAAGGAAGCAAAAGAGACGTACGGGAAACTTATCGCGAAATACCCGAAGAGCGATGAGGCTGCTAAGGCGAGGGAGAAAGCGGGTTCGGCAAGATGATATCCGTAAAGAGGACAGCGATGTTATCTGCGGCGGCATTTTTGATCGCGTCTGCGCTGCCCGCCGTAACTATCGCCCAGGACAGGATCAAGCTGAAGAACGGCAACGTAATAAAGGGATCCATAATCAAGACGGATAAGTCGGGGATCACTATCGAGCTCGCGGGCGAAAAGGCGGTCATAGCCGTGCCGCTCGGGAACGTCGATCAGCTGATAATAGAAGCGCCGGTCTCCTTCCGTACGGCGGAAAACAGGTATTTCGCAAAGGACTACGAGAAGGCATATGCGGATTATATGGAGACGATCCGGAAGTACGGCGGGTATTCATACGGCGAAGACGCGTATTTTAAGGCCGCCGAGTGCCAACTGAAGTTAGGTGATGTAACGAAGGCGATAGAGTTGTATAATACATACATTAGCGACTATCCGGGATCAAAATACGCGAACAGGGTGAGGATGAAGCTCGCCTCGGTCCTGGCGGAAAAGGGCGACCACGACGGCGCGATAAAGTCGTATGACGCGGTGATACGATCCAAGGACGAGGCGCAGAGGCCCGACGCGTACTTCGGGACGGCGGAGTCGTATTTCGCGAAGGGGTCATACGAGCAGGCGCTTGTGAATTACCTGAAGATCGCGTTATTATATTACGATAAAGGAAAGATGGCAGCGGAGGCAAAATTCAGGAGCGGAGAATGTTATGAGAAGTTAGGGGAGAGCAGGATGGCTCTGGAAACCTTCAAGGAGATCGTGGACGAGTTTCCGAGAAGTGAGGCGGCGATAAGGTCGGAGACCAAAATAAAGGAGATCGAAAAAAGTGGGGAAAAAGCTAAGTAACAAAAATGCGGTAAGGATAGCGGGTTTTATCGCCCTGGTGTCGGTCATAGTGCTGGTGTCCTTCTCCGCAATGGCGAAAGATGCCGAGGTCGTGGCGGGCACGAAAGGCATGACATTCTGGCAGATATGCGTAGCCGGCGGCTGGACGATGATATTTATCGGCCTCTGCTCAGTGTTCGGCATGGCGCTGATCATAGACCTGTTCATCTCCCTGCGCAAGCAGTCGATGATGCCGGTCGACTACGTAGGCGCGGTCAAGATGGCGATCAAGAACGGCGATATGCAGGGCGCGACGAACCTCGGCGCGCTAAGGAAAGGTTTTCTCGTCAACGTCGTGCAGGCCGGCATAGACAAGAGCGGACACGACCTGCAGATCATCCAGGATTCGATGACGATAGTCGGCGCGAAGGAAGCGGCGGGCCTGCTGCAGAAGATAGGATACCTTTCCTCTATAGGCACGATCTCGCCGATGCTTGGTCTGCTCGGTACGGTTCTCGGTATGATACAGTCATTCAATGTTATCGCGTTCGAGGCGGGCCTCGGAAAACCGACACTTCTGGCCGCGGGCGTATCACAGGCGCTCATCACGACGGCGTTCGGCCTTATAGTCGGTATACCCGTCATGGCCTTTTTCTTTTATTTCAGGAATAAGGCGCAGGAGATAATCACCGACATAGAGATCACTACCGGCGAAATAGCGCTGATGCTTGCCGGAAAACTGAAGGGATAAGAGATGAGATTCTCAAAGCAGGAAAGCGAGGAGCCGGGGTTCCAGATGGCCCCGATGATCGACTGCGTATTCCTGTTGCTGATATTCTTCATGTCGGTATCGACATTCCACCAGCTCGAATCAGTCGAGGGCATAAACCTGCCGGTCGCGGACCAGTCGCGGACAGAAGAAGGCGGCGGGCCGAAATTGTCGATAAATGTCAAAGGTGACGGGGCGATAGTAATGAACCAAAACATATACGAGCCCGCACAGCTTGCCGACGTGCTTTCTGAGGCAGAGGTAAAGCAGACTATAATAATCAGGGCGGATAAGACGGTGCCCCACGGAAGGGTCCTGGACGTGCTGAGCGCGTGCGCCGCCGCGGGAATATGGGACATATCGTTCGCTACATACCAGGAAGAGCCAAAACAGTGAGGCGTGAAAATGAGATTCTATAAGGGAGGCAGCGAGGAGCCGGGGTTCCAGATGGCCCCGATGATCGACTGCGTATTCCTGTTGCTGATATTCTTCATGTCGGCGTCGAGTTTCTCCGCACCGGAAGCCCAGCTGAACGTGAATCTTCCGGCGGTATCCACGACGACGCAGGAGAAGATAGGGGAGGACGTCGTGATAAATGTCGCCTCGGACGGCAACGTCGTGGTCAACGAGAAATATTATGACAGCCCGGATTCGAAGGACCTGCCCGAGCTGGTCACGATGCTGACGAGCCTGTCGCAGGTATTCGAGACACAGCCGGTCATAATATATGCCGAAGATAACGTGCCGCACGATAGGGTTACGAACGTGCTGAACGCCTGCGCGGCGGCAAAGATCAAGGCGGTGTCTTTCCTCGTGCCGGAGGAGACGATCGAGAAGATAAGCAACAGGTAGAATACTAAAACGAGGTATTATAATGCTTAAAGAGATAAAGAAGTCCAGGAGCTACCTCCTGGCGTTGATCATACATATTGCGATACTGCTGATCGTGGGCAACATCCTGATCATGAAACCCTCGATAAGGCAGGCGTTCTTCGAAGGTAAGATACTCTCGACGAAGGACGTGAACATGGAGAAGGCGAAGTTTAAGCCCGACGTGAAGGTGCCGCAGGAGACCGCGTCGCTCGCGACAAAGGAGATAGCCGCGCCGGAACGGCAGGCGCTCTCGGTGGAGAGGCCTTCCGACCTGCCGAGCATGGCGAAAGTTCCCGCCATGGCGCCGCAGGAACTGAAGCTCGGCGAGCCGAAGGAAGCGGTCACCTCAAAACCCGGGAGGAACACGCTCGACTTCTCCTCGAAAGCGAAGATATCCGGCAGGGGCGCCTCGATAAAGGGCACATTTGTGTTCCCGATATCGACATATTCCGACTGGGATAACGACCTGACGACCATTCCGAACCTCATGAACGAGCTTGGCAGGAGGACGAACGTAAAGGTATCAATAGAGCACAGGCCGCTGGACTTTACCGACAAGAAACTCTTTTTCCAATTCCCTATCATATATATGAACGGGCACCAGAGCTTCACATTCACCGACGTTGAGGTCCAGAACATAAGGGAATACCTGACGCGCGGCGGTTTCATGTTCATTTGCAACGATAACGCGCAGGGAGGGCCCTTCCAGGATTCGCTGTTCAAGGAGTTCAAGAGGATATTCCCGGAGACCGGTTTCCAGAGCGTTCCGTTGAACCACCCTATATACCACAGCTTTTATGATTTCAAGGGATCGACGCTTCCGGACGCGCTTTATAAAGGCATACCGACCACGGGCTATATGATATATTACGGGGACAGGATGGTCGTATATTACATAGCGTCGGGTGACGCATGCGACGCCTGGGCGGAAGCGGAGGGTGAGAAGTGGCCGGGGACGAAGTATACACCTAACGCGAGCCACAGCTTCATGAAGCTCTCCCAGCAGGCACCTACGTCCGACCGCCACGGGGGCGCCGGCGATGAGGGCATAGAGAACGCCTTCAAGATAGGCATAAATGTCCTCGTATACGCGCTTTCGAACGTGCCGGAATAAAATATCCTTGACAATAATCCTTTTTATGTTATAATCTTACGTCTTAACAACTTATCCCATCAAGGAAGGCAAAGAAATGGTAAAGGAACAGAGATCGCAGGAAAAATGGTTTATAGTGGACGCTGACGGCGTTGTGCTCGGAAGGCTTGCTGTAGCTGTCTCGCGCGTCCTTTCCGGGAAGCATAAGCCCACATACCGCAAGGACTTAAATACGGGCGACGGCGTGGTTGTCGTCAACGCGGCGAAGATAAAGGTTACCGGGAAGAAACTTATCGAGAAGGAATACGACTGGTATTCAGGTTATCCGGGAGGCAGGAAATCCGAGAAGCTCGAGACCCTGCTTAAGAGGAAGCCGGAATATGTGATAATGCACGCGGTAAAGGGTATGCTTCCGAAGAACAAAGTCGGAAAGAACGCCCTCGGAAGGCTGAAAGTATTCGCGGGCAAGGAACACGGCCAGTCCGCACAGAAACCGGAGAACCTAAAGGTCTAATATCAGGAGAAAGATGGAAGCGCAGGCAAAATTACAGGGTACAGGAAGAAGGAAGGAATCGACTGCCAGGGTCACCCTGAAGGCGGGTAAGGGGCAGATACTCGTCAACAAGAGGGCTTTGGATGATTATTTTCCGAGGGAGACGCTCAGGATGGTGCTCAGGGAGCCGCTCGAAGCCACGCAGACCGCAGCGAAATACGACGTGATAGTGAACGTCGCAGGCGGCGGGGTGTCGAGCCAGGCAGGCGCAGTGCGTTTAGGCATTGCCCGTGCCTTGCTTAAGGCGGACTCTAATTTCCGTTCCGCACTACGCGGCCGCGGGCTTTTGACCCGTGATCCCCGTATGAAGGAACGAAAGAAATACGGACAAAAAGGAGCACGCAAACGGTTCCAATGGACTAAACGTTAAAGATATCCACATAAGGCAAAAACGCCTATTCCGACGGGACTTCGTGCTTGACGGAATAGGCGTTTTTATTTTATAATGAATTCTCTAATACAAAAAGGAGACAGGGGTAAGAGATGGCGAAGAACAAGATAAAGATAGCGGTGGTCGGCGCGACGGGTTATGCCGGCTGTGAGCTTATAAAAATACTGTTAAGGCATCCGGAATCGGAGATAACATCGGTAAGCGGCAAGGTTGACGGGCCGGACAAGATATCGAATATATACCCGGTGTTCAGGGGACAGCTGGAACTTGTCTGCGACAACGTTAATGTGCAGAAGATATGCGGCCTCGCGGACCTGGTATTCCTCGCGCTTCCGCACAAGGTCTCTATGGCCTTCGCGCCCGAGTTCCTTAAAGCGGGCAAGAAGGTAATAGACCTCAGCGCTGATTACAGGCTGAAGGACACGGCGGTATACGAGAAATGGTACGGGGCAAAGCATACGAGCCCCGAACTGCTGAAGACAGCGGTATACGGGCTTCCGGAGCTGTATAAAGACAAGATAGCCAAGAGCGGGTTCATAGCGAATCCCGGGTGCTACCCGACGGGAGCCATACTCGGCATCGCGCCGCTGCTTGCGGCGAAGGCGATAGACCCGGCCCAGATAATAATAGACGCCAAATCGGGCGTGACCGGCGCCGGAAGGACGCCGTCGCTGGGGCTGCTCTTCGCCGAGACGAACGAGAACTTCAAGGCGTACAAGATAAACCAGCACCAGCATATGCCCGAGATAGAGCAGGTGCTCTCGGACGAAGCGGGGTCGAAGATCGAGGTCACTTTCACGCCGCATCTCGTGCCGATGAACAAGGGGATACTATCCACGATATATACGGTTCCCGCGAAAGAAGCGGATACCGCCGGGTTGCTGAAAACTTATGCGGATTTTTACAAAGAAGCGCCTTTTGTCAGGGTGCTTGATGAAGGGGTATTCCCGGAGACGAAGAACGTTCTCGGGACGAATTTCTGCGATATAGGCATAAAGGCGGCCGGGAAGAGGATCATAGTTATAACGGCCATAGACAACCTCTATAAGGGCGCCGCCTCGCAGGCGGTGCAGAACATGAACCTCGTTATGGGACTCGACGAGAAGCTGGGGCTCGCCTGATGAAAGCCATCGGCGGATCCGTGACGGCACCGAAAGGTTTCCTCGCTTCGGGGATCAATTGCGGGATAAAGAAGAAGAAACCCGATCTCGCATTGATCGTTTCTAATGTGCCCGCGCATGCTGCAGGCGTATGGACTAAGAATACGGTAAAAGCCGCGCCGGTCCTCCTGACGGAAAAGAACCTGAAGGACGGATGGGCGCAGGCTATCATCGCGAACAGCGGGAACGCGAATTGCCTTAACGGGAAGCAGGGCCTGAAGTGGGCGCGGGATATGGCCGCTGCCGTCTCTTCGTCGGTATGTATTGCTAAGGATGATGTGCTGGTCTCATCAACAGGCATCATAGGAAAACCGCTCCCGGTAAAGAAGATAACGGGCGCGATGCCGTCGCTCGTAAAGGCGCTGTCAAGGGACGGCGGCTCGTCGGCCGCGAAGGCCATAATGACGACCGACCTTGTCCCTAAGATGACGGCGGTCTCGTTAAAGATAGGCGGGAAGACGGTCAGGCTAGGCGGGATCGCCAAGGGTTCCGGCATGATATGCCCGAACATGGCAACGATGCTATGCTTCATCACGACGGACGCGGAGATAGAGGTAAGGGCGCTCAGGGCCTCGCTGAAAGACGCCGTGGAGTCATCGTTCAATATGGTGACCGTCGACGGGGACATGAGCACGAACGATACCGTCCTCGTCCTTGCTAACGGCCTCGCGGGGAACCGGAGCATAAAATACGGCAGCAGGGACCACGGGATCTTTCTAGGCGCGATAAAGAGTGTTATGGCGTATCTCGCGAAAGAGGTGGCTAAGGACGGCGAAGGCGCCTCGAAGTTCATCGAGATAAACGTGAAGGGGCTCAGGAGCTGCAAGGACGCGAAGAAGATAGCCATGGAGATAGCGAACTCGAGCCTTGTAAAGACGGCGATTGCCGGCGAGGACCCCAATATCGGCAGGATAGCATCATCGGCGGGCGCTGCGGGAATCAGGTTCGACGGATCGAGGATGGATATATCCCTTAACGGGGTCAAGATAGTAAGCGGCGGAAAGGCGAGGTTTGATTTGAGGCCCGCGGCGAAAAAGTCGATGAAGTGCAGGGATATAAAGATAACCGTGGACCTCAAGTCGGGCAAGGCATCCGCTACCGCCTGGACATGCGACCTTACGGAAGGTTATATAAAGATAAATGCAAGATATAATTAGGAAGGCGGATGTCCTCATAGAGGCCCTGCCTTATATAAGGAAATTCAGGGGCAAGACGGTCGTCATCAAGGCCGGCGGCAGCATGATGGAAGACAGGAAGGTGATATCCGGCATATTCGAGGATATCATATTCATGAGCCTTGTGGGCATAAGGCCCGTGATCGTGCACGGCGGCGGTCCGAAGATATCGGCGAGGATGAAGGAGGCAGGCCTCGCGCCGAAATTCGTGGACGGGCTCAGGGTAACCGACTCGAAGACGATGAAGATAGTCGATGAGACGCTTGACAGGACCAACAGGGAGATAGCCGGGCATATCTGCGCCCTCGGAGGCAAGGCAAAGGCGCTGTGCGGGAAGAGGGACGGGATAATCAAGGCGTCGAGGCTCCTGCATAACGGGAAGGATATAGGTTTCGTCGGTAAGATAATATCGATAAACGCAAAGCCGGTCATCAGGGCGCTCGACGGCGGATCGATACCCGTTGTAACGCCGGTTGCGAAAGGAAAAGACGGGAAGGCATATAACATAAACGCCGACCTGGCAGCATGCGATATTGCAGCGGCCATGAAGGCGGAAAAGCTCGTGCTTATAACGGATACCAAAGGGATATTGAGGGACGAGGAAGATGAGAATACGCTGATACCGACGCTCAGGAGGAAGGAAGCCGAGGACCTCATAAAGAGAGGCGTGATAAGGTCGGGCATGATACCGAAGGTCAGGGCGGTCATGCACGCATTGGCGAAGGGCGTCAATAAGACGCATATAATAGACGGAAGGTTAAGCCACGCGATATTGCTTGAGATATTTACCGATAAAGGCATAGGAACGGAGATAATAAGATGACACAAACCGAAGAGATAATGAAGGTCTACTATGATTGCGTGATGCCCACCTACGCGAGAGTGCCCGTTGTCCTCGTCAGGGGCAAGGGCGTGAACGCGTATGATATCGAGGGAAAGGAGTTCCTTGATTTCTTCCCCGGTTGGGCGGTCTCCGGCATCGGCCATTGTCATCCCAAGGTCGTCAGGGCGATAAAAGAGCAGGCCGGCAAGATGATCCACGTCTCGAATAACTTTTACAACGAATTGCAGGGCAAGCTTGCGGCGAAGATAATCCAGCATTCGTTCGGCGTCGCCGGAGGGAAGGTCTTCTTCTGCAACAGCGGCGCGGAGGCGAACGAGGCCGCGATAAAATTAGCGAGGAGAGCGGGATACCCGTTCGGGAAATACGAGATAATAACGATGGAAGGGTCGTTCCACGGCAGGACGCTCGCGGCGATAACCGCCACGGCCCAGCCGAAATACCAGGAGGGCTTCGGCCCGCTGCCCGGAGGGTTCGTTTACGCCAAGTTCAACGACCTCGAATCGGTCTTATCGAAGATAACGGACAAGACCGCGGCGATCATGCTCGAGCCGATACAGGGCGAGGGCGGGATAAACGTCGGCTCCGACGAGTTCATAAAAGGGCTCAGGAAGGTATGCGACGAAAAGAAGATATTGCTCATATTCGATGAGGTCCAGACAGGGATGGGAAGGACCGGCAAGATGTTCTGCTACCAGCATTACGGCGTTACGCCGGATATCATGACGCTTGCAAAGACGCTCGGAGGCGGGTTCCCGATAGGCGCTATGGTCGCGGGGAAGGAGATCGCGGACACACTCCAGCCCGGCATGCACGCGTCGACGTTCGGCGGCGGCCCGCTTGCTTGTGCCGCGTCGCTGGCGACTTTCGAGGCGATCGAAGAGGGCGACCTTGTCGAAAAGGCGGTAAGGAGGGGAAGGTACCTGCATAACAGGCTTTCGCTGCTGAAAAAGGATTTCCCGTTCGTCCATGTCGTAAGGGGCAAGGGACTCATGCAGGCGGTAGAGCTTACGATCGAGGGAAGGCACATCGTCGATAAATGCGCGGAGATGGGGTTGCTGATAAACTGCACACAGGCGAAGATATTGAGGGTGATGCCGCCGCTTACGGTAAAGAACTCGGACATAGACAAAGCGTTAGGCATAATCGAACAGGCGATGAAAGGGATAGAAGTTGAAAGCTAAAGACCTGATAACGATAGACGACTTTTCGCGGGAAGATATCAGCGTTATATTCGGCCTGACGGCAAAATTAAAGGCCGGGGGCAAATCCTCCTCGGGCGAACCGCTAAAGGGCAAGACGCTGGGGCTCATATTCCAGAAACCGTCGCTCAGGACAAAGGTCTCATTTGTCGCGGCTATGGCGCAACTGGGCGGGACCGGAATATATCTCGCTCCCGGGGAGATCAGGTTAGGGGAGAGGGAAGAGATAAAAGATGTGGCGAGGACGCTCTCGAGGTACCTCGACGGTATAGTCGCGAGGACCTTCAGGCACGGCGATATCTTAGAGCTCGCCAGGTACTCGAGTATACCCGTTATAAACGGGCTGTCGGATTTCTCGCACCCGTGCCAGGCGCTGACGGACCTATTCACGGTCAGTGAGAAGAAGGGCAGGTTGAAAGGCCTGAAACTGGCCTATATAGGCGACGGGAATAACGTATGCAATTCGCTGCTTTACATATGCGCGAAAATGGGAGTCAACATGGCAGTGGCCGCGCCGAAGGGCTACGGGCCCGATAAGAAAGTGGCGGAGGCCGCCGCAAAAACGGCAGCCGCGTCCGGCAGCCGGATAGAACTTACGTCCGACCCGTCGAAAGCGGTTGCGGGCGCGGACGTTATATATACGGATGTATGGACGAGCATGGGCCAGGAGAAAGAGAAGGCGAAGAGGATGAAGGCGTTCAAAGGTTTCCAGGTGAACGCGAAACTTTGTTCGAAGGCGGACAGGGGCCATATCATAATGCATTGCCTTCCGGCGCACAGGGGCGAGGAGATAACGGAGGAATGCATGGAAGGGCCCCACTCGGTGGTCTTCGACCAGGCGGAGAACAGGCTCCACGTGGAAAAGGCCCTGCTGCTTTTACTTTTAAAATGAGGGGAAAATGGACAAGAAAGTAGTATTGGCATATTCGGGCGGGCTTGATACGTCCGTCATAATCAAGTGGTTCGCGAAAAAGGGTTATGACGTGGTCGCTTATATGGCCGACGTAGGCCAGGCCTTCGGCGATTTTGCCGCATATAAGAAAAGGGCGCTGGCTACGGGCGCTACGAAAGTCGTCGTGGAAGACCTGAAGGACGAGTTCGTGAAGGACTTCGTATTCAAGTCGCTGAAGGCGGGCGCCGTTTATGAGGGCGGCTACCTGCTCGCGACCGCGCTTTCGAGGCCGATAATAGCCAAGGGCCTGGTCGAGACCGCGCACAGGGAGAAGGCCGGTTATGTCGCGCACGGCTGCACGGGCAAAGGCAACGACCAGGTAAGGTTCGAGGTTACCGTCGGGTCGATAGACCCGAAGCTGAAGATACTGGCGCCTGTCAGGGAGTGGGAGCTCAAGACAAGGGCCGAAGAGATAGATTATGCGAAGAAGAATAATATTCCCATTGATACAACAAAGAAGAAACCGTACT
>Ga0209507_1001459_pt1 | contig 18701 bp, 16 predicted proteins | sample AD_UKC028_MetaG_FD_184414 | JGI IMG/M metagenome (GOLD analysis project Ga0209507, IMG submission 184414) | Active sludge microbial communities of municipal wastewater-treating anaerobic digesters from USA - AD_UKC028_MetaG (SPAdes) (version 2) | ecosystem: Engineered > Bioreactor > Anaerobic >...
TTAGGTTTGTTGCTGCTCCTTATCGTTCCGGGCATCATATGGGCCGTCTATTATACTTTCGGAGTCCTTGTCGTGGCATTGAGAGGCATAAACGGAAAAGAGGCCCTGGACTACAGCAAGCGGCTCGTTAAAGGCCAGTGGGGCAGGATATTCGGGATAAATTTTGTTATCGGCGCTATGATGATTCTTACTATATTCATATTAAGTTTCGCTTTGGCGTTGTCTACGTCTTTTATCCCGGAGAACCGGCTTTTAGACGTAGCATCCAACACGGTTCTGGATGTGGTGATGGCCCTGTTTTGGGTAATGTCGGTCGTCTTTTTCCTGAACGTCGATTATCTTAAGACAGAGGCCAAGGCCGATCCGCAAGAAAGCTGAAGGATAAAAAAATAATCCCAGAATAAAAACGTTTCGAGGCGATATGGCAGCACTGACAAGATTGCTTATATGCGCTTTGGCTTTTTCATCCGCGTACTGTGATTGTTTCGCCGAAAGCGAGATCGAAGAAGAGCTTACCGCCCGCGAGCATTTCAATAAGGGCATCGTCTATTTCAACAAGCACGAATACGATCACTCCATCATCCAGTTCACCAAAGCCATCCAGATGAACCCGCAATTCTGCGACGCTTTCAAGCAGAGGGGCAACGCGTTCCTGAAGATAGGGGACTACGAAAGGGCTATCTGGGATTACGACCGCGCGATAGAGCTCAACCCTAAATACCCGAACCTTTACCTGAACCGCGGCTCCGCGTACCTTAGATTGGACAACACCGAAAAGGCCATTGCCGATTATACAAAAGCCCTCGAGCTCGATCCCGCCTTCACTATGGTATACGAAGGCCGCGCGAACGTATATAGGGACCTGCACGAATACGACAAGGCGATAGCGGATTATACCAGGATCATCGAGCTTGAACCGACCAACGCGAAGGCGTTTTATAAGCGCGGGTATATGTACCTTGAAAAGAAGGAATATACGAAAGCCATCAACAGCTTCAACAGCGCGCTGAGCCTGAACCCGAAATACTATAATGCCCGTTTCGACAGGGCATTGGCATTTTCCGGTAAAGGCGACCTGGACAGGGCGATATCTGAGTACGACAAGTTGATAAAAGAATACCCGGACAACAGCAATACATACCTCGCGTATAATAACCGCGGTTATGAATATTTCATGAAGGGCGACAATGAATCGGCGATAAAGGATTATTACGCGTCGCTGTTGCTGAACCCGTACAGCGTAGACACATGGGACAATATCGGCATATCGTACTATTTGACCGGAAGGATCGATCTCGCTAAGGACGCGTTCGAAAAGGCGATAGCGCTCGGGTCTGTCTGTTACGAGTGTTACCTGTATTTGAGCGAGATATATGAAAAAGAAGGAAATAAAGAGAAAGCAGATATGTACCGTTGGGCGGGACAGAAGTATAAAAAGCAGGGAGAACAAGAATGAGAAAATACAACGTCGGGATTACGGTTATTCTGTTTGCGGTCTTATGTATATTATGCGGAGATGCAAGCGCAAGCACTGTTTTTTACTACACAAGCTCACCCGAAAGTTGGGTGGGGCAGGGAGAGTCGGCGACCGTAACGCCGAATGACGGGTTTGCTTTTATTGTTGAGCGCAATTATTGTAATGGAGTCTCGTTTCATATCAATAATTTCACGCCAATTCCGGATATTAATAATATGATTAGCTGGCATTTGAATTTTGCGGCTCCTTACAATGTCGTTCTCCAGCCTGGGCAATACGAGAATGCGATACATTTTACATACCAATATTCGGAATATCCTGGGTTGGCTTTTTACGGTAAAGGCCGGGCGAATGGCAGTATTTCGGGGTATTTCAATGTCTACGAAGCTGTTTATGGCGATAACGATGAGGTAATCTCCTTTGCGGCGGATTTCATGCAATATGACGAAGGCGTTGAGGATGCATGGAGCATGGGCGGTATAAGGTACAATTCGGATTATCCTATTCCCGAGTCCTCGACCATCATGTTGCTTCTTGCAGGCTTTTCGCTAATAGGGTTAAAAGCGAAGATTAAACGATAATATTTCTGAAAGAAAATCCCTCCATTTACCGTTTACATAGGTAAAGGAGGGATTTATTATGTCCAATGTGGTGCTTCAGAGAAAAGCAGCTAAATATTTAAGGTCGCAATTTGCGACCTTAAAACAGGTGTGATAAATAGCAAAAGGGTTGTGATATAATACATCCAATGAAAAGCATATTCCGTTTAATATTTATCGTCCTATTCGTGTCGGCATTTATGCCCGCGCTGGCAGGCGCCGCGAACGGCAGGGTGGAGGTTAAGGATGGCTGGTTCTACGTCGACGGCGAGAAGTTCTTCGTCAAGGGCGTCTGCTATTTCGAGGCGCACGACGTCTTCGGCAAGTACGAGCAGAACACGCCCGAGGTCCTCGATTTCGAGTTCCGCAGGATAAAAGAAGCCGGCTTCAATACGATACGGACCTACCTGACGCCCGAGAAGATAGAGATTGCACGCAAGCACGGGCTAATGATAATGCAGGACTCCGACCGGCTCTGCTTCTCAGACGAGTATAAGGATGCCTCCAGGATAAACGGGCACTTGAAAAATATCGACGAGATCGCCGGTTTCTCGAAGAAGTTCGACAACATCCTCTTCTATACCATAGACAACGAGCCGAATGTGAAGGCACTGCACACACAGGGCGAAAAGGCCGCCGCCGCGATGTGGAAAACCCTGAGCGAGCGGGTCAAACGGGCCCACCCCGGCGCGCTCACGTCGATATGCATAATGCCTCCCGACGCTTTCGCGGATACCTCGATGTGCGATATCGCGGCGTTGAACCTTTATCCGTTCTCTCCCGCGAAGAATTCCATAGGTTATTACGCGTATGCCGACTGGTACAGGCGGGCGTGCGCGAAGGGCAGGCCGTTCATCATAAGCGAATACGGATGGACGGATGACGTGAACCGCCTCGGCCCCGAGATGATGAAACTGCTCGACCTGCAGATAAAGGCGGGCGCCACTGGCTCGTTCTTCTTCACATGGCGGGCGTGGGGCAAGGAGAAGTCGGAAGGCAACCAGTGGTGGGGCCTCGCGTCTTATAACGCGATGCCCGACGATTATAAGAAGGAGCCGCGCCCGGCGTATTACGACCTGCAGAGGTATTTCAGCGCGGTCGTCGTCGAACCGAAGCAGGGAGGCATATATACGAAGAACCTGCGTTTCGAGATAAGCGGTTCCGACAGGACCGCATCCGTTACCGCCTCCTGCGGCGGCAGGAAGGTCACGCTCAGGAGGCAGGGCAAATACTGGTGGGTAGGCAACATGATATTCGGCCCGTCATCATACGGCAGCAATACCGTCGTCGTGGAGTCGAAGGGCCGGAGCGGCAAGACGATAATAAGGAAGGAATTCGACGTTTACCTTTGCGCGCAGAAGAGGTTCCTGCGCGCGAAGATATCAAAAGACAGGAGGGCCCCGTCGGTAAACGGCGTTTACGAGGCGGATATAACCGTCACGGACGAAAAAGGCGATAAAGTCCCGGGCCAGCCGCTCATCCTCGGCATAAACCAGAGCGGCAGGGATGAATGGGCTTCCGTCACGCGCAAGGCGAAGACCGGCGCGGACGGCATATACAGGTTCAAAGAAGAAGGCATCGCGCCCGGGTATTTCACGCTGATGGCCGGCCCGGATTCCCAGCGGCCGGACACGCAATTATTTTCGGACGTGGATATGGTAAGGTGTGATATAATACCCGTTAATTAACCCAAGGAGAACCCATGAAGAAATCCGCTATTATAATCACGGTCATATCCATCGCGGTCGTCGCGGTTGCCGCGGGCGTCCTTTTAACATTCACATCCAAGCCGGCACCGATAGAGTCGATACTCCCGGCGGATGCCGTCTTCTTCATGAAGTTCTCCGAGGTCGACAGGCAGGTCAAGGAGTTCAAGGCCTCAAAGCTCTGCAAGAACCTCGAGAGGATAGATATCGAGATGCTTATGGAGAAGAGCGGCGCGAAGAAGGAGGATGTCGAGAACTTCAGGGCCGCCAGGACGGAGCTGACGAGTTTCATAGGCGGGCTCGTCCTCGAGAAATATTTCGGCAAGGAGATCGCGGTCGCCGTATACCCGTCGGGTAAGATAGAGTTTACGCCCGAAGGTGTCGTCGACATGGCGTCGAATATTACTCTGGCCACAAGGGTCAAGCCCGAGACGAAATTCATCGACTTCCTCGCGAAGATATTCAACAAGGCAGGCAGGAAATACGAAGTCGCGGAAGAGAATTACAAGGGCAAGAAGATGACCGTCGTCAAGCTCGACGACAAGGTCAGCATCGCCTATGTCCAGATAAAGGACATCATCGTCATAGGTTTGGGCAAGAAGGCCGCCACATCCTGCTGTGACGTTGCCGACAGGAAGCTCCTTTCGCTCGCGCAGGACAAGGACTATACCGACGCGATGGCGAAGTTCCCGAAAGGCGCGGAGACGGTCGCCTTCGGCGATATGGGGCTCATTACGGCCGGCATCAAGCACATCGCTGACGCCGTGCCGGCGCCTAAAGCGGAAGCCGGGGCCCAGCCGGACCCGGGCAGGATCTTCCGTGACCAGATCGACAAGACGCTTACCGTCTACGGCGGATTCAAATCGTTCAGCTACGCCAAATACCCCGGCAAGATCACCAAGGAGAGGATGCAGATATCTCTCGATAAGGCGAAGCTGATACCGTTCTTCAGGGATTTCTATTCGGTGAAGCCGCGCAAGAACACGGCGATAAAATTCGCCCCGGCCAACACGATATGGTACAGCTGGGACACCTTTGAATGGAAGGCGTACTGGAAATACATAAAAGAAGAGATGGGCAAGGAAGCCGCCAAAGTGGGCCAGAGCCTTACCTTCAACGACATGATAGACGGTTTCGAGAAGCAGATGGGCATAAACATAGAGAACGACCTTATCCCGGCGCTCGGAGACGAGACAGGCATGTGCCTTACGGACATAAACCTCGACGGAATGATACCGATGCCGCATTTCGTTATCTTCCTGAAGGTCGACAAGAAAGAGGCGATAGACAGGTTGCTCGCGAAGTTCACGCAGGGCGGGAGCATGCAGTCCGAATCGTATAAGGGGACCGACATCAAATACATGAACCTGCCGTTCGGCATGGCATTCCAGCCGGCGTTCTGCTACGCAGGGGATTATTTCCTCTTCTCGCTCGGGCGCGAGCCGATTAAGGGCTCTATAGATTCGTATTCCGGGGCGGCAAAGTCGCTCTTCGAGAACGAGGACTTCAAGTCGGTCAACCACGGCCTCATGGACCCGGCGAACAAGGTCACCTATCTTAAGGTGGACACGCTTTTGCAGAAGGGCAAGGGTATCTGCGATTGGGCCGTGAGGTGGCTCACGTTCATGTCCGAACAGCAGAAGAAGGTCAAGGAGATGATGGCCGCGCAGACGGACAAGCTGAAGGCCGAGATACAGTCGCTCGAGAAAGAGCTTGCGGATATAAACGCGAAGATAAACGACCCGGCCAACACGCCGGAGGCGGCGGCCGAGCTTGTCGCGAAGGCCAAGGAGAAGGAGTCGATGCTGGAGATGAACAGGGAACAGCTCGACCAGTTCGAGGTGAGGAGCCAGCAGGGCGGCCCGGGCCAGGGACCGTCCAAGGATTTCGACGCCGCCCTCGTCCAGCTTTGGCTCGACAAGGCGGTATATCCGGTCATTGACGGCCTGCAGTCGCTGAAAGCCGCCGGCTCGAAGACCGTATTCACGGATAAGGCCATTGAGGGGGAATCCTACTCAAAGATCGTCGAATAAAACTCTTGACAGCGGCGCCTGTCCGTAGTATAAATAAAGGTACAATTTAAGTCCACTACACAAGGAGGAGTGGGTAAGTTCTACCTCCTTTTTTTGTTGTCTTTTTTCCGAAAAACCCGAAAAAGGCATGGAAGATAACGTTATACTGGAAAAAGTAAGGGAACTTGCGTCTCCGGCGCTTTCCGAGGCCGGCGTCGAGCTTGTCGACCTGACCTACAGGCACGAGAGCGGGGGCATGGTCATGCGCTTTACCGTCGATAAAAGAGGCGGGATAAGAATCGGCGAATGCGGCGCGTTGAGCCGCAGGATAGAAGGCCTTCTGGAAGGGGCGAACGTGATCGAGAGCCATTACATGCTCGAGGTGCAGTCGCCGGGCCTCGACAGGAAACTTTCCAGGACCAGCGATTTCGAAAGGGTCATCGGCAAGGAGCTCGACGTGGTCCTAAGCGCGCCGGTGGACGGGAAATGGGAGTATTCGGCGGCGTTGAAATGGGTCGGCGAGGACAGCATTAAACTGGAATTGCCCGACGGCAGGGAAGTATCCGTGCCGCGCGAAGCGATAATGAAAGCGAAGCTGCATCTTGAATTTTAGAAGGGAACAACTATGAACGGAGAACTGTTAACAGTACTGGACCACCTTGAGAGAGACAAGGGAATAGACCGCGAGATCCTGATGACGGCCGTCGAGAGCGCTCTTGTCAGCGCCGCGAAGAAAGCGCTCGGCACGCAGTCCGACGACGTCACTGTCAAGATAGACAGGAAGAACGGCGAGGTAAAGGTATTCTCGGGCACGAAGGAGATAAAGTCCGAGGATTTCGGCCGCATTGCCGCGCAGACCGCGAAGCAGATCATAATCCAGAAGATCCGCGAGGCGGAGCGAGACGTCATATTTACCGATTACAGCAGCCGCGTAGGCAACGTCGTAAACGGCACGGTCTACCGGTTCGAGAAGGGCAATATAATCGTCGACCTCGGCAAGACGGAGGGCTTCATACCGAAGAGCGAGCAGTCGCCGAAGGAGAATTTCAGGCAGGGCGACCGCATAAAGGCGTATGTGCTCGAGGTCAAGAAGACCGGCAAGGGCCCTCAGATAGTGCTCTCGCGCGCGAACCCGGGCCTCGTCAAGAAGCTCTTCGAGCTCGAGATACCCGAGATATACGAGGGCATCGTCGAGGTAAAGTCCATATCGAGGGAAGCCGGCGACAGGACGAAGATATCGGTATTCTCCAAGGACGAGAAGATCGACTGCGTGGGCGCCTGCGTAGGCATGAGGGGCTCCCGTGTGAAAAATATCGTGAAGGAACTGCAGGGCGAGAAGATAGATATCGTCCGCTGGAGCGACGACACGAAGGAATACGTCCTCGCGGCGCTAAACCCCGCGAAGATATCTACGATAAAGCTCGACAAGGAATCGAAGACCGCGCAGGTCACGGTCGACGACGACCAGCTGAGTTTGGCCATCGGTAAGAAGGGCCAGAACGTGCGGCTCGCGTCGAAGCTTACCGGATGGGAGATAGACATAAAGCCGAAGACGCCGGCCGTCGAAGGCGCGGCCAAGGCCGCGGCCGAGGCCGTTATGCCGGAGCTGTCGGCAAAGGAAGAGTCCGGCGACATATCATCTGTCGAAGGCGTCGGCGCGAAGACGAAGGCGCTGCTTGAAGGCGCAGGGTTGTCCACTATCGCTAAGATAGCGGAATCATCGGTCGAGGAACTCACTAAAATAAAGGGTATCGGCGAGAAGACCGCGGAAAAGATACTCAAGAGCGCGAAAGAGCTGGCGAAAAAATAAATGAAAAAAACCAAAACAGAGACGAAAAAAGAAGAAGTAAAGAAAGTCAAGAAACCCGCTAAGGCCGCCGTAAAGACCGCCGTCAAGGCCGTCAGGGAAAAGAAGGTAACTAAGCCAAAGGCCGAAGCCAAGGTCAAGGCCGCGCCTAAGAAAAAAGAAGTCAAGGCGAAGGTCGAGCCGAAGGCCGCGGTAAAGGTCGAGCCTAAGGTTGAGGTGAAACCGGCTCCCGCGCCCGTTATCCCGAAACCCGTGGCGAAGCCGGAGCCTGTCGCGGCCCCGAAAGTTGAGATCAAGCCTTCGATAAAGCCCGAGGCGGTGAAGCCGCCCGTAGCGAAGCCGGCCGCACCTCCGGTGCCGCCAGTCAAAAAAGAACCCGTTAAACTGGTCGCAAAATTCCCGATGACATTAAAGGACCTCGCCGCGAAGATAAACGCGAGGCCTAATGATCTTATAGTAAGGTTGATGAGGCAGAAGGTCATGGCGACGATAAACCAGGCGGTGGATATCGACGTCGCGAACCTTATTGCCGTTGATTTCGGATTTGAGTTCGAAAAACCGCTCACGCAGGAGCAGGAGATACTGAAGGCCTTTGAGGTCGAGGACAAGACGAAGCTTGTACCGCGTGGCCCGGTCGTAACGCTGATGGGCCATGTCGACCACGGCAAGACCTCGCTGCTCGACGCTATCAGGAAGTCGAGCTTAGCCGATAAGGAATCGGGAGGCATCACGCAGCATATCGGCGCGTATGTGGTCAAGGTGGGGAAGGGAAATGTGACATTCCTCGATACTCCCGGCCACGAAGCGTTCACCGCAATGAGGGCGCGCGGCGCGCAGGCGACGGATATAGTAATACTTGTGGTCGCCGCCGATGACGGCGTAATGCCCCAGACGAAGGAAGCCATAGACCACGCGCGCGCTGCGGGAGTCCCGATAGTCGTCGCGATGAACAAGATAGATAAGCCGGAAGCGAACCCGAACAGGGTCAAGAAGCAACTGAACGAGGTGGGGCTCATGTCCGAGGACTGGGGCGGAAAGACCATCGTGATCGGCGTCTCGGCGAAGACGGGCAAAGGCATCGAGGAACTTCTCGAGATGCTGTTGCTCGAGGCGGAGATGCTTGAACTGAAGGCCGACCCGACCGGGCGCACGAAGGGCGTCGTGATAGAAGGCAAGATATCAAAAGGCGGCGGTCCGATAGCTACCGTCCTCGTCCAGAAGGGCACGTTGAGGCCCGGCGACATCGTCGTGGCTGGCCTGCATTACGGCAAGGTCAGGGCTATGATAAACGACCTCGGCCACAGGCTCTACGAGGCGCCACCGTCAAAGCCGGTCGAGATACTCGGCCTCGCGGGACTGCCCGAAGCGGGAGACATATTCTTCACTGTCCCGGACGAGAAGACCGCAAGGGAACTAGTCGAACAGCGCCAGCAGGATGCGAAGACGGCGCAGATGCAGCCGGTCAAGAGGATAACGCTCGAGGAGCTTTCTCAGCAGGTTAAGGAAGGCAAGGCCAAGGAGCTTAAGGTAATAGTCAAGGCCGACGTGCAGGGTTCGGTGGAGGCGCTTGAACAGTCGCTTGTGGGCCTCGGCACGAACGACGTGAAGATCGATATTATACACTCGGGCGCCGGGAGCATAAACGAATCGGACGTCATGCTTGCCGCCGCATCGAACGCGATCATAATAGGGTTCCGTGTCGAATATACGCCTGAAGGCGAGCAGGAGGCCCGGCTCGAGAAGATCGACGTCCGTCTCTACAGGATCATATACGAGGCGATAAACGACGTAAAGAACGCCATGGAGGGTATGCTTGACCCGACGATAACCGAGGTCTTCATGGGCCGCGCCGACGTCAGGCAGGTCTTCAAGGTCACGAAGGCGGGCACTATCGCGGGTTGCTTTGTCGCGAAGGGCAAGATAACCAGGAACGCCGGTTGCCGCCTCTGGAGGGACAGGGAGAAGGTATACGAAGGCAAGATCGCCTCGGTAAAGCGTTTCAAGGACGACGTCAAGGAGGTCGCGGAAGGTTTCGAGTGCGGCATCGCGCTCAGCAATTTCGACGACTTGAAACCCGGGGACGTTATAGAAGTATTCGAGCTAAGGAAGACCGCGAGGAAGCTTTAAAATATGAAGAAGAGGGTATTGAGCGGGATGCGCCCCACGGGCAAATTGCACATGGGCCATCTTGCCGGCGCGCTGAAGAACTGGGTAGAGATGCAGGATCAGTACGACTGCTTCTACATGGTCGCCGATTACCACGCGCTCATGAGCGAATACGCGGACCCGTCGGCGATGAAAGAGAACATCATCGACAACACCGCGGATTTCCTCGCGTGCGGCATCGACCCGGAGAGGTCGGTCATCTTCGTGCAGTCCGACGTGCCGGAACACCTCGAGCTGAACATGATACTCTCGGCTATAACGCCGCTCTCGTGGCTCGAGCGCTGCCCGACATACAAGGAACAGCTCAGGGAGGTCGAGGGCAGGGACCTCGCGACATACGGTTTTCTCGGTTACCCGGTCCTGCAGGCCGCGGACATACTGATATATAAGGCGAACGCGGTGCCGGTCGGCGAAGACCAGCTGCCGCACCTCGAGCTTACGCGAGAGATAGTCAGGAGGTTCTTCCATTTTTACAAGAAGCAGGTCTTCCCGGAACCGGAAGGCCTGTTGACCCAGACCCCGCGGCTCCTCGGTGTGGATAACAGGAAGATGTCCAAGAGCTATGGCAACGCGGTCAACCTTTCGGACTCTCCCGAAGAGGTAAAGAAGAAGATAAAGGCGATGATAACGGACCCGCAGAGGATCAAGAAAGACGATCCCGGGCATCCGGACATCTGCAACGTATATTCGTATTACAAGTTCTTCTTCCCTGAACTGGCCGCGGGTATCCCGGAGGAGTGCAAGTCGGCGGAGATCGGCTGCGTCGAAGACAAGGCGAAACTGGCCGATTGCATAGTCGAGTTGCTTAGGCCGATCCAGGAGAGAAGGAAGAAGATATTAAGCGACAGGGTGGGCCTCGAGGCGGTCCTTAAGAAGGGCGCCGAGAAGGCGCGCGCGGTCGCGCGTGAGACGATGGGAGAGGTCAGGAAAGCAGTCGGTATATGACGTACAAGGTAAAGCTTGACGTGTTCGAAGGCCCGCTGGACCTTCTTCTGTACCTCATCAAGAAGGAAGAAGCGGATATATTCAATATCCCGATCGCGAAGATAACGGAGCAGTACCTGCATTACCTCGAATACATGGAGCTGCTCGACCTGCACATCGCCGGCGAGTTCATCGTGATGGCCGCGACGCTGATGCATATAAAGTCGCGGATGCTGCTGCCGCCGGACGAACAGCCGCCGGAAGAGATAGAGGAAGAGGACCCGCGCGCCGAGCTCGTGCGCAGGCTCATCGAATACAAGAAGTTCAAGGAAGCGGCCGGGGAGCTCTCCGAGCTTGAACGTCGCAGATCGATGGTCTTCCCGCGTTCGGTTGACGAGACGCAGTACATCGACCAGACCGAAGGGCCGTATTTCGAAGCGTCGATATTCGACCTCATAAACGCGTTCTCGACCATACTCAAGAGCGTGTCGCGCGAGGCGTTCCTCGAGGTGGTCAAGGACGAGTTTACCGTCGAGGAGAAGGTCCACGAGCTGTTCCATATGCTCGTTGAGACGCCGGTCATAAATTTTAAGGATATATTCAAGAAGTCGAGGAGCAAGATAGAGCTGATAGCGACGTTCCTCGCGCTGCTTGAACTGATAAGGCTGAAGGAAGTCATGGTAAGGCAGCATAATATCTTCGGCGAGATCGAGGTAGTGCGCAACCCGAACAATATCGGCCCGAAGCTTAAGGCCGCGGTAGAAAGCGCGCCGGAAAAACCGGCGGAGGGGACACCGGATGGAACTGTCTGAGGCGAAAAAGATAATCGAGGCGCTGCTCTTCACGTCGGAGAAACCGATAACCATAGAGCAGATGAAGGAGGTCCTCGAGGAGGTAGAGGCCAAGGATATCAAGGCCGCGCTTGCCGAACTGCAGACGGAATACGAGACGCTCGGCAGGAGCTTCAAGGTCTACGAGGTCGCGGGCGGCTACCAGATGGTCACGGCGCCCGAGTTCGCCGATTACCTGAAGAAGTTCTACAGGGTGAAATCGAAGGACAAGCTGACGAAGCCGGCGCTCGAGACGCTCGCGATAGTGGCCTACCGCCAGCCGATAACGAAGGCGGATATCGAGGACATACGCGGAGTCAACGTCGACGGCGTCATAAAGACGCTTGCGGACAGGCAGCTGATAAAGATAACCGGCAGGAAGGACGCGCCGGGCAGGCCGATATTATACGGGACGACAAAGGAGTTCCTCGACAGGTTCGGGCTCAGCTCGCTGAACGAGCTGCCGAAGCTCGGGGAGTTCACGGAAGCGGATATAGACTTAAGCGAATTGAAACAGGGACTCGGAGGCCAGGAGGTACAGGATGGAACTGGAGAAGTTACGCAGGAAGATAGACCTGTTGGACAGGAAGATAATACAGCTACTGAACAGCAGGGCGCAGCTGAGCAACAGGATAGGCCGGCTGAAGGCGAAGGCAAATAAGAGCGCGTACTCGCCCGACAGGGAGAGGATAGTATACGAAAAGATCGCCGCGCAGAACGAAGGCCCCCTCTCGAGGGAGTCGCTTCAGGCCATATACCGCGAGATAATGTCAGGCTGCCTCGCGCTCGAGAAGCCGTTGAGGATATCGTATATGGGCCCGCCGGCGAGCTTCTCCAATATCGCCGCGCTGAAGAAGTTCGGCTCATCGGTACGCTATCTTCCCGTAAACACGATAAACGACGTCTTCGCCGAGGTAGAGCACGGCAGGGCGGATTACGGGGTCGTCCCCATAGAGAATTCGATAGAGGGGGCGATAAATTACACGCTCGATATGTTCATGGAATCCGACCTGAAGATATGCTCGGAGATATCGATAGAGATATCGCACAACCTGCTCGCGAAATGCAGGATGGACAGGATAAAGAGGCTGTACTCGAACCCGAGCGTCATAGGCCAGTGCAGGATGTGGCTGGAAGCCAACCTCCCGCAAGTCGAGGTGATAGAAGTCACCTCGACGACGAAGGCCGCCGAGATGGCGGTCAAGGAGAAGGGTGCGGCTGCGATCGGGTCAAGCCTCGCCGCGGAATGCTACGGGCTGAATATGCTCGCGCGTTCGATAGAGGACAGCCCGCATAACATGACGAGGTTCCTTGTGATCGGAAGGTTCGAGAACGGGCCCACCGGCAAGGACAAGACATCAATAATGTTCGCGGTAAAGGACAGGGTCGGCGCTTTGCACGACATGCTGGTCCCGTTCAAGAAGAACAGGATAAACCTGACGAAGATAGAATCGCGCCCGTCGAAGAGGAGGGCGTGGGAGTATCGCTTCTTCGTCGACATGGTAGGGCACCACGAGGATGCGGGAATAAAGAAGGCGCTGAAGCAGTTGGGAGGCGTCTGCACGAACCTTAAGATACTGGGATCCTATCCGTTAGTATAAAGGAACGAAATGAGCAGGTTAGCGAAAAAAGGCGTAATGAACATACAGCCCTACCAGCCGGGCAAACCGATCGACGAGGTCAAGAGGGAGCTGCTGCTGGAGGAGGTCTATAAGCTCGCTTCGAACGAGAACTCGCTCGGGCCTTCAAAAAAGGCGCTTACCGCCATAAGCAAGGCGCTCAAGGGCCTGAACCGGTATCCCGACGGGAGCTGCTATTACCTGAAGGCGAAGATATCGGAGAAGATGGGCCTTAAGCCGGAGAACTTCGTTTTCGGCAACGGCTCGGACGAGCTGATCGCGGTCATAATACAGGCGTTCATGAACGAGGACGAGAACGCGATAGTCGCGGACCCGACTTTTCTCGAATACCGCCTCATCACTGAATCGTACGGCCGCAGGGTAAAGGTCGTGCCGAACGTGAACCTGTCCCCAAAGGGACGGCCCATTGCTGGGGAATTGAGGGGCCTGAAATACGACATGGACGGCATAAGGAAAGCGATAGACGACAAGACGAAGGTCGTCTTTATCGCGAATCCCGACAACCCGACCGGCACTTACGTCAGCGACAAGCAGATAACAAAGTTCCTCGAGAATATCCCGGACAGCGTAATAGTCGTCATGGACGAGGCGTATTACGATTTCGTGGACGCGAAGGATTATCCGGACACGATGAGGCACCTGAAGGACAGGAACCTCATAATATTGAGGACGTTCTCGAAGGCATACGGGCTCGCCGGGCTCAGGGTCGGTTACGCTCTCGCGAACCCGGAACTCATAGAGTGCATGAACAGGGTCAGGCAGCCGTTCAATGTCAACTCGCTCGCGCAAGTTGCTGCAGCGGCGGCGATAGACGACGTTGCGCACCTGAAGAGGACGAGGCAGACGGTGCTGAAGGGCAAGAAGTACCTTTACGGGGCGCTCGACAGGATGGGCCTTTCTTATGTCCCGAGCCAGACGAACTTCATACTCGTGGACGTGAAGAGGGACGGCTGGGAAGTTTTCCAGAGGCTCCTGAGGCACGGCGTCATAGTCAGGGACATGAAACCTTACAAGCTTGACAGTTATATAAGGGTAACGATAGGCACCGGCAAGGAGAACAAGAAGTTCGTCGACGCTATGAGGAAAATTCTGAAGACGCCGGCAGGCGCCGAAGGAGAACCAAGATGATAATCGTATTAAAACCCGAAACGACAGAATCGCAGCTGAAACACCTCGTATCCAAGATCAAGTCGCTCGGGCTCAAGCCGATGATATCGAAGGGCGTGGAGCGCACGATCATAGGCGTCATAGGCGAAGAAGATGTCCTTCGTTCGACGCCGCTTGACGTATTTCCGGGTGTCGAGAAGGTCATGTCTATACTCGCGCCCTATAAGCTCGTATCGCGCGAATTCAAGCACGAGAATTCGGTGATCAATATCGGCAAGGTCAAGGTCGGCGGAAGGAAGATACCCGTGATGGCCGGGCCGTGCTCGATCGAAAGCCGCGAGATGCTCATGAATATAGCCAAGACGGTGAAGAAGTCGGGCGCTTCGGTCCTCCGCGGCGGAGCGTTCAAGCCGCGCACTTCGCCCTACAGTTTCCAGGGTCTCGGGGAGGAGGGGCTCAGGTACCTCAAGGAAGCGAGCCAGAAGACGGGCCTTCCGGTCATAACCGAGGTGATGGATATCCGCGACCTTCCGCTGCTGGAGAAATACGCGGACATATTGCAGATAGGCGCGAGAAACATGCAGAATTTCAACCTGCTGAAGGAAGTCGGCATGTCGAAGATGCCGGTACTGCTGAAGAGGGGCATATCCTCCACGATAATCGAGCTGCTTATGTCGGCGGAATACATACTTTCAAACGGGAATTTCAACGTGATGCTTTGCGAGCGCGGCATAAGGACGTTCGAGGACCAGACGCGGTTCACACTCGACCTGAGCGCGGTGCCCGTCCTTAAAAAACTGACGCACCTGCCGGTTGTCATAGACCCGAGCCATGCGGTAGGCAAGTGGGGCTATGTCCCCGCGATGGCGAAGGCCGCGGTGGCCTCCGGCTGCGACGGCCTTATAATAGAGGTCCATCCGAAGCCGGAAGAGGCGCTCTCGGACGGCGTGCAGTCGCTTGTGCCGGATAATTTTGACAAGATGATGAAAGAATTAAAGGGAGTCGCGAAAGCGGTTGGGCGTGATATTTAACCCAGATTTTGCATACGATCAGGTACCGGCAAAATCTGCCCGAAGGGCCGACTGATTAAATCTCAAAGAGATTTAATCAAGTCTGTCGGGGTAAACCCAAAAGGGGTTAGAGCAAATCGAAAAACATAATGCGAATTTTGGGTTTAAGAAGATAGCGATAATCGGCGTCGGCCTCATCGGGGGCTCGATAGGAGAAGCGGTCAGGAAGAGGCGCCTTGCCGGGGTGGTTGTCGGCATAGGACACAGGGCGTCATCCATAGATGAAGCCATCGCCCGCGGCGCGATTGATAAAGGCACGCTCGATGCCGTAAAAGGCGTCGAAGGGGCCGATCTCGTGATAATCGCGACGCCGGTTTGCCTGATACCCGGGTTCGGGAAGAAGGTCTCCCGATCGCTGAAAAAGGGATGTATCGTAACGGATGTCGGCAGCACCAAAAGCTCGATAGTCGGTCAAATTGAGAGATCGGTGCCCGCGGGCGTGGATTTCGTCGGGTCGCACCCGCTCGCCGGTTCCGAAAAACGCGGGGTCGCATCCGCCAGGGAAGACCTGTTCAAAGGATCGGTCGTCATCATGACAAAGACAAAGAAGACGAAGAAGGCGGCGTTGAAGAAGCTCGGAAGTTTCTGGAGATCGCTCGGTGTCGGAAGGGTAGCGATAAAATCTCCTGCGGAACACGACAGGATCGTCGCGCAGATAAGCCACCTGCCGCATATAGCGGCGGCCGCGCTTGTAAGTTCCGCGAGCGATAAGTCGCTCGAGTTCGCCTCGACGGGCTTCAAGGATGCTACGCGCATCGCGGCAAGCGATCCCGGCATCTGGCGCGATATATGCATCACGAATAAAAAAGAGATCGTCAGGGCGCTCGGGGATTATGAGCGCAGCCTGTCAAGGATAAAGAAGCTGATAAAGGAAGGTTCCGGCGCTAAACTGCGCAGGGAGCTCGAGAAGTCGAGGTCAAGGAGGCAGAGAATAGGTTGAAACTGCCCGTCATAGCCATCGACGGACCGGCCGGTTCCGGCAAGAGCACAGTCGCGCGGCTCGTGGCGCAGAGATTGGGCTTCCTTTATATAGATACGGGCGCTATGTACCGCGCGCTTACGCTTAAGGCGCTCCGGACGAAAGCGGACCTCGGGAACGAAGCGGAACTCGGCGCGTTAGCCGGATCGACGGCCATAGAGCTGAAGCAGGAAAGCGGCTCGTTGAAGGTCTTTCTCGACGGCGAGGACGTGACCTCCGGCATAAGGACGCCGGAGATAACGAACAACGTGAAATATATAGCGCGGGCGAAACCCGTCCGGGAGCATATGGTAAAGGTCCAGCGCGAACTGGGAGGGCGGGGCGGCACGGTCATGGAAGGCCGCGATATCGCTACGGTCGTGCTGCCGGACGCCGACAGGAAATTCTATATAGACGCCGCGTTCGAGGTAAGGGCGCAGAGGCGCTTCAAGGAACTCAGGGAGAGCGGCGCGGCGGTGTCCGAGGAGGACGTGAGGAAGGACCTGAAGATGCGCGATGACAGCGATTTCAACAGGCCGATAGGGCCCCTGAAAAAAGCTTCCGACGCGATAATTGTGGATACGACGGGGCTTACGATAGAAGGGGTCGTGGATAAGGTCCTGGGCTTAATCAAGGCCTGATAAATTTATGATGTATTTTATTATAAGAAATTTCGTCAAGCTGTTCCTTACCATATTTATGGGTTTTAAGGCCAAGGGTTCGGGAAGGGTCCCGAGAAAAGGCGCTTTTATATTGGCGAGCAACCATGTAAGCCATCTCGACCCGCCGGCTATCGCGAGCGCTTCGCCGCGCATGGTGCATTTTATGGCAAGGAGCACTTTGTTCGATAACTGGCTGTTCAAGCAGGTGATCGGCAGGTGCGGCCTTATCCCGGTCAAGAGGGGCGAGGGGGATGTCGGGGCGATGAAAGCCGCCATCCGGTTGCTTAAGGCCGGCGAGCCGGTATTCATGTTCCCTGAAGGGACGAGAAGCGAGACGGGCCGGATGCAAGCGGCCCAACCGGGCATCGGTTATCTGAGCTTAATGGCGGGGGCGCCGATATTGCCGGCTTACGTAAGAGGCACTGAAAAGGCCCTGCCCAAGGGCGCGAAACATATTAAGTTTGCAAGAATATCGGTATATATAGGAGATCTGATCGACCCAAGCAAGCTGGATCTTCCCGATGACAGGAAGGAGGCCGCGCAAAAACTGGCCGACTATGTCGCCGGGGAGATCAAGAAGCTGGGCGATACGGAAGAAGCAAAAATCCAATGAGAAGGGAGTAACAAAGAAGATGGTAGAGCAGAAGCACGAAGACGTGTCCTCGGATAAGATGGATATGTCTAAGTTGTACGAGGACAGTTTCAAGGACGTGAAGGAAGGCGAGATCGTGAGGGGAAGGGTCATCGATGTCACGTTCAAGGACATTGTGGTCGATGTCGGCTACAAGTCCGAGGGTGTCATATCGCTTGACGAGTTCATCGATCCGAAATCGATCAAGATCGGCGACGAGATAGACGTGCTGATCGAGTCGAAGGAGAACGATGAGGGAATGGTCGTCCTTTCGAAGAGGAAGGCCGAGCGCATGCAGGTCTGGGAGAAGATAATCTCCGAGCGCAAGGAAGGCGATATGGTCACCGGCCGCGTGACGAAGAAGGTCAAGGGCGGCCTTACGGTCGACATCGGCGTCGAGGCGTTCCTGCCCGCGAGCCAGGTCTTCCTGAAGGGCTTCGGCAACCTGAACCAGCTGCTGGGGCAGGTCCTGAACTTCGTGATCGTCAAGATCAACAAGCCGCGCAAGAACATCGTCGTATCCCGCAAGGAAGCGATAATAAGGGAGCGCGACGTCGCCAAAGGCAAGATGATGGAAGAACTGAAGACCGGCCAGATAATACCCGGCGTGGTCAAGAACATAACCGACTTCGGCGCGTTCATCAATATAGCGCCGGGCATGGACGGCCTGCTCCATATTACCGACATGTCATGGGGGCGCATCTCGCATCCGAGCGAGCTCGTCGCTGTCGGTGACAAGATAGAGGTCATGCTGCTTGCGGTCGATAAGGCAAGCGGGAAACTCTCGCTGGGCCTGAAGCAGAAGACGCCGAACCCGTGGGAACAGGTGGAAGGCAAGTACCCGGTCGGCAGCAGGGTCAAGGGCAAGGTAGTAAACCTCGTGCCTTACGGCGCGTTCGTCGAATTAGAGAGGGGCATCGAAGGCCTGGTCCACATCTCCGAGTTCTCGTGGACGAAGAGGATAGGCCATCCTTCGGAAGTCCTTGCCATCGGCGACATGATCGAAGCCGTGGTCCTCAGCATCGACAAGGACAGCCAGAAGATAGCGCTCGGCATCAAGCAGACCGAGATGAACCCGTGGACCGAAGTTGCCGGCAAGTACCCGGTCGGCA
>Ga0209507_1001460_pt1 | contig 18700 bp, 17 predicted proteins | sample AD_UKC028_MetaG_FD_184414 | JGI IMG/M metagenome (GOLD analysis project Ga0209507, IMG submission 184414) | Active sludge microbial communities of municipal wastewater-treating anaerobic digesters from USA - AD_UKC028_MetaG (SPAdes) (version 2) | ecosystem: Engineered > Bioreactor > Anaerobic >...
GCGCCGCGAATGCAGTTGTGACTAATTCTACATATAAAATGTGGCGTCTATATGATGAAACCGAAAGAAGCGACTTTAATGATAAAAAAACTCATTTATTTGTGGAAGGTTATCTCAATACAGGGAACACGCTTCTTACGGCTGAATTCCGGCCCCCTGAAGGGGCGGTTTTGGATTATGATAGGGTTAAATGTAATTTTATAGCCGCAAAATGCGGATGGCAACCAACACCGCAGGAAAGAGAAAATACTGAAACATGCTTCCCTTATATTATTCATTGCGAATGGAGCATAACACAGAATGTTACTCCGAACTATAATTGCATAGCATGGTCAGTAGGCATAACTGATCGCTGGATGAATCCGACAATTTATGATGTTATACTAGGAGAATATGTAGAAGAACAGTGGGTTGAAGGAGTGCATTATATTAGTATTGATAAAAGATATGGGAATAACGATAACGCATTTGACATAGAAGATGACATGGATCCTTTTTATTATTATACGGCATTATATGAACCTATTGCTGTGGACCAAACAGATGCAAAAGCAATATATTACGATGGTTACCATGGCGCCAAAAGGAAAGATGGGTGTACTTGCGGTGCCGGAAAGTGGGTTATGTTTGAAAGCAAATGCGGAGATGGTCCAAGAATCGAACACGTCTATAACCAACTAGATGGTTCCACAATCGGCTATGGAACCCGGTGTCGTTATTATAAATAAGTAAGGAGTTTCGATATGGTAAACAAGAATGGAAATAAAATAATAAAGGCATTGGTAACGGGCTTATTCATTTTATGGTTTATATTAGGTCAAAACATAATGGCAAATGATGTAAGAAACGAATTTGAAAAATCTTATCAACTTTGGAAGGAACACTGCAAGAAAGTTGCGTATTCGTCTAGATTGGAGGATAGATTTAATTCTCCTTATTACGAAGAAATAATTAAATTAGGTCCACAGATATTGCCATATATCGTTGAAAAGGTAAGAAGTGACAAAGATTTCGTTTGGATTGCATGGGCGGGAAGAAGAGTTGCAAGTATATCAAGTGATCCAAACGTCAATCCTTGGGCGAAAGAATCTATGTTAACTTGGTGGGAAGGTGGGCAAAAACAAACAAATGAGAGATTTGAATTACTTTATGAAGAATGGAAAAATGCACGAGCCAGAGGTTCTTATAATGAAGCAAGTAGGATTGAAAAGAAGATAAAGATGTCTTTAGGAATTGCAGTATTTTCACCAATAATGGAAAAATTGGAGCATGGAGACGAAAACGTTATTCCGTTGATTCAAGATATGACGGATAATGAAGTCAATGTAAAAGAACAATCTGTCGCAGAAAAGGTAAATACCTATAAAACATGGTGGGATGGGAACAAGAAAAGATTAACAGTTCCCTTTCCAGATCAACAAGCTATCGAGTAATTAATTCTAAAGTTTATGGAGAATATGAATATTTACGGAAAAATTCATAATTCTGTTATAAATGAGGCCAGAATTTTGTTTATAAGGAGCAATATACACTAGCCATTAAGTCGTATCTCTCGATCTTACGCTTGTCTTAAACCCCGCCATCTGATAAAATATTACAGATAACAACGTGATACCCAATTCCTCTCCATCCGCGCGTATCGATTGGTGGAATAGAAATAAAGAAAAATGGACATTACCACCCAGTAATTAGCGGAAAACGCTACGGATATTTGAATAATTCCGGCTGAATGCATAATTATATTATGCGAAGACCGGAATTTTGTTTAGAAAGGGATCTATAAGCTCTTTCTCTAAATAAAGAACATTTGTAACATATAGTAGATAAAGATGTTATATATAGTATTATTTCAGGGGAGAGATAAATGGACGGTTGATTGCCTCCAATATAATTTATACCGATATGCCCTGATGACGGTTCTTTCGCATACATTCAGAATTTGTTCGATTTCCCTGAAAGTCATCCCGAGTGCGTATAATTCTTGTGCCTTTCGAGCCAATTCTTGATATAATGGAACCCAGTAAATTCAAATTGGTTGCATCCGGGTCCACCATAACAGGGGAGAGACCAGATCAGGAAGATTCTGTTACTCGTTTTAGCCTCATGCCTGTTGATCACCTCCGGCTGCGCTACGGTACCGAGGCGCGCGTCGTTGAGGGGCGCCCTGGCTTCGCAGACGGTCAGGATAGGCGGCACGGACTATATTCCCCTCGCGCTGATAGCCGGGTATTACAAGGCCGGGTGCGAATGGGACACGATAGCGAGGAAGGCGGACCTCGTAAAGGAGAACAGGTCTTTCTCCTTTTATGTCGGGATGGAATACGCTGTCGTGAACGGCCGCCCGGAGAAGATGAGTGCCCCGGCGGTATTCCACGAAGGGGCGGTCGCTATACCGGCTGATTTCGCGATAGAGAAGATAGGAAGGATACTCGGCCCGCCCCGGATAACGAAGGGGCCGCAGCCCCCGATAACGCAAAGGTACATGATAAGGAAGATAGTCCTTGACCCGGGGCACGGGGGCGATGATCCCGGGGCTATAGGAAAGACGGGCCTAAAGGAGAAGGACCTCGTGCTCGATATCTCGAAACGGGTGAAAGGGAAACTGGCAGAGAACGGAGTGGACTGCATCATGACGCGTGACAGGGACAAGTTCATCCCGCTGTCTAAGAGGTCGCAGATAGCGAACGAGAGCGACGCGGACTTTTTCGTAAGCATACACGCCAACGCGGCAAGATTAAAAGGCGCCCGGGGTTTTGAGGTGTATTACCTCTCGAACGCGGTCGACGATAACGCGAGGGCTGTGCAGGCCGCCGAGGATTCCTTCCTTAAATTCGACGATTCCTCATTCCTGCACCGGAATACCGACCTGGAGGCGACGGTATGGGACCTTGTCTATACCGAGAACCGCGAAGAATCCGTCGAACTTGCGAAATATATAACAAAAGCCGTAGACGATTCGACTTCGCTGAAGTGCCGCGGGGTAAAGAGCGCGAGGTTCGCCGTGCTCAAGGGCACGCAGATCCCCTCGGTCCTCATCGAGGTCGGTTTCATATCTAATGCCGCGGAAGAGGAGAACCTCAAGTCATCCGCGTACCGCGAAGCGGTCGCCTGCGCGATAGCAAAGGGCATATTGAACTATAAGAAGATATACGAATCTACGGACGGGTTCACGCAATGAAAGACAGGCCGATAGGGGTTTTTGATTCGGGCGTCGGCGGGCTGACCGTGGTAAAGCAGCTCATGAAGGAGATGCCGAACGAGGATATCGTCTACTTCGGGGATACCGCGCGCGTACCGTACGGGACGAAATCCGCGTCTACTATAAGGAAGTTCTCGATAGAGAACGTGCTATTCCTGCTGAATTTCGATGTCAAGCTCGTGATAATAGCGTGCAATACCTCATCCGCGATAGGGCTCCCTTTCCTCGGGAAATATTTCAGCGTCCCGATAATAGGCGTAATAAAGCCGGGCGCCAGGGCCGCCGTGCGCTCGACGAATAACGGCAGGATAGGGGTCATCGGCACCCGTGCGACGATTACGAGCGGGGCGTACGAAAACGAGGTCCGTTCCATAAATCCGAAGGTAAGGGTCTTTAGCAGGAGCTGCCCGTTATTTGTTCCATTGGCAGAGGAGGGCTGGGCGAACGACGGTATAGCCGGCGCCGCGGCGAAGAAATACCTTACGGGGCTAAAGCAGACGGGCATTGATACGGTCATACTCGGGTGCACGCATTACCCGCTGTTAAGGAAAGCGATAAGCGGGGCGCTCGGGAAAGGCGTAGAGCTTGTGGATTCAGCGGAAGAGACCGCGAAAGAGGCGAGCGAACTTCTCGAGGAATGCGGCATGAAGAACCGCGGGAAGAAGGCGGGCAGCGCCAAATTTTATGTAAGTGACGCGCCGGAGAAGTTCCTCGAAGTGGCGAGAAAATTCCTCGGCAGGGAAGTCAAAAAGGCGGAGCAAGTGAAAGATGTTTGAGATATCGGTAAAATCAAGTTTCAGCGGCGCGCACAGGCTCAAGGGCTACAAGGGCAAGTGCGAGTCCCTCCACGGACATAACTGGGATGTCGAGGTGTTCGTAGGCGCTAAGAAGCTCGATGCCGGCGGGCTATCGATGGATTTCAAGGACCTGAAGAAGAAACTCAACGAGGCGCTCGAGACGCTCGACCACCGCGACCTCAACGGGATCGCGTTCTTCAAGAAGTCGAACCCTTCCGCGGAGAATATCGCCAAATATATATATGATTACCTGAAGAAGGCGCTTAAAAGCCCTTCGCTGAAAGTTTCGCTCAGAAGGGTGAGCGTCTGGGAAACGAAAGATTCCCGCGCCACGTATTTTGAATGAAAAGTCCCGCGCGCGGGGCGGGCAAAGCGGTAGTGTTGCTCTCCGGCGGTCTTGATTCAGCGGTAACGCTGTATTACGCCGTGAGCAAAGGATATAAATGCGAATGCCTGATCTTTGATTACGGGCAAAGGCACAAGAAAGAAGTGTCCGCTGCGAAGAAGATAGCAGCGTCATGCGGCGCGCCGTTGAGGGTCGTGAAGTTCCGGATGCCGTGGAAAGGCAGCGCGCTCCTCGACAGGCATATCGCCGTCCCGAAAGGCAGGCATATCGGCGGGGGCATTCCCGCGACGTATGTCCCGTCGAGGAACACGGTATTCCTGAGTTTCGGCGCGTCGTTCGCCGAGACGATAGGCGCATCCGCCGTCTTCATCGGGGCGAACGCGGTGGATTACAGCGGCTACCCCGATTGCAGGCCGCGGTATTTCAGGATATTCAATGAACTGGTGAAGGCCGGGACAAAGGCGGGCGTCGAGAACAGGAAGATCGGGATAAAGGCCCCGCTCGTAGGGATGAGTAAAGCGGATATCGTGAAGCTCGGGAGAAAGTTGGGCGTGCCGTTCGGGCTGACATGGTCGTGCTATTCGGGCGGGAAGCGCCCTTGCGATAAATGTGATTCATGCGTCATAAGAGCGAAAGGATTCAAAGAGGCGAAGGCCGAGGACCCGTTGACAACAATATGAAAGTAGTATTCAAGCAGCCTACGGCAAAAGTAACGGAAGTGTTCCTGTCAGTCCAGGGCGAGGGAGTCTACGCCGGGGACCGGCAGATATTCGTGCGTTTCCACGGGTGCAATATGCGCTGCGCGTTCTGTGACACCCCGCAGCCGGACGCTCCCGGGGAATCCTCGATAAGGTCGGTGGTCGACAGGATCATCGATGCGGACGCGGACGGGCAGGTAAAAGTAATAACGATAACGGGAGGCGAGCCGCTTCTTCATTCGCATTTCCTCAAGTGCCTGCTGCCGCCGTTGAGGGATAAGGGGTATAAGATACACCTCGACACGAACGGGACGATGCCCGACAAGCTCAACGACGTCATCGATTCCGTCGATGTGGTCGCGATGGACATAAAACTGCCTTCGTCTACGAAGGACAGGCATTTCTGGGAAGAGCATCTCGCGTTCCTGAAGGTGGCGAGGGCAAAAGGGGTCTTCGTGAAGATGGTCATAACGAACGATACCCGCGAAGAGGATATAGACAAGGCGGTCGGGCTCATCGAGGGCGTGGACAGCGCTATCGCGCTAATCCTGCAGCCGGCCTCCGAATTCGGCGAATTCAAGGGCAAGCCCGACAATGCAAGGGTCATGGAATGGCAGAAGAGGGCGCAGGCAAAGCTTAAGGACGTGAGGGTAATGCCGCAGTTGCACAGGATAAAAGGCATAAGATGAGGAATATAGGATCGGATAAGATAAGCTCCGCCGTCGCCGAACTCTCAATGGAAGCGAATTTCACGCTCCGCAGGGACATCCTCACCGCGCTGCGCAGGGCGTGGGCGTCCGAGAAGGCAGGGAAGGCGAAGAAGGTCCTCGGCATCCTTGTGGAGAACGCCGCTATCGCGCGCCGCTCGAAGACAGCGATATGCCAGGATACGGGCATGGCCGAGGTCTTCATCGATATAGGCCAGCGCGTTGCCGTTACCGGAGGCGGCCTCGAAGACGCCGTCAACGAAGGCATCCGCCGCGGATACAAAAAAGGTTACCTGCGCAAGTCCGTAGTGTCGGACCCGCTGGTCAGGAAGAACACGAATGATAACACGCCCGCGGTCATCCACACGAGGATAGTCCCGGGCGACAAAATAAAGATCACGGTCATGCCGAAAGGGTTCGGCAGCGAGAACAAGACGCGCATAAGAATGTTCAACCCCACCCAGGGCGCGTCCGATATAGCCGGATTTGTGGTCGAAGCCGTCAGGAAGGCCGCCGCCGACGCGTGCCCGCCCTATATAATAGGAGTGGGTATAGGCGGCACAATAGACAAGGCGTGCATACTCGCCAAGGAAGCGCTGCTGCGGCCCGTAAACAGGCGCAATCGGAAGGCGCATATAGCGTCGCTCGAGAAAAAACTTAAGAAGGGCCTGAACGCTCTTAAGATAGGACCGATGGGTTTCGGCGGGGGCGCCACCTGCCTCGCGGTAAATATCGAGTCCTTCCCGACGCATATCGCAGGGCTGCCGGTCTGTGTAAGCATATCCTGCCACGCGACAAGGAGCGCGACAAAGACGATCTGATGCCACGTTCGATACAACTTCCGCTATCACCGGAAACCATAAAGACGCTTAAGGCGGGCGACGAGGTCCTGCTCAACGGTTATGTTTATACCGCGCGTGACCAGGCGCATTTCAGGTTTGTGAAGGCGATCTCGGAGAAGAAGGTTCCGGCGCTTATAAAGGGGCAGACGGTATATTACGCGGGGCCGACGCCGGCATGCCCGGGAAAGGTCATCGGTTCCTGCGGGCCGACGACGTCGAGCAGGATGGATTTTTTCACGCCGCACCTGCTTAAGGCGGGGCTCAAGGGCATGATAGGCAAGGGCTCGCGTTCGGCGGACGTCAAACGGGCCATAAAAAAATATAAGGCGGTGTATTTCATTACAATAGCCGGCGCCGGCGCTTACCTTTCAGGGAAGATAATCGAGGCAAGGCCGGTCATGTATAAGGACCTCGGAGCGGAGGCGGTCTACCGGCTCAAACTGAAGGATTTTCCCGCGATAGTCGGGATAGACAGCAACGGAAAGGAAATATAGATGATAAAAAGGGCGGACGGAAGGGGAGCCGAGATATTGCGCAAGGTCAACATAACGCGCGGTTACCTGAAATACGCGGAAGGGTCGTGCCTTATAGAGCTCGGCGACACGAAGGTCCTGTGTTCGGCGTCTGTCGACGAGGGAGTGCCGCAGTTCCTGAAGGGCAGGGGCACCGGATGGGTCACGTCCGAATACGGGATGCTGCCGCGTTCGTGCCAGCAGAGGGTGCAGAGGGAAGCGGTGAGGGGCACGATAGGCGGCAGGACGCATGAAATACAGAGGCTGGTCGGCCGTTCGCTGCGGGCGGTCACGGACCTTACCGCGCTCGGCGAGAGGACCGTATGGATCGATTGCGACGTCATACAGGCCGACGGCGGGACGCGCTGCGCGTCCATAACGGGCAGTTTCATCGCGCTTGCCGACGCGCTCTCATTCCTCAAGAAGAAAGGCGTCATAAGCAAACTGCCGGTCCTCGATTACGTCGCCGCGACAAGCGTCGGGCTCATAAGGAACGAGCCCGTGCTCGACCTCGCGTTCGACGAGGACTCAAAGGCGGACGTCGACATGAATATCGTGATGACCGGCAAGGGCAAGTTCATCGAGATACAGGGCACGGCGGAAGGCGAGCCGTTCGACGGGGAACAACTGCATAAACTGCTTGAACTTGCCAAGAAGGGCATTACGCAGCTGGTCGGAGTCCAGAAAGACATTTTGGGCATATAAGTGTTAGAGATCGTTATTTCATCCCGCAATAAGGAAAAGAAACGCGAGTTGAAGTCCCTGCTAAGGGGCCTGAAAGTCCGCGTTCTCGACCTCAACGACCTTCCCTCGGCTCCCCGCGTAAAAGAGACGGGCAGGACCTTCGAAGCGAACGCGAAGCAGAAAGCCCTTAAGATAGCCAGATACACGAAGAAGCTTACTATTGCCGACGACTCCGGCCTCGCTGTCGACGCGCTGAAAGGCAGGCCCGGCGTGAGGTCCGCGAGGTTCGCGGGGGAAAAAGCGTCTTACGTGGATAACAATACCAAGCTGCTGCGCCTGCTTGAAGGCGTCCCTGCCGGAAAAAGGAGCGCGAAGTTCGTCTCGATAGTGGCCATCGCGGGGCCAAAGGGAATTATCGGGACGGTAAGGGGGGAGTGCAGGGGCAGGATAACGTTCGAGCCGAAAGGCAAGGCAGGTTTCGGTTACGACCCGGTGTTTTATTCCCCTAAGTTCGGCAAGACATTCGCGGAAATATCCGCTTCACGCAAGAATTCAGTAAGCCACCGCGGCAGGGCGCTCAGGAAAGCGCGCGCGGTCATTTCCCGTCTCCTCCGAAAAGGCCTTTCTTGATATTATCGAAGACCTTGTTCTGCATGATATTGTCAAGCGGCGAGCCCACCTTGTATTTCGGGTCTTTCGTTGTGCCGTCGACTTTTATGTCGCCGAGGTAATTGCCTTCCTTGTCTATGAAGAAGTCCCTTATGGGCCCTAAGGATGAAGGCACATCAAGCAACCCTTTGTCGAATTTGGCAGTGACCTGGAAATCAAGGTTACCGTCGAAATCCACATCACCTATCCCGTTAAGCTTCATCTGCTCGGAACTCAGTTGGATGTCTTCGGTGTGCACGTTCTTGTCGGCTATCATGAACGTGCCCTGGGCCTGGCCGAAGGCGATCTTGCTGATTCCCGGTATATAGAGGATGTTCGCGAGGCCGGAGAATACCGGCAGTTCCCAGAATTTCCCGTCGACGATCTGGAACCTGCCGTTGCCTTTCAATGTGCCGATATCGTTCGCGAATCCGCCGATATCCGCGGTCGCCGAGAAACGCCCGCTTATCTTCTTGTCCTTCATGTCGGTGTCTTCTTTCCACCTGGCTATATCCACGTCGCGCACGCTTATCTGGACGACGTATTGAGGGTCTTTCTTGTTGAGGTCTATGACCGCGTTCGAGGACAGCTCGCCGCCATAGGGTTTCGCGGAGAGGCGGGAGACGGTTATGTACCTGTCCCTGAGCTTGCCCTCAAGGCGGCACGAGCCGAATTTCAGTTTCTTGACCGCGACCAACGGGGAATCCGCCACGAGGTCTGCCTGCCAGGACGCGAAGTCCTTCTGCTTTCCCCTGAAGACGAACTTCGCCGCGATCTTCTCCGCCGCGATACCGTTCTTCTCGATGATCTCCGCCTGTTCCTTCGAAAGGAATCTCCTGAGCCCGTCGACGCTCGTATTTAAACTGCCGCGTATATCGGCAGACGGGTCCTTCAGGCCGGTTATCGTGCCGGTCAGCAGTATGTCCTCGGCGTCCGACTTCGCGGTAAGCCTGTCGAACGTCATGCGCCAGGAATTTTGCTCTTTTGTCTTTCCGCTGAACTTGAATGCGGCGGCCACCGCGGTGCGGGGGTCGAGTTTATCGAGTAGTTCGCGGTTTTCTTTCGGGAAAAACTGCGCCAATTCCGACAGCTTTGTATTCAGCGTCCCCTTGATGTCGAGCGCCGGGTCCTTGAAATCCGCGTAGGAGCCGGACAGGTTAAATACGCTGTCCCTGTACTTGCCGTCGAATTTGCTGAATACGAGCGAATTCTCGAGGGACCTGAATACCGTCTTGAGTTTAAGCTCGTCTGAAGAGAGGGAGAGGTCGCATGCGGGCGTCTTGAAGCCGGTGATGTCTCCGCTCAAAAGGTATTTCTTGCCGTCGAAACCGAAAGCGGATATGTTCCTCAACGCTATGGATTCCTGCTTTATGGTCAGCGAGCCGTTTATGGGCCCTATCGGCTTATCGAGGAAATCGGGTTTTACGGAGCAATCGAGGAGTTCCGACGAAACGATATAAGCGAGAGGTATCTTCGGCTGCTCCTTCAGCAGGCCGCTGATGTTGAGCGACACCTTGCTTATTCCGCTGAGCGCGAATCCCTTTAACTTGTCCTTGGCCTCCGGGGGAAGCAGTTCCCCGAGTTTAGCGATATCGAGGTCGGTCTTCGCGGTAAGGGAAAGGCAGGGGTTCTTGTAATCTTTTATGCTTCCGGAGAATACGCAGTCGAACCCTCTTGCGACGCCCTTGAGCAGGTCGGTCCAGAGCTTCGTATCGTCGAAATATATCTTACCGTTTATCCTGTCTATGGAGCCGAATGACGGGACGCCGGATATCTTCGTGTCGCGCAGCAGCGTATCGGCGGTATATTTCAACGGGACGGCCTTGTCCTTCAGGTCGAATACGAACTTGCCGTTCGCGTCGACGGCGCCTTTGACCGCGAACTCCTTTGAGGCGAGTTCGAGTTTGCCCATCTTGGCCGACGCCGTGATGACGCAGGGCATCTTGAGGCGCGCCTTGTCCTTGAGGTCCACGGCCATCTTGCCGCTGATATCGATCCCGCCGTTCGCGGTAAGATCGTCGCGCTTCAGGTCGAGCGCGGTGACCGAAGCCATCGTCGCGACCGTCAGGCTGTTCTCGTATGAGAAAGCCGCGCTGATATTGCCGCTCAGGTTCCCGGAAAGCGACTTGAACGGCATGCCGTCATAATAAGGGCTGAACTCGGAGAGGGGGATATTCTTTAATTTCAGGTTCAGCGTAGTGTTTTTGCTTGACGGGACGAACTCGCCGTCCGCCGTCATGGAGTTCTTCTGCGGTATTCCGAGCTCCGCGGACAGCCTGTACTTTGCCTTCAGCGGGTAAGAGAGCGACACGGAGAAATTTATATCGTTCAGGTCCTTCCTGAAATCGGGCTCCGTGGCGAGGTCCTCGAAGACGCATTTTCCGCCGGTGACGGATACGCTGTTGACCAGGACATCCGGGCGCCTGTCGGGCTTCATATCCTTCAGGAACAGCAAGGACATGAAGTTCCACTCGTTCTTATCGTCGATGGTGACGAATATCACCGGGGATTCCACCCTTACCGAGGAGACGACCAGTTTCTTCTCGCGCAGCAGCGGCAGGTACAGGATGTTCAGGTATAGTTTCTTTACCTCGAGGAACTTGCGGCCGTACTTCGGGTCGTCCGAGACCGTAAGGTCCCTGAGTATTACGCCGCGGAACGGGTTATAGTATATGCTGCCGAGCGTGATCTCGCGGCCGGTCGACTTGACGAGGTATTCGAGGACGAGCGACCTGCCTTTTGTAGGCATGACGTACTCGTTGACATACCACAGCCCTATAGAGCCGGCAATTGCCAGCAATATAAAGATGAATAATATCTTCCGCAAGAAGGGGGCGCCCTTCGGCTTAAGTTGCTCTTGCATGCGATATATTCTATTAGAATAGCGCCCGCTTTGCAACCCCATAAAAGCGTTTGACTTTAAGGGAGTGAATTGGTAGAATTTACCTGCGGAATCGTGCTCGCTCCCCGACGATTGGGAGCGATTTTTGTTCTACGGGGCGTAGCGCAGTTTGGCTAGCGCGTCTGCTTTGGGAGCAGAAGGTCCTCGGTTCAAGTCCGAGCGCCCCGACCAATTTATTTATAGAATTATATGCCGGATAAAAGGTATAATCTATGTCGTTGTTCTTTGATGATTTACGCGCCTGTAGCTCAGTTGGATAGAGCACCTGCCTTCGGTAGGAGCCTCTATACGGAATAAAACGTATAGAGTGGATACAGCTGTATGCAAGAACACCCTTATATTCGGGCAACTTGCAGGCAACCGTAGAGCTATCAGGTAGTCATAAAAATTGGCGAGAAAGGAGGTGAAGAGTGCACCACACAAAAGCGAAGGGCGACATCGGGTTAACAAAGGTGATCGCCGATCTGACAACAAAAGGTCTCGTTCCGTGCATTCCGTTATCAGAACATCAACCTTATGATATTGTCGCAATCGGAAAAGATGGAATGGCGTATAAGTTTCAGGTAAAATATGCCAGCCTTAAGGATAACGGGACGATCGATGTCAGGTTTAGGCGGTGCTGGGCCGATAAGAACGGAACGCACATCGGACATTACGCGGAGGAGGAGTTTGATTACTACGCGATTTATTGCCCCAAGGTGATTCGCTTTGAGAAGACCGCCAATAACCAGACGCAAAGCGTCAAGTGGTTTAAAGACTACCTGAGGTTAGAACGGGAGTCCTCAGAGACTATACGCTGTACACCTGAAATGGTGAAGACATAGTCCAGACCGCAACGTTAACGGCCGGAGAAATCCGGTGCGGCAAGCTAAGCAGGGTGTCGGGCGTTCGAGTCGCCCCAGGCGCGCCATGAATTCCCGCTAATGGGAGTAGCGAATTCACTCCGAGTTCAGCCGCGCGGAATTTCGTAGAAATTTCGCCGGTGATTTGAACGAGGGATAAGATAAATTTCTACGGTGGCTGTAGCTCAGTTGGTTTAGAGCATTAGACTGTGGCTCTAAGGGTCGCGGGTTCAAATCCCGTCAGCCACCCCAGTATTATCCCTCTCGACAGGAGAGGTTTAGAGATAATAGCGCTGATTCTCAATGAGGATCAGCGCTATTTTAATGTCCTAGGAGGGTAAAGACCTGGGACATAATTCCCGTCGAGACTAACCGCAATATTCACGTTTGTTGTTATATTCTTGTGAGCTTCAAAGAATCTGCCAAAATGATTCTTGAATATCGCCAATTTACGATCAAATTCAGCCATTAGACAAATGGGGGCAGGTCGTGTGTAGGTAAATATATAGAAGCACCGGGGAAAAGAGATCGTTAAATAGCATGTACTTGCAGTGTCATTCAGTAGGAAGTAGGTATTCTTATTCCTTTTTATGGTAAAATTATAAGTTGCAGCGCATTAAAATGCAAAAGGTAACAAAGCTATGAAAAATACTTTCACAGGCGGAAAGCTTTATAAAGATAACCTGATGTTTTTGGTTATACTGGGATTGTGGATTTCAGCTGTAGCATATTATGATCCCAGGATATTAACAAATATAAATGAGCAGGAATCTTTATCAGTTCGCATATCTATTTTATGTTTTATCGTATTATTGGATTTATTCTGGTTATACGGAATATATCATCTGACGATAAGTATATTTTCAGCATTCTGCAAAACCCCTAAGGTTTTATCCGGCACTATAAGCATTACCCATCCGAAGGTCGCTATTCTGTATACTACTAAAAACGATTTTAAGGAAACGGCGGTGGTTTCATGCCTCGGCCAAGATTACGATAATTATGATGTCTATATCTTGGACGACAGCACGGAGGTTGACATATTAAACCGGATCCATGAATTTACATCGAATAATCCCGGCCGTTTGTTTCTTATAAGAAGAGATTTAAAAGAAGGCTTTAAAGCCGGCAATCTGAACCACGCCCTCAATATGCTCAGCAACAATTATGAGTATTTTGCGGTTACCGATGCGGATGGAATATTGCCCAGGAACTTTATATCGGGATTATTGCCATATTTTTCAATCGATAAATCAGTGGGTTTTGTACAAGCAAATCAAAGGTCCAATCCGCGGCAAACAAACAAATTTTCTAGGGACCTTTCTCTTAATACCGACCTTCATTGGAAATGCTATCTTCCGGCAAAGAATTATTTTGGATTTGTTATGTTTTATGGACACGGTGCATTGATACGAACCAGCGTATGGAAGGAGGTGGGAGGTTTTCCCGATACAATTACCGAAGATCTGGCATTTTCATCGATAATAAGAGAAAAGGGATACAAGGGAATATTTGTTGATAATGTAATTTGTTATGAGGAATTTCCCGAAAATTATCTAAAATATCGGAAAAGAAACGAGAGGTGGGTAAAGGGAACTACAGAATATCTTACGAAATGGTTTCCTTCACTTTGTTTATCCGGGAAAGTAGCGTGGTTTGAAAAACTCGATATTCTAATATCTGCAGGCGTTTTGTTAATGGCAGCGCCGTTCATATTATTTCTATTCATTGCTGCAATTATTATCCCGCTTTCCACCGATAATTTCGGGTTACATATACCTCTGGCAAATAATTTTATCCTGCCGTCTTATTCTATTCCATCGCATATTCCCATTCTAAAGTATGAACTGGATTGGACGAAGGGATTATTCTTGATAATGTCAGTTACGGCTTTTGCGCAAATTATCCCTGCAGTTTATTATTTGGCAAGTAATCCGGGGAAAATGTTCCGCTATTGCGCCCAGTTCACGTTTGTCTGCCTGTCGACGATTGTCGATTCCGCCGTTGGCATATTATCGTTTATGTTGACTAGAAAGAGTTATTTCCCAGTAACGGGTTCGACGGATATATTGATGAAAATAGAGAATGGCGCAACAAATTTATTGGAAATAGTATTCGCCCTTTTATTATGTATAGTAATGATTAAAACGTCGAATATCTGGCTATTCGGGATATCGTTCTCATTATTGTTGGACTCTCTTGTATATCGATATAGATGGGATTCGCGAGTTGTTTACTTATTGGTGCACGTTCCATTTTCAATTCTCTTGATTTTAATATTATGCTCTATCTTTTTCTGGCTGTAGTTCAATAAGAATAGTTCTTGACATGCATATGGCAGAGCGGTAGGATTGCTATCAATAAAGTTAGAAACGTGTCGAGTTTTGTTCTTTCCACTAATTTATCAAAACAAAGGAGCCCTCCCATGCGCAAGCTTAATCTCCTTTTATCGACAGCCGGTATACTCATCCTCTTGGTATTCTTGGTTGGTTTTGCCTCAACCCAGCTTCCCCAGGAAAGACTAGATTCCCTCAAGAAAGAAATTCCCACGGAATGGTGGGAAGGGGGTTGGGATAAGATGAGCCAGCTAGAAGACCTTAAGTCCCAATATCCCGACAATATAAGCATTCAAGCCCAGATCCAATACTACGTAGCTTGCCAGTATTATGCCAACAGGGACCTTCCTAGGGCCATACAGGCGTACCAGAGGCTTATTGATATCTATCCTTCGGCCTGGCAGGAATGCCAAAAAGCACAATTTGAAATAGGCCAGATCTATCTTTACCGCATGGATAAGCCCGATCAGGCCATTCTTGAGTATCAGAAGGCATCCCAGTATTACCCCAAGAGCTTCATAACCCCTATGACCAGGATAGGGATTGCTCGCGCTTATAAAAGACTTGGCCAATACGATACGGCTCTGCAGGAATACCAAGACACCCTCAATAATTACCCGGAATATAAGAAGGAAAGGACCCAGGCAAACCTGGATATGGCGGAGCTTTTGACCGAACAGGCCTTAACTAAGGGAACGGATGCTGTTACTAAAAAGGCAAGGCTTGAAGGAGCCCTCGCAGCTTCAAAGCGTGCTTTGCTCTCCTGCAATATAGAGGATGCAGAGCTCATGAAGCAAGCCATAGACGGCATATACAGCACCTTTACCTGTTTGGATTCAAATCAAACCAGGGCAAATCAGTTCGTAAGATTCCAGAAATACGGCCCGGAAGGGGAAGACGCCATTCCCGGGACACGCGATGATATAATAGATCCCTTAAGGGATCTCTGAAGATGAAGAGCTACTTCAAGATAGCCCTTATTCTGGCCTTCGGCATCCTTGTAGTCTTCCAGGTCAAGTCCTTCGCCACAAAGAATGCACAGCTTCAGAGCCTGTTATTGCAGCGCGAGATACAATCCTTGGAAATCCAGGCCAGACTCTCCAAAGCGCTAAAAGCCTCCGATGAAGTTTCATTAATAAATAAACTCACTTCTCTCTATGGCGAAGCGATTAATGACACAAATTCTACAAGAAATGAAAAGCTGAAGGCAAAAGATTCATTGGCCGAATTATTGTTTATATCAGGTCAAAAAGATTTAGCATATAGCTTAGCGTTAGAAAATTTAAACAATCAACCGCGAATGTATCGGTCATCGACTATTATATTTGCGATGACAAACGAGAAAGCAAGTGAGTATATAAATAACAGACAGTTCGATGATGCTATTTCAGAATGCCAGTATTTATTGAAACTACCTTTATGTGAGGGCTATCTTGCCGCGACGGAGTATGAAATGGGCAGAATTTATGGCATGAAGGGTGATAACAAATTGTGCATCGAAGCCTACCAACGGCTTGCTGATAATTACCCGTTTATTCCTAACTGGGCATCGCGTGCATACCTCTCAATGGCTGAAAAGTACGTTAAAATGGAAAACTACGCAAAAGCAACAGAAAGCCTGAATTTGCTCGTTACTAAATATCCCCATACCCGTTATTCTGCAAAAGCCAAAGCACTACTGAATAAGATGAGCGGGAAAACGAATGATTAATAATACGAAGAGATCTAAATTGAGCAACCATTCAAGGATTTATCGAATCATACTCCTGTTGTTATTTATTATTGTATTCTGGAATTCAAAAGTATTTGCGTATTTTCTTGTTGATGTAGAAAGCGATCCAAAGTACATAAAAGCAAATGGTACGTCAACATCTACAATTACGGCAACCGTAACAATAGGCCAGACAGGTGAACCAAAAGCAGGAGCGTTAGTAATATTTATGGTCGGCGATTATGGATCGGTAGATCCAGTTGTTGAAACCACCGATGAATATGGTAAGGCCCAGACAACGTTTACATCCGATACAACTCCCGCATGGGCGCCTATTACTGCGCAGGTGACCGCTTCGATGCCCGGCTGGGAATATAGTTTGACATATATAAGGACCATATACGTTTGCATGGTTAAAATTGGTTTGCAGGTTTCAGATTTATTTGGTTCCGTAGAAGAGGCAGCAGAAGAGAACCCCGGCGCATACATTCATCGCAATATTGATAATGACAATGCGAATACTGACGGCAATGGCAGCCCAATAAATGATGAAACGGAGGATACGTTATCAGTTGAAAACGAAAATGACTTAAATAGTATATCAATTGATTTACAGCCTGCTGATATTTATGAAGGCACAGTGAAGATATGGAGGACAAATACCAAAGCGAGGGTATGGAGTGATTCGGGGAAAGGCGCCGCGAATGCAGTTGTGACTAATTCTACATATAAAATGTGGCGTCTATATGATGAAACCGAAAGAAGCGACTTTAATGATAAAAAAACTCATTTATTTGTGGAAGGTTATCTCAATACAGGGAATACGCTTCTTACGGCTGAATTCCGGCCTCCTGAAGGGGCGGTTTTGGATTGTGATAAGGTTAAATGTAATTTTATAGCGACTATGTGTGGATGGCAACCAAAACCATTACAAAGAATAAAAATGGAACAGGACTTTGAAAACCTAATACATTGTGAATGGAGCATTAGAGAAGAGGATAATAGTAACTATAATTGTATTGCTTGGTCGGTGGGAGAAACAGATGCTGTATATTGGATGAATCCAGTCGATAGCCCTCGTGGCGATGGCGATAGTGTTATCGAAGTATCCGACTTTGACGCCTTATACGATTATTATAACTTCACCACTACTTCCGACATAAATGAGGCAACGATAATTCTCTATAAAAATACGGGTAAAGCATCTCCTTCTAATCCTGACGGCATAACCCATGCAGCCAGAAAGTTGCAGGGTTGCTCCTGCGGCGCCGGTAAATGGATTATGTTTGAAAGTAAACTTGGACCAACGGAGAGAATAGAACATCGTCGCGACCAGTTAAACGGAACTAATTATGGAGAACCTTTCAGATATTACAAGCCAAAACCTTAAGGGGATAAGATGAGAAGAAAATATGAAATTATATTTATGATACTTATATTTATATGCATTTGGTTCATCGATGCTAAAGCTCAAGAGAATATAAAGTCATTATTTGAGGAAAAATATCAAAGTTGGAGAGAATATATCAAACAACCACAAATAAGAAGACAATCTGCAGATGAGGCCTTTATAGACAATAGATCTTTTAATGAAATTGTTGCTCTTGGAATTTCCGCAATACCTTATATTGTTGAAAAGTTGGAAGCAGATATAAATAGTAATAATCGGCTCATTTATGCTATGCAAAAGATCACAAAGAAAAAGTTCACCTTAACGAGAGTTGGAGATAATGAATGGGAAATAGAGGATTTCCCCGGTTTTAAAAGAGAGCTTGGCAATCAAGGTCAAGCTAGGTTATGGATTGAATGGTACCACTCTGGTCGTGTCCAAACTCCGCAACGTTTCAGTCAGCTTTACACCGACTGGATAAAACTCATAAAACAAGGCAAAACCAATGAAGCTAATGCGAAATATCAGAGAATATGCGATCTCGGCATAGACGCCCTCCCCTTAATTATGCAGCAAATAGAAAAAGGAGATAAAGATCTTGTTCCTGCAGCCTCCTATCTTACAGACAACAACATAAAACCCGACACCAAGCCGTCCGATTGCCTCAATTGGTGGAACAATAATAAGGATATGTGGACATTACCGCCCGTCGAATAATTAAATTCATCTAAACGGAGGAGTCCTCCTAATCCCGATAATATAAGCGTTAAAAGCCAGATCCTGTATGCAGAGAATCGTTATATAGCTAAACATTACTGCCCAAGCGGAGTGAAATACCTAATAGATATTTTCTAGGTGCTATTATCTTAATTATAAATCTAAATAATTCTTGACAACATGAAAACCAGGGAATAGAATGACACAAGAAAGTCGAAACGTTTCGAGTTGTTCTAGTATGTAACCGCCACATTCGAGCAACCTTCCAAAGGTTCTTGCATGGTTCCGACAGACACGAAGCGGCCTCAAAAAAATCCCCTGATGTATCAAATCGTTTTATTCCTCTGGTTATGCGCCATACTGTATTTC
>Ga0209507_1001467_pt1 | contig 18618 bp, 17 predicted proteins | sample AD_UKC028_MetaG_FD_184414 | JGI IMG/M metagenome (GOLD analysis project Ga0209507, IMG submission 184414) | Active sludge microbial communities of municipal wastewater-treating anaerobic digesters from USA - AD_UKC028_MetaG (SPAdes) (version 2) | ecosystem: Engineered > Bioreactor > Anaerobic >...
GCCGGCGATGACGGCGGTCAGGAAGGCGAAGCGGGCCTGGCGGATGACGGCGGCGGCCAGCTGGCGGCGGTTGGCTCCCAGCGACAGGGCCAGGTCGCGGGCCTCGCGCGCCACCCCCTTCAGGGCGGCGAGGGACAGGGCCGTCATCAGCGGGAAGGCCAGCAGCGCCTGGGCCAGGATCATGGCCCCGGGGGTGAAGAGCAGGCCCAGCGCCCCCAGCGGGCCGCGGCGGCTGACCAGGCCGTAGACCAGCAGGCCGATCAGCACCGCCGGCACGGCCATGGCGGTGTTGACCAGCCCCACCAGCAGGCGCTTGAGGCGGAACTCCTTCAGAGCCAGGAACAGGGCGGCGGGGATGGCCGCCAGCGCCGCCAGCGCGGTCGCCGCGCCGGAGACGGCCAGCGACAGGGTGACGATCTCCAGGATCTCGCGGCCGGGCGGCAGCAGCAGCGCCACCCCCTGGCGCAGCCCGTCCAGGATGTAGCTCATCGCGGCGCGGCGCGGCGCTCAGCGCACGACGTCGGGGAAGAACAGCGGCGCGCCATAGCGCTCGCGGCCGAAGTCGCGGATGATGGCCTGCCCCGCGGGAGAGCGGACGAACTCGGCGAAGCGCCGGGCCAGGGCGGTGTTCAGCCAGGGGAACTTCGCAGGCGAGACGACGATCACCGAGTAGGGGTTGAACAGGCTCGGGTCGCCCTCGGCGAGCACGGCCAGGCCCCCCGCTTCCCTGGCGTGGGCCAGCCAGGTGGCGCGATCGACCAGGCAGTAGGCGCCCTTCTCGACGGCGATGCGCAGCGTCGCCTCCATGCCCGTGCCGCTCTCCAGGTACCCGGCGCCGCCGGGCTCAACGCCCGCCGCCCGCCACAGCCGGCGCTCCTTCTTGTGCGTCCCCGAATCGTCGCCGCGCGAGACGAAGGGCGCGCCGGCGGCGGCGATACGGCGGAACGCCTCAACGGCGGCCAAGCCCCGGGCCAGGGCCGGATCGCCGGCCGGGCCGACCAGCACGAAGTCGTTGTGCATGACGTCGAGGCGCTCCAGCCCGAAGCCCTCGGCGACGAATTTCTCCTCGGCCTCGCGATCGTGGACCAGCAGCACGTCGGCGTTGCCGTCGCGGCCCAGGCGCATGGCCTGGCCGGTGCCCACGGCGATCACCTTGACCGTGCAGCCGTGCAGTTTCTCGAAGGGCGGGATCAGGGCGTCGAACAGCCCCGAATCGAGCGTCGAGGTGGTCGACGCCACGGTCAGGGTCCCGGCGCCCGCCAAGGGCAGCGCCAGGGCCGCGGCCAGCGCCACGGCGATCCAGGCGGCGCTCGTCTTGTTCATATCGTTCCCCCCACGGCGGCCGGACCGCGCGCTCAGCGGATGCGCACCCGCTCGCCGCCCTTGTTTTCGGTCACCTGGCCGATCAGGAAATGCTCCTCGCCGGCCTGCTGCAGAACCGCCTCGACGCGGCTCAACTTGCGCGGGTCGATGATCAGCACCATGCCGATGCCCATGTTGAACACGCGGTAGCGCTCGGCCGCGGAGACGCTGCCGGCCTGGACCAGGAAAGAGAACAGTGGCGGCACCGGCCAGGTCTTCTCGATGACGACCGCGGCGTCGTCGGGCAGGATGCGCGGCACGTTCTCCAGCAGCCCGCCGCCGGTGATGTGCGCCATGCCCTTGAGCAGCCGCTCCGCGAGCAGCGGCGCGACCGGCTTCAGGTAGGAGCGGTGGACGCGCAGCAGCTCCTCGCCGATGGGCCGCTCCAGGCCGCTCACCCGGCTGGTCGCCTTCAGGCCGAGCTCCTCGAAGACGATGCGCCGCGCCAGGGAGTAGCCGTTGGTGTGCAGCCCGGTCGACGGCAGTCCGACGAGCAGGTCGCCCCTGCGGATGGCCTTGCCGTCGACCACGTCGGCCTTGCCCACCAGGCCGACGATGAAGCCGGCGATGTCGTACTCGCCCTCCTGGTAGAAGCCGGGCATCTCGGCTGTCTCGCCGCCCAGCAGCACCATCTGGTTGTCCAGGCAGCCGTCGAGCACGCCGGCGACCACCTCGCCCACCGTCGCCGGATCGACGCGGCCGGAGGCCAGGTAGTCGAGGAAGAACAGCGGCCGGGCGCCGTAGACGAGGATGTCGTTGACGCAGTGGTTGACCAGGTCGCGGCCGACGGTGTTGTGGACGTTCATCATGAAGGCGAGCTTGAGCTTGGTGCCGACGCCGTCGGCCGAGGAGACCAGGATGGGGTTCCGCGGCCCGCCCTTCAGGGGGAAGAAGCCGCCGAATTTGCCGATCTCCTGCACGCCCAGCTTCTTGACCATCGACTTGATGCGCGCGACGGCCTGGTTGCCGCGGTCAATGCTGACCCCGGCCTTCTCATAGGCGCTCCTGGGCATGGCTTCCCCTCCTGGCTGCTGGCGGCAGGCCTGATTCTACCACATTCGCGGCCGGACCGCCAAGCCGCGGCTTGCGCGCGCGCCGACGAAGCATTACAATGCGCCCTGGCAAGCGGCTTCCCGCCGCTTCCGGGAGGCAGCGTGAAGAGAGCATCGCTCACGATCCTGGTCCTGGCCCTGGTCGGGCATGGCGTCCTGGCCGGCGCGGTCGCGCCCGGCGGAGACAAGGCCGCGTTCCGCATCGAGAACATCGCGGTGCACCGGCTGGACAACGGACTGAAGGTCCTGCTCCTCGAGGACCACGACATCCCCAACATCGCCTACTACACGTTCTTCCGCGTGGGCTCGCGCAACGAGCGCCCGGGGCTGACCGGCGTGTCGCACTTCATCGAGCACATGATGTTCAACGGCAGCGCCGCCTTCGGCCCCGGCGAGTTCGATCGCGTCATGGAGTTCAACGGCGGCGCCAACAACGCGTACACCGGCGACGACTTCACGGCCTACACCGACTGGTTCCCCAGGGCGGCCCTGGAGGAGATGATGAAGCTGGAGGCCGACCGCATGCGCGGGCTGCTGTTCGACCCCGCGGTGCTGGAGTCGGAGCGCGGCGTCATCGCCTCCGAGCGCCGCCTGGGCGTGGAGAACGACAACGACAGTCTGCTGGACGAGGTCGTGCGTGCCACGGCCATCATGGCCCACCCCTACCACTGGGGGGTCATCGGCTGGATGAGCGACATCCTGGGCTGGCGCCGCGACGAGATCAGCGCCTACTTCCGGACCTATTACGCCCCCAACAACGCCGTGCTGGTCGTCGTCGGCGACTTCGCGAGCGAGCCGCTGCTGGCGCTGGTGCGCAAGCACTATGCCGGCATCCCCGCCGGCCCGCCCCCGCCGCCGGTGACGACCTCCGAGCCGCCGCAGATCGGGCCGCGGCGGGTGCAGCTGCGCAAGGCCGCCCAGATCCCCTGCTTCCTGGCCGCCTATCACGTCCCCGGCGCCGGCGACGCCGACTTCCCGGCCCTCAGCCTGCTGGAGACCATCCTGCTGCGCGGCGAGAGCAGCCGGCTGTACCGCCGGCTGGTCAGCGACGACCAGCTGGCCATCAGCATCTCCGGTGGCGTGAACGAGACCATCGACCCGTTCCTGTTCTATATTCAGGCCAAGCCCCGCCCCGGCGCCGACCTGGAGAAGCTGGAGGCCGCCGTCGCCGAGGAGATCGCCCGGGTGCGCGACAACGGCGTCACTCCCCTGGAGCTGCAGAAGGCCCTCAACGCCGCCCGCATGCGCTTCTTCACCCCGCTGCAGACCATCGCCGGCAAGGCCAACATGCTGGGCCAGGCCGAGATGGTGTACGGAGGCTTCGAGAAGCTGTTCACCCTCATGGAGCGCTTCGCCGCCGTCACCCCGGCCCAGGTGCGCGAGGCCTGCCGGAAATACCTGGCTCCCGACAACATGACCGTGGGGACGCTGGTTCCGGCCGGAGGTGCCCAATGAAGCGCCGTGCCCTCATCGCCCTGTCCATCCTGCTGCTCGCGGCCGCCCCGGTCGCGGCCGGCAGCCTGCCGCCGCCGCAGAGCTTCGTCCTGGCCAACGGCATCACCGTCCTGCTGCACACGGACAACGAGCTGCCGCTGGTCAGTTTCCGCCTGCTGCTGCCGGGCGCTGGAACGGCCAGCGAAAAGGCCGACGGCCTGGCCGACCTCAGCGCCGCGATGCTGCTGAAAGGCACCGCGACGCGCAGCGCCGCCGGGGTTGCCGAGGAGCTGGACCGCCTGGGCGTCACCCTGCGCTGCACGGCCCAGGATGAGTACGCCGAGATGAGCGGCGGCTCCCTGAGCGAAAACTTCCCCAGCCTGCTGGCCCTGGCCGCCGACTGCCTCACGACTCCCGCCTTCGCCGCCGAGGAGTTCACCAAAGAAAAGCAGCGGCGCATCGACGCCATCCGCCAGGTGCAGGACGAGCCGTCGCAGGCGCTGCGCCAGTATTTCCGCAAGGTCTATTTCGCCGGCCACCCGCTGGGCAGCCTGAAGGGCGGCAGCGAACCGTCCCTGCAAGCCCTGGGAGTCGAGGACGCTCGGGCCTTCTTCCGCCGGCACTGGCTGCCGGCGGCCTCGGCCAAGCCGGTGCTGGCCGTCTGCGGCAAGATCGACGCCCCTGGCCTGAAGCGGCTGCTGGCCTCCACCCTGGGCCGCTGGTCCGGCCCGGCCGGGGAAGAAGAGGCCGTTGCCGCCGCCATACCCCCCCTGCCCGCGGTCAAGGGCCGCACCTGCGTGCTGATCGACAAGCCCGACGCCACCCAGGCCTATTTCATGCTCGGCGTCCCCGGCCTGCCCTTCGGCGATCCGGACAGCCCCGAAGCCGAGGTGATGAACACCCTGTTCGGCGGCCGCTTCACCTCATGGCTGAACAGCGAGCTGCGCATCAAGCGCGGCTTGACCTATGGCGCGCGCAGCGTCTTGCAATCCTGGCGGCCGGGAGGCGTCTTCACCGTCTCCTCTTACACCCAGAACGACAAGATCGGCGAGATGCTGGCCATCACCTTCGAGCTGCTGGCCAAGGCGCGCCAGGAGGGATTCAGCGCCGTCGAGGTCGAGAGCGCCCGCCATTACATCCTGGGGCAGTTCCCGCCCAGCCTGGAGAGCCTGGCCAGCAAGACCCGCGCCTATTCCGAGATGTTCTTCTACGGCAAGGGGTTCGACTATTACGACCTCCTCCTGTCCCGGGTGGAGCGGGCCGACGCGGCCGGCGTGCGCCGCGCCGCCGCCTTGCTGCCGGCGGAGGATTACGTCCTGGTGGTGGTCGGCCGGGCCGACGACATTCGGAAACAACTGGAGCCGTTCGGGCCGTTCCGCGAGAGGAAGATCCGCTCCGGTGAGTTCTGAGGCGGCGGATTTCCCGCTGAGTCCCTTCGCCCGCGCCGGCCGTCGGCTGCTCCTGGCCGTGCGCAGCGGCCTTTTCCGGCCGCGCTGCCGAATCTGCGGCCGTGACCTGGTGGCGGCGGGCGAAACGGTCCTCTGCCGCGACTGCCTGGCGGGCATCGTCCCCGCCGGCGACGACCGCTGCCTTGTCTGCGGCCGCTTCCTGAGCGCCGGCCCGGCGGTCTGCGGGTCATGCCTGCTGGCCCCGCCCCCCTTTGACCGCCATCGCTCTTACGCCGCCTACGAGGGAACGTTGCGCCAGGCCATCATCCTCTATAAATTCGCCGAGGTGGAGCCGCTGAAGCACCTCCTGGCCGGGCTGTACCTGCACACGCTGGAGCGCGAACTGCCTGGCGCCTACGACGCCATGGTGCCGGTCCCGGCCGACCGCCGGCGGCACCACGGCTTCCAGCCGGTGCGGGCCTGCGGCAAGGTGCTGGCCCGCCGCCTCGGCATCCCGCTGCGTGACGGCCTGCTCGTGAAGAAGCGCAGCACTCCCCCGCAGGTCGGCCTGACCCGCGCCCAGCGCCGGGTCAACCTCGAAGGCGCCTTCGCCCTGGCCCCGGGGAGCCGTGCCGCCGGTCTGCGGCTGCTGCTGCTGGACGACGTCACCACCACCGGCGCCACCCTGCGCCGCTGCGCCGCCGTCCTGCGCCGCGGCGGGGCCCGGGTGACGGCGCTCACCTTGGCGCAGACCCGGCTGTAGGTTGACATTCTTTTTTTTTCTCCTATCATATGGGGCCAGCAGGAGGAAAACGAGCATGAGAACATTCAACAAGGCCACCGCCTGGTTCGTGATCCTGGCCTTCGTGACGCTGCTGCAGGTTTCCGCGATGCCGCTGCGCGCCAAGCCGGCGCCGGCTGCGGCGGAGACTTCAGTGAGTTCCCCCGAGCAGGGCCCCGGCGTCATCGAGGAGGAAGGCGCCCCGCCCGCCGGCGCCAAGAAAAAGAGCATCGTCCCGCTGGTGCTGATCGGCCTCGGCGTGGCCGCGGCCGTCGTCCTGGCGCTGGTGGTCCTCAAGAGCAGTTACGACATCACCGGCTCCTGGACCTTCGTCATGACCGGGACGTCCAGCGGCGCCAACAACGTCACCTGGAACCCGGTCACGTTCAGCGGCGACAAGAAGAGCGGCACCTACCAGGTCGAGACGTTCTACGACGGCAAGGGCAACTACACGGTCGACGGCAAGAACGTGACGATGACCTCCAGCTACTACACCAACTGGACCTGGACGGGCAAGTTCACCGATAAGAACGCCATGTCCGGGACGTCCACGTGGAACACCGGCACCAATACCCTGACCTGGAGCTGGACCGCGACCCGGGCGGCCGGCAGCGCCGCGCTGCCGCCGTCGACCGCGTCAGGTACCGCCGACTCCATCCTGAGGCAGTTGCTGGGGCGCTAGGCCCAGACCGGCGGCCGCACCGTCTGCGCCGCAACCGGGCGGCGAACCCGTCCAGCCGCCGCCGGCGGCGCGAGCGTAGCGGATTGACTTTTGGGCGCCGTTGTTCCATATTGGGCTGCCAAGGAGGACAAGCCCTGATGAAAAACCATAGAAAAGCGATCTCCCTGTTGCTCATGCTCGCCTATGCCGTCCTGCTGACGGCCGCGGCCAGGCCGCTGCGTGCCGGGCGGGCGCCGGAGCCAGCCCCCGCCTCCGCCTCGCTGAGCGCCCCCGAGCAGGGGCCCAGCGTCGTCGAGGAGGAGGGCGGCGGCGCCCCCACAGCCCGGAAAAGGAGCATCGTGCCCATCCTGATCGGCGTAGCCGCCGCCGGCGCCATCGCCGCCTTCGTGGCGCTGGTGGTCCTCAAGACCAAGTACGACATCGCCGGCTCCTGGGAGTTCGCCTTCACCTCCGCCGCGCCGGCCCACACCTGGACATGGACCCTCGTGTTCAAGGGCGACAAGAAGAGCGGCACCTTCACCGACGCCGGCGACACGGGGAAATACACGGTCAGCGACAGGGACGTGGAGATCACCTACGACGACTGGGACATCGTGCTGACCGGCCGCTTCGACGCCAAGGACAAGCTGAGCGGCAGCGGCACCTTCGCCGGACTGACCGTCGGCGGCAAGGAGATCGACACCGCGACCTGGACCGCCACCCGTCTCTCCTCCATGGGCTCGCTGCGGCCCGGGAACATCGCCGCCTCCTCCTTCGACAGCTGCAAGCAGAAAAAGTAAAAGATTTTCCTGGTCTTGGCGTAGGGCGTACGGCGTACGGCATACGGTTGGAAAGAAAGCCCAAGGAGAACCGTACTCACCGTTGTTCAGCGTAAGCGAGCACGGGGAGCTTTGCCGCTAGGCGAGCGTAAGCAAATTCTATACTCTTCCCCAAAGCTCGGTTGTTGCTGTTCCTACCACTACCCCTATCACGATCACTTGCTTCGTTTCAGTACTTCTTCCCGTCCAGCGTGACATAGATCACTTCCCGCTCGAGCACGACGCCGCAGCGGGCGGCCACGGCGGAGCGGATCCTCTCCTCCAACCGCTGCAGATCGGCAAAACTGCCGCCCCCGCGGTTGACCAGGAAGTTGGCGTGCTCCTCGGCGACGGCCAGCGCGCCCGAGGCGGCGCCCTTCAGCCCGCACTCCTCGATCATCCGGCCGGCCGAGGCCTTGCCGACCCCCAGGGTCGGATTCTTGAAGAAGCAGCCGGCCGAGGCCACGCGGTAGGAGGGGTGGCGGCGGGCCCGGTATTCCAGATGCTCGCGGATCCTGGCGGCGATGGCTTCCGCTGCCCCGGGATCGCGGCGCAGGCGCAGCGTCAGCAGGGCGGCGCCGCCCAGCTTGAAGCGCGAGTCCCGGTAGCGGAAGGCGAAATCGCCGGCATCCACCCGGCCGGTCTCGCCGCGCTCGTCGACGATCTCGGCCCCCAGCAGCACGTCGGCCATGGAGCGGCCGAAAGCGCCGGCATTAACCGCCGCCGCCCCGCCCAGGGTGCCGGGGATGCCCGAGAGGAACTCGAGCCCGGCGACGCCGTTGGCGGCGCACCAGGCGAGGAAAGGCTGGTTGCGCGCACCGGCGTCGACGCCGACGGCCTCGCCGCCGGGCAGCAAGACCGGCGCGGCTTCCTCGCCGGCGGCCAGGACGACGACGGCGCGGACCCGGCCGTCGGGAAAGGCGATATTGGAGCCGCCGCCGATGATCAGGCCCGGCAGCCCCTCGGCGGCGAGCCGGGCCAGGACGCGACGCCGCTGTTCGACCGACGACGGCGCGACGAGCAGGCTGACCGAGCCGCCGATGCGGAAATAGAGGTGCGGGGCGATGGCCGCGTCCTCCTGAAAGGGAACGCCCGCGCTCCGCAGCCAGGCGGCGAAGGGAGCGAACATCCTACTCGAGGTGCGTGCGCATGCGCACGATGCGATCGCCCTGGCGGATGCGTTCCAGCACCTCCTCGCCGGTGACGACCTGGGCGAACAGCGTGTAGCGGCCGTCGAGGTGCGGCTGGTCGCTGAGGCAGATGAAGAACTGGCTGTCGTTGGAATGGATGTCCTCGTCGCGGGCCATGCCAACCGCGCCGCGGATGAAGTGCAGGTGGGAGAACTCGGCGGGTATGGTCTTCCCCGACCCGCCCTCGCCGCTGCCGGTCGGATCGCCGGCCTGCACGACGAAGTCGGCCACCACGCGGTGAAAGACGATACCGTCGTAAAAGCCGGCGTCCGCGAGCTCGGCGATGCGCGCCGCCGTGAGCGGGGCCACCTGGGGATAGAAGCGGAAAACGAGCGTGCCCCGCTCGGTCTCCATGACGCAGAGCCGGGCGGCGGGAGCCGCCCAGGCGGCGAGGGCCAGCGCCAGCAGGAGGGCGCCGGCCGGGAACAGGCGAGCCGTTCTCATCGTCGTACCTCCCGGTGCTCAGAAGTGCAGGTAGAAACGGGGGGCGACCAGCAGCGGGTCGAGCACCTGGACCCGGGCTTCGTTGCGGGCGTCGCGGTTGCGGCCGGACGCCTCCACGCGGATGAGGAACGTCCCCGGCTGCTGCGGCACCCAGGCCAGGGAGACCCGCTCCTCCCCCCGGAACTCGCGGCTGAGCACGGCGCGCCCCTGGGCGTCAAGGACCTGGCAGCTCCAGGCGGGTTCGAGCAGGTTGCGCGTCTGCACGGTGAAGCGCAGCGATCTCCCCAGCCAGTGCGCCAGCGCCGGCTCGATCTCGATGTCGACCCCGTAGCGGTTGCCCAGGCGCAGCAGGCGGCAGGCGCCGTCCTGGCAATCGATGCTGTACAGGTAGCCGCCGAAGGCCAGCGGCATGCCCCGGGAGTGGGCGGCGCCGGTGAAGGAGACCACGCTGCGGCGCCTGGGGTCGATGAACTTGACCTCGCGGTTCAGCAGCACGGCGGCCAGGTTCTCGCCCATGGGCTGCAGGTCGCAGCTCAGGCCCGAGCCCAGCGACTGCCACCAGAGGAGGCTGCCGCGGCGGTTCACCCGCAGCAGGTTGTGGTCGTCGGTGGCGGCGGTGACGGCGCCGGCGAACAGCAGCGGCCGGCGCCGCAGGTCGTGCCCCAGCTTCAGCTCCCATTCCGGGCGGCCGCGGGACAGGGAATAGCGGACCAGCCGCCGGCCGGCGCCGTAATAGAGGCTGTCGCCGTCAAGGCAGAACGGCGACGTGGCCGCTGACGGCAGCGCCGCGTCCTGGAACGCGCCGGCAGCGCGGCGCAGCGTGTACAGCCGCCCGCGCCCCAGCACCAGGATGCGCTCGGAAGAGACCAGGCAGTCGAGGAAGCCGCTGTCGCCGCGGGAGGCAGTCAGCGCCTCCTGGGGCCTGTCCCAGAAGCGGACGGCTGGGCGATCGCCTTCGAGATAGACCACGACGCCCGTCCCCGCTCCCAGGACCTGTCCCAGTCCCAGCCCCAGGGAAGCGAATTTCACCTCCGGCACGGCCAGGTCGATGACGAGCAGCCGGTCGGAGGGCTTGTCCTGCAGGAGCAGCAGGCCGTTCTGCAGCAGGGGCGGAGCGGACGGCAGGAAGGGCAGGCTGAGCACCGCGGCTGCCTTACGCGTCCCAGGATCCCAGGCGACGATGCGGCCGTCGGCGGCGAGCCAACCGACGCCGCCGGCGCAGGGGAACAGCAGCGGGCTCGCCGGCGCCCCCTTCCAGGCATGGACCTCCTCCTGGACCAGGGGCGGGCTGATCTCGGGGACCAGCTTGGGGTGCGCCGGCCGGCAGGCGGCCGCTAGCGCCAGGACGGCCAGCAGGAGGATGGCATGGGCTTTCATGGAGCCACGATTATAGGGGAAACTCCGGCGGCGGTCAAATGGCGCGGGCGTTGACTTGGCGCGGCGGCTCCCCTATGATGCATCCTTGCGCATGAGGTGGCCATGAAACGACGAACATGCCTGTCGCTCGCGATCCTCCTGCCAGCCCTACTGGCCGTCGCCCCGTTCCCTACTCAGGGCTGCACCACGGCCGTGGTCGGCGCCGGCGCCGGATCCGGTGGCCGGCCGCTGCTGTGGAAGAACCGCGACACCGATTTTCTGAACAACAAGGTGCTCTTTGTCAGCGAGACGCCCTACTCCTACCTGGCGCTGGTGAACGCCCAGGACCGCTCCGGCCGCTGGGCCTACGCCGGGCTGAACGCGGCCGGTTTCGCCATTTTCAACTCGGTGGCCTACAACCTGCCCGAGGCCGGGGGGGAGATGAAGGACCTGGAAGGGACGATCATGGCCGACGCCCTGCGCCGCTGCGCCAGCGTCGACGACTTCGAGTCCTACCTGCGGGAGGGCCTGGGGCCGAGCCTGGGCAGCCTGGCCAATTTCGGGGTGATCGACGCCCGCGGCGGGGCGGCGATCTTCGAGGTCTCCAATCGCGCCTTCCGCAAGTTCGCCGTCGCGGACGCGGCCGAAGGCTATCTCGTCAACACCAATTACGCCCGCAGCGGCGAGCCGGGAACCGGCGCCGGCTACCTGCGCTTCGAGCGGGCCAGCGAACTGCTCCGCGCGCTGCCACCGGCGGGGATCAGCGTCGAGGCGCTGCTGGGCCGCGTCAGCCGCGACACCGGGCATGTGCTGCTGGACCAGCCCTCGTTCCCGGAGTTCCGCGGCCAAACGGCGAAGAAACCGCTCTGGCTCTGCACCCGCGACACCATCGACCGCGAGAGCACGTCAGCCGCCGTCGCCGTGGCCGGCCGCCGGCCCGATGGCGGCGGCGCGCCGGCCACGCTGTGGGTGCAACTGGGCGAGCCTCTCTGCTCCGTCGCCGTGCCGCTGTGGGTCGAGGCCGGTACCGTGCCCGCCGCCCTGCGCGAGGGCGACACGGCGCCGCTGCTGCGGGAGGCGCTGCGGCTGAAGAAGCTGGCCCGCCCCTATGCCGAGAGCGACCGCCGCGAATACCTGCTGGCCTCCCGGCTCGACAACCGCGAAAGGACCGGGTTTCTCCCGGGGCTGCTGGCCGCCGAGCGCGAGATCTTCTCCCGCACGGAGGCCTTCCTGAGAACGACCCCGTCAGCGGCCGCCATGGCCGCGTTCCAGGAGGAGATGGCGCTCAAGGCGCTGGCCGCCCTGCAGGCGGCTCACTGAGCGGGAGGAGCCCCGCTTGGACGGCGCCGGCGTCGCCGGCGCCGCGGCCCGCCGCCCTCCAACGGACGGCCCGGGAAAGCCTCGCGGAAGAGGCTCTCGAACGATTCGCCCTCCAGCGGCGCCCGCCCGCTGGCGATGACGAAGCACAGCCGCGAGGCCGAGGCATAGCCGGGCCGCAGGCGGAGCGACCCGCGCATGGCGCCGCCGGCCAGCGCGCGCTTCATGCGCGCGACCAGGGCCAGCAGGTCGATCACCCGGGCGCGCATCCCCTTGGGCAGCGAGACGATCATGCCCGCGCCCAGGAACGCCTTCTTCAGCAGCGGGAAGGGATCGACGCCGCCGTTGCCCAGCTGCGGTTCGGCCCAGGGCCAGAGCAGCAGGACCATCATCTCCGCCAGGTCCGGGGGGCGTTCCGCCTCCTTCTCGCCGTCGGCGACCGCCAGCAGCAAGCCGGTGGCGGCGAACATCTCCACGTCGTCCTCGAGGGCCGCCCCGATCCCGCCCAGCAGCAGGCGCAGCACGCCGAATTCGCGGTGCCGGGCGAAGACGGCCTGCGCGCGCGGCCCCAGCAGGTCCTTGGAGAACTCCTCGTACAGGCGCGCCTCGGAGCAGCTGCGCAGCCGCTCGCGTTCGGCGGCGATGGCCGCGGCGATCTCCCCCTCGATGGCGAAGCCGAGCCGCGCGGCGTAACGGATCACCCGCCAGATGCGCACCGGGTCCTCGCGGAAGCGCAGGCGCGCATCGCCGATGACGCGGATGCGCCCCTGGCGCAGGTCGGCCACGCCGCCGACATAGTCGATGACCGAGGCCGTGGCCGGGTCATAGAACAGGGCGTTGAGGGTGATGTCGCGCCGCCAGGCATCCTCCGCCGGCGTGCCGAAGGCGTAGCCGTGGGCGGCCTCGCGCAGCGGCTCGGACGGCAGGGCCGGCGCGGTGGCCTCCTCCCCGGCGGGCGGCGGCCCCGGATCGCGGCGGAAGGTCGCCACCTCGATGACCTTGCCGCCGCGGAAGCGGATGTGGGCCAGGCGGAAGCGGCGGCCGATGATGAAGGCGTTGGCGAAATACTTGCGGATCTGGTTGGGCCGGGCGTCGGTGGCGATGTCGAAATCCTTGGGCTTCCTGCCCAGCAGCATGTCGCGCACGGCGCCGCCGGTGAGGTAGGCGGTGAAGCCCAGGCGCTGCAGGCGGAACAGGATCTTCAGGGCGTCGGGATCGATGTCGCGGCGCGAGATGGAATGCTGCTCCCGCGGCAGCAGCAGCGGCTCGCCGCCCGGGGCGGGAACGGGGCCGATTGCGCTCGCGTCCGCGGCGGCCATGCTCAGTAGACGATCAGGCTGGCGTAGCCGACGACCTCCTGGTGGTCGCCGCTGACTTCGCCCGAGTGGGTGTAGCATACCAGCTCGGCGCCGGAGGCGCCGGCCTGGCGCGCCGCCTGCAGCATGATCACCGCCGGCGCCACGCCGCACATGGAGATGCGGCGGTCGCGGACGACGCGGTAGAGCCCCTCGGCGTCGAGCTGCAGCATGCGCTCGAGGGCCAGCATGTCCAGCTCGCGGGCGCGCTCGGCCGGGATGTAGTGGCTCATGTCGCTGGAGGCGACCATCATCGCGCCAACATCGCCGGCAACCAGCGTCGCCAGCTCCTCGCCGGCCGCCAGCAGCTCGTCCAGGCGCTGGGCGGCGACGGTGACGGGGAGGATGCGCGCCGCCGGCGCAGCATGCTGGATGAACGGCACCTGCACTTCGAGGGAGTGTTCCAGGCGGCCGGCCTCGCTGTCCTCGCGGAAACTCCGCGAGGAGGCGAGCAGGCGCGCGCGCAAGCCGGCATCCACCTCGACGGAGCCCAGGGGGGTCTCCCAGGCATCGTGCCCGTCAACGGCCAGCTGGGCGCCCAGGCCGCGGTGGTTCACCCCCAGCAGGATGACCGCGGGGGTGATCTCCACCCGGGCGTAACCCTGGCCGGCGCAGCCGCCGGAGTAGACGTATCCGGCGTGGGGCGCCATCAGCCCCAGCACGCGGCGGCGCTTGGCATCAGGACGCACCAGGCGCCGCAACTCCTTCTCCAGGGCCGCGGCGCCCGCCGGGTAGAAGTGCCCGGCCACCGCCGGATGCCGCATCTTGTTCCCTCCCGCGGTCATCATTCCTCCGCGCGCCGCCGGTCGCGGACCACGACCCGCCCGGCCTTCAGCACCAGGCGCAGGGGATCGATGCCCGGATGGTAGGCCAGGTACGGGTAGTCGGGGACGTCGAGCAGCAGCAGGTCCAGGTCCTTGCCCTTGGCCAGCGAGCCGACGTGGTCCTGGCGCCCCACGGCGTAAGCGGCGTTGATGGTGAGCGCGTTTAGGGCCTGCTCGATGGTCAAGCCCAGCTGGAACACCGCCAGGTGGAAGACGAACAGCATCGAGGAGATCATCGAGCTGCCGGGGTTGAAGTCGCTGCCCAGCGCCACGATGCCGCCGGCGTCCAGGATCTTGCGCGCCGGAGCGTAGCGGCCCAGGCGTAGGAAGAAGGAGACGCCGGGCAGCAGCACGCAGGCGGTGGCGGAGGCGGCCAGGGCGGCAATCTCGTCGTCGCGGACGGCGATCAGGTGCTCGGCCGACTGGGCGCCGAGCCGGGCGGCGAGCTCGCCGGCGCCGTTGCTGGTGAACTCGTCGGCGTGCACCTTCAGGCGGAAGCCCATGGTGGCGGCCGCCGCCAAATAGGCCTCGGCTTCGTCATAGGAGAAGTAGCCGTCCTCGCAGAAGATGTCCACGAACTCGGCCAGGCCCTCGCGCCGCACCTGCGGCAGCACCTCGCGCAGCAGGTGGTCCAGGTAATCGCGGTTGCGGCCGCGGAACTCGTCGGGGATCTCGTGGGCGCCCATGAAGGTGGGGACGACCTCGAGCGGATGGCGGCCGGCGAGCCCGCGCAGCGCCCGCAGCTGCTTCAGCTCCGTTTCCGCGTCCAGGCCGTAGCCGCTCTTGGCCTCGGCCGTGGTGGTGCCGGACAGCAGCATGCGCTCCAGGCGCAGGCGGCAGGCCTCCAGCAGTTCCCCGGCGCCGATCTCGCGCGTGCGGCGCACGGTGCTGCGGATGCCGCCGCCGCCGGCGGCGATCTCCTGGTAGCTGGCTCCCTGCAGCTTCCGGCGGAACTCGTCCTGACGCGTGCCGGCGAAGGGCAGGTGGGTGTGCGCATCGACGAATCCCGGCAGGGCGACGGCGCCGCCGGCGTCGATCTCGCGGGCGCCAGGCGCGGGACGGCAGGCGGAGCCCAGGCCATCATCCGGGCCGACGTAGCAGATGCGCCCATCGCGGGCGGCGATGCAGGCGTTGTGCTCGACCCGCAGCCGGTCAGCCTCGCGGCCGCGGGCCACGTGGTCGGAGGCCGGGTTGACCAGCTGGCCGATGTGGCGGACGATCAGGTCGGCGCCGCTCATTGCCGCCCGTTTGCGGACGATTCGCCAGTGTTCATGGCCGCATTGTAAGGGAAATCACCGGAGAATTCAAACTTTCATCGGCTGCTTCGGCTCCCCGAGCCCATATTATAATGAATAAATAATGTGGGAAAAAAGTGAACAAAGTTGTTGACAAAACCGTATCGCTGTATTATTAATATGATACAGTGAAAAACATGCTGTTGAATGAACTGGTTATCGACTTTGCCTCGCCGACGCCGGTCTATGAACAGATCAAGAAAAGCATCAAACAGGCGATCGCCCGAAGCATCCTCGTCGAAAGCCAGCCCCTGCCCTCCATCCGCGACCTGGCCTCCTTCCTGAAGATCAATCCCAACACGGTGGCCCGCGCCTACCGCGAGCTCACCCAGGAAAAGATCATCGACGGCCGGGCCGGGGTGGGCTTCTGGGTCGAGAAAAACGAGCAGCTGGACCTGAGGAAATCCGACATCCTGCGCGAGGAGTTCCTCAAGTTCATGGAGCGGGCGGTCGAGATGGGATTTTCGCGCCAGCAGGTCCGCGCCCTGCTCGAGGACATGCTGCCCCAGGGAGGAAAGGAATGATGAACGTCCAGCCCATGCAGTATCCAGCCCTGCCCTTCACCGCCGCACCGTGCCCGCCGGCGGCACAGCGGCGCTCCCGCGCCGAGGTCGCCGAGGCCCTGCGCTCGCTGCCCTCCTACCAGGACCGGGTGTTCCGCCTCTGCCTGGGATACCTGGGCAACGCCGCCGACGCCCGCGACCTGACGCAGGAGACCTTCGCCCGCGCCATCGCCCACCTTGAGCGCGACGACCCCGAAAGCATGCAGGCCTGGCTGCTGCGCATCGCCCGCAACGGCTGCCTGGACCAGCTGCGGCGCACCCGGGTGCGCGGCCCCGCGCTGCCGCTCCAGGAGCACAGCCTGGTAAGCTGGCGCACCCCCGAGGACCTGGCCGGGGAGGCCGAGCAGATCCGCATCGTGCGTCGGGCCGTCGCCGCCCTGCCGCGCCGCCTGCGCGACGTGCTGGTCATGCGCGAGTACGGCGAGCTCCGCCATGGCGAGATCGGCCAGGCCCTGGGCATCAGCCAGGCGGCGGTGCGCTCGCGCCTGCACCGCGCCCGCCTGGCCGTGCTGCGCCGCTTCCATGAGGCGGAGCGGGCCGCCGATCCGTCCGGGAGGGTCGCATGATCGAGATCCGCGACCTCCACGTGCGCTTCGGCGCCATACGGGCCATCGATGGCCTGACCCTGGACGTGGCCGCGGGCGAGAGCATCCTGCTGGCCGGGGCCAACGGCGCCGGCAAGACCACGTTGCTGCGGGCCCTGGCCGGAGTGCTGCGCACGCCTTCCGGAAGCGTGCGCATCGACGGCGGCTCTGTCTCGGCGCCTGCCCGGCGGCGCATCGCCTATCTGCCGGCGTCGATCAGCCTCTACGACGGCCTGACCGTCGGGCAGGCGGTCCGGCTGCACGGCCGCTTTTTCGGCCGCCGGCCTGAATTCGAGATCGGCGGCCTGCGCCTGATGCCGCGCCAGCGCGTCGGCGCCCTCTCCAAGGGCGAGAAGACCCTGCTCAGCCTCTCCATGGCCATGGCCGCCGCCCCCGAGTACCTGTTCATCGACGACGTGATCCATTTCCTCGACCCGCACCTGCGCGACGTGTTCGTCGACGCCATCCTGCGCCTCATCGGCGAGAAGAAGCTGACACTCATCATCGCCTCGCAGTCGGCCTCGGAGATCGAGGGCCTGCCCGAGCGCGTACTGGTCATGGAGCGGGGACGGATCGTCCTCGATGAACCGGTGGAGGAGCTGAAGCGCCGCTTCGTCCGCGTCTTTGCCCGCCAGGCGCCGCCGGGGCTGCCGGTGGTGTACGCCAAGGAATGGCCCGAGGGGCGCGAGATGTACGTCTACCCCTATCGGCCCGAGGTCCAGCCCCTGGACGGGGTCGAGCACCTGAGCCTGCGGGAGATTCTGCGCGCCATGATCGGAGGCGAATATGACCGCCATTGAGCTGAAGCGCGTCCTCAAGGACAGCGCGCTGATCCTGGCCGTCCTCGCCGTCCTGCTGGCGGCCATCGCCACCGGCGACCAGGACGCCTACCTGGCGCCGGCGCTGGAGGTGTTCCTGCTGCTGCAGGCCTCCTTCCTCGGCTGGTCGCTGTTCGAGCGCGAGCGCCAGGAGAACGCCGGGGAATACATGCTCACCCTGCCGGTCCCGCGCCTGGGGCTGCTGGCGCGCAAGACCCTGCCGCGCCTGGCCTGCGCCGCCGTCCTGCTCCTGGCCTACCTGGCCCTGTACCGGCTCATGGGCCTGCCCGCCTTTCTCGCCCCCCTGCCCTTCGCCGTCCTCTATGGGGCGTTCTTCTTCGTCTCGGCCGCGCTCGCGCTCAGCCTGCGCAATTTCCTGAGCGCCTTCTTTCTCGCCTGCCTGCTGCTGATCGGCCAGGTGCTGCTGATCCTGGCGGCGGACAACTCCCGCCACCTGTCCGGGGCCATCCTGCAGGCCGGCCTGACGTCGGCGGTCTTCCCGCTGCTGTTCTCCGTGATGTTCCGCGGCTACGATATCCGCCCAGTCTCCTGCTTCAACCGCCGCTTCCTGCCCGGCGTCCTGCTGCTGGCCGGCGCCATCGCCGGCGCCGTCTGGCTGTTCCGCCCCGCCAACTGGGTCAACTATTACCTCGCCGGCGACGGGACGCTGCTGCGCAACTCCTGCCGGCTCAGCGAGCTCCTGCCCGGCCAGGTCCGCGTCCCGGCCTGCCTGGTCGCCCTGCGCGAGGCGCCGCAGGGCGGGAGCCTGCTGGCGGTCGTGCACCGGCCGCGTCCGGGCAAACCCTGCGTCCAGGAGCGCATCGTCTCCCTCGACCTGAAGAGCGGCGCCCTGCGCACGCTCTACGCCATCCCCGAGGGCTGGAGCATCGCCGGCGGCTATCCCGGCGAGATCGGGAACTTCGCGGGCGGCGCCTTCCTGGTGCTGTTGCGCCGCCCCGGCGACGGCCGGGCCATGGCCGTGGCGATCGACGGGCGGGGCGCAACGGAGACGCCGCTCCCCGGCGCCGCCCTGGAGAAGGAGATCGCCTACGCCGGCCTCCTGTCGCGCTCGCCCCTGCGGCTGCTGGTCATCGGCGCCGAGCGCGCCGTCCTGCTGTCGGCCGCCGGCGCCCGCGACATCGGCGCGGCCGAGACGGCGTGCATCTGGAACGACCGCCTGCTGCTGTTCGACGGCTCGGGCATGAGCCTGTTCCGGCTCGGCGCCGAGCCGGCCCGGCTCTGGCGGCGCGAGGGCCTCTTCCGCAAGGTACGGCGCCACGTCGCGGGCTACGAGTCACGCTTCGTCCTGTTCCGGGCGACAAACCGCTTTGTGCTGCTGGATATGGCCGCCGGCGATGAAACGACTCTCGACCTGC
>Ga0209507_1001469_pt1 | contig 18608 bp, 19 predicted proteins | sample AD_UKC028_MetaG_FD_184414 | JGI IMG/M metagenome (GOLD analysis project Ga0209507, IMG submission 184414) | Active sludge microbial communities of municipal wastewater-treating anaerobic digesters from USA - AD_UKC028_MetaG (SPAdes) (version 2) | ecosystem: Engineered > Bioreactor > Anaerobic >...
ATGTAGCGCCCCTCGGCATCGAACTCCCCGCCATCGAATCCTTCGACGACCCGATCAGGCGCTTTCCGGCTCCAGATACCGACCCCGCTGTACCCCTTTTTCTCGGCGGCGTGATAGAAGGCGTGCAGGCCATCCGGCAAGCGCATCTCCGGCGTCAAATCCGGCAATTGCGCCTTCAGTTCCTGCAGGCAAACGATGTCGGGCGCCTGCGCGACCACCCAGGGGAGCACGTTTTTGCTCCAGGCGCTGCGAATACCATTGAGGTTCAGGGAGATGATGCGTAACATTCGCTCGGTTCGCGCCGAGTTGCCACGGCGCGCAAAAATGGAAAAGTATGGACTTTCGTCAGGAATTCATCGAATTCGCCCTCGGCTGCGAGGTGCTGCGCTTTGGCGAATTTACGACCAAGGCGGGGAGGCTTTCCCCGTATTTTTTTAACGCCGGGCTGTTCAACGACGGTCAGTCGCTGGCGCGCCTGGCGGAATTCTACGCCAAAGCTGCTGAAGCCGGCGGCGTGCACTTCGACATGCTGTTCGGGCCGGCCTATAAGGGCATTCCGCTGGTCGCCGCGATATCGATGGCACTCGCGCAGCGCGGCCGGAATTTCCCCTTTGCCTTCAACCGCAAGGAAGCCAAGGATCACGGCGAAGGCGGCAACATCGTCGGCGCACCGCTCGCCGGGCGTGTCCTCATTGTCGACGACGTCATCTCGGCCGGCACCTCGGTGCGCGAATCGGTCGAACTGATCCGCGCCGCCGGTGCCACGCCGGCCGGCGTGCTGATCGCCCTCGACCGCCAGGAACGCGGCCAGGGCGAACTCTCGGCAGTGCAGGAGGTCCAGCGCGACTATGGCATACCGGTCGTCGCCGTCGCTGGCCTGCGCGACCTGATGGCCTACCTCGAACATCATCCGGAATTCTCAATTTATCAGACAGCCGTCGCGCGTTATCGGGAGCAATATGGTGTCAGTTCTTAAATATTCGGCCGGCCTGATTGTCATGCTGGCGGCCATATCAGTAAACGCAGCAACCCCGGCCTCGGGCCGCTTCTATTGCTGCGACGGCGGGCGCGTTTGCGGAGATGCGCTCCCGGAACAGTGCCGGGGCAAGGCCTACCGCATTCTCGACAGCAGCGGGAATCTGCTCAAGGAAGTCGGCCCGCCACTGACAGTGGAGCAAAAGGCGCGGGCTGCTGCCGAAGCCTTGCGCAAGAAGGAACTCGAGGAACAGGCCAGGGAACAGCGGCGCAAGGATCAGGCGTTGCTCGATACCTACGCCACGCCGCAGGACATCGACCTCGCCCAAGCCAAGGCCGAGTCCGACGTCAATCTGGCCATTCGGGGCGCCGAGGATCGCATCGCGGCGGCACGCAAGCAGCGCAAGAAGTTCGAGGAAGAGGCCGAGTTTTACAAGAAGAAGTCCTTGCCCCCCGAGGTTGCCAAGGGCCTGCGCGACGCCGACCACGAGATCAAGACCCAGCAGGAGCTGCTCGACGTGAAGAAGGGCGACGCCGCGACGATCAAGGCCAAGTACGATGCCGACCGCAAGCGCTACGCAGAGTTGACCGGCCGCACGACGACACCCGCCAAACCGGGTGCGACACCCGTTGCGGGGCAGCCGCGCTGATCAGCCGGCCAGCTTTTTCCGCAGCAGGTCGTTGACCTGTTGCGGATTGGCCTTGCCCTTGGCCGCCTTCATCACTTGACCGACCAGCGCGTTGAAGGCCTTTTCCTTCCCTGCCCGGAATTCGGCGACGTTTCCGGCATTGGCCGCCAGCACCTCGTCCACCAGCGCCTCGATGGCGCCGCTGTCGGTGATCTGCTTGAGCCCTTGTTTTTCGATGATTTCGTCGGCACTGGCGCCTTCACCATTCCACAACGCCTCGAAGACCTTCTTGGCGATGTTGTTCGAGATGGTGTTGTCGGCAATGCGCCGGATCAGGCCGGCCAGTTGGGTGGCTGACACCGGCGACTCGGCGAGTTCCTTGCCTTCCTTGTTCAGGCGCGCCGCCAGATCTACCATCACCCAGTTGGCGCAGGGCTTGGCATTGGCCTTGCCGGCGGCTGCCACGGTCGACTCGAAATAAGCGGCCATTTCCTGGCTGGCAGTCAGGGTCGTCGCGTCGTAGGCCGATAGGCCGAGGTCGTTGATGAAGCGCTCGCGCATCTGCCCCGGCAACTCCGGCAACTCGCCCTTGACGCGTGCAATCCAGTCGGCGGAGATGACCAGCGGCAGCAGGTCGGGGTCGGGGAAGTAGCGGTAGTCGTGCGCGTCCTCCTTGCTCCGCATCATCCGCGTTTCCCCGGAATCCGGGTCGAACAGCACGGTCGCCTGCTGGATCCTGCGGCCTTCCTCGATTTCGTTGATCTGCCACTGGACTTCGTAGTCGATGGCTTCCTTGAGGAAACGGAAGGAATTCAGGTTCTTGATTTCGCGCCGCGTGCCAAATTCGCCCTGCCCCTTGGGACGCACCGAGACGTTGGCGTCGCAGCGGAAGGAACCTTCCTGCATGTTGCCATCGCAGATGCCGATCCAGCGCACCAGCGCGTGCAGCGCCTTGGCGTAGGCGACGGCCTCGTCGGAAGAACGCATGTCGGGTTCGGAAACGATTTCCAGCAGCGGCGTACCGGCACGGTTGAGGTCGATGCCGGACTTGCCGTGAAAGTCCTCGTGCAGCGACTTGCCGGCATCCTCTTCAAGATGGGCGCGTGTCAGGCGGACCACCTTTTCGTACGACTTCTCGCCTTGGCCGATCTGCAGCGTGATGGCGCCACCGACGACAACCGGCAGATCCATCTGGCTGATCTGGTAGCCCTTGGGCAGGTCCGGGTAGAAGTAGTTCTTGCGCGCGAAAACCGATTTCTTCGCCACCTCGGCGCCGATCGCCAGCCCGAAGCGGATGGCGCAATCGACCGCCCCCTTGTTCAGCACCGGCAAAACGCCGGGCAAGGCGAGGTCGACCGCGCACGCCTGCGTGTTCGGTTCCGCGCCGAAAGCCGTCGCGGCACCCGAAAAAATCTTCGAAACCGTCGCCAGCTGCGCGTGCGTCTCGATACCGATCACCACTTCCCACTGATTCATCGTTCCATCCCGTTTCTTAACAACGCCCCGACTTGCCTTCGACGATCAACGGCCACAGGTAACTGAACGCATCGCCTTCGCAGGATTTTGGACAGTTGTCGAAGGCGATCGTCACCTTGTTCCCCTGTTCCCACATGCGGACCGTGCAACCGCTTTCCTGACGGTGCCTGAGCAATGCCTGCGGCATCTTCTCGACCTGCTCGAAATCCCGCAGGCTAAAGCGACAGGCGCCGTACTCCTTCATCGTCACCTGGGCATCGAAGGTCTGCACGCTGGCCTCCTTGACCAGAAGGTCAAGGCGCCGCACGGTGCCGATCGCATCCCGGGTCGAGCATTTCGCGCGCACATTGAGCGGACGCGTCGGCTGCGGCTTGATATTACGGTTCTTCAGATACTTGAGCGGCTGCGATTCGATCTTCTGCTCGCCGATTGCGGTCGACCCGCTTTCCGGCCCGGATTCCGCCTGCTTTCCCAGCTCCGCACAACCGGCCGCGAGCAAGGTCAGCAGGAGCCAGGCGAAGGGCGTTACCTTCACGCCATCCCTTCCGGCCGGCGGCTATGCCAGTCGGTCGCCTGCTGGTAGCGGTGGGCGACATTGAGCAATCGCGCCTCGTCAAAGTAGTTGCCGATCAGTTGCAGGCCGACCGGCAGGCCGCCGGCAAAGCCGCAAGGCACCGACATGCCGGGCAGGCCGGCCAGGTTCACCGCGATGGTGTAGATGTCCGAAAGGTACATCTGCACCGGATCGGCCGCCTTTTCGCCCAGCCTGAACGCGGTCGACGGCGAGGTCGGCCCCATAATCACGTCGCACTGCTTGAAAGCCTCGACAAAATCGTCGGCAATCAGGCGGCGGATGCGCTGCGCCTGCAGGTAGTAGGCGTCGTAGTAGCCATGCGACAGCACGTAGGTGCCGATCAGGATGCGCCGCTTGACCTCGGCGCCGAAGCCCTGGGCGCGGCTCTTCAGGTACATGTCGTCGAGGTTGCCGTAATCATCGGCCCGGAAACCGTAGCGCACGCCATCGAAGCGGCTCAGGTTGGAACTGGCCTCGGCCGGCGCGATCACGTAGTAGGCAGGCACCGACAGGTGCGAATTGGGCAGCGAGAGCTCGACGGTGGTCGCACCAAGTTTTTCGTATTCGGCGATCGCGACGCGCACGGCGGCCATCACCTCGGCGTCGCAGCCCTCGCCGAAAAACTCCTTGGGCAAGCCGATGCGCAGGCCATTCAGCGGCTTTTCCAGGTCGCGGGCGTAGTCTTCGAGCGGGCGGTCGAGCGAGGTCGAGTCGCGCTCGTCGAAACCGGCCATCGTGTTGAGTAGCAGCGCGCAATCCTCGGCGCTGGCCGCCAGCGGGCCACCCTGATCGAGCGAGGAGGCGAAGGCAATCATGCCGTAGCGGGAAACGACGCCGTAGGTCGGCTTGAGGCCGGTCAAATTGCACAGCGCGGCCGGCTGGCGGATCGAACCGCCGGTGTCGGTGCCGGTCGCTGCCGGCGCCAGACGGGCGGCGACGGCCGCCGCCGAGCCGCCTGAAGAACCGCCGGGCACGCGCGCGTTGTCCCAAGGGTTGCGCACCGGGCCGAAGAACGAGGTTTCGTTGGACGAACCCATCGCGAACTCGTCCATGTTGGTCTTGCCGAGCGAAACGAGGCCAGCTTCCGCCTCCATCTTGCGGATTACCGTCGCGTTGTAGGGCGAGATGAAATTGGCCAGCATCTTCGAACCACAGGTCGTTCGCCAGCCTTCGGCGCAGAAAATGTCCTTCTGGGCGATCGGGATGCCGGTCAGCGGGCCGGCGGGTTTGACACCGCTCGCGGCGGCAAGGCGGGCATCGGCAAGGCGGGCGGAATTCAGGCTTTTTTCGGGGTCGACCGTGACGAAGGCATTCAGTGTCGGGTTCAGGCGCTCGATGCGGTCGAGAAAGAGCTGCGTCAGTTCGACACTGGAAATCTGCTTGGCGGCCAGGGCCTGCGACAGTTGCTTGAGACTGGCATTGATCATTCGATCACCTTGGGCACGAGATAGAGGCCGGCCTCGGTTTCCGGTGCCACCGCCTGGTAGGCGACGCGGCGATCTTCTTCGGTCACCGCGTCGTCGCGTAGGCGTTGGCTGAGATCCTGTGCATGCGCCATCGGCTCGATGCCGTGCGTGTCGACCGCCTGCATCTGCTCGATCAGCTGGAAGATGCCGTTGAGGTGGCTTTGCGTGGTCCGGGCTTCGGTTTCGCTGATCTCGATGCGGGCGAGATGGGCGATGCGCTGAACCTGTTCTAGTGTGAGCGACATGGCGAACAAAGGCTTTTTGCAGTGCACAAAGCCTTAAAATGGAGAGCGTTATAAGGTATCATAAAAGTTTTCCCTACTGCACCCTCAGCAGCGGAGCTATAGATGTTCGGATTTCTCAGCAAATACTTCTCCAACGACCTCGCCATCGACCTCGGCACGGCCAACACGCTCATTTATGTGCGCGGCCGCGGCATCGTCCTCGATGAGCCCTCGGTCGTCGCGATCCGCCTCGAAGGCGGCCCCAACGCCAAAAAATCGATCCAGGCCGTCGGCAAGGAAGCCAAGGAAATGCTTGGCAAGGCTCCCGGCAGCATCACCGTCATCCGCCCGATGAAGGACGGCGTGATCGCCGACTTCACCGTCACCGAGCAGATGCTCAAGCAGTTCATCAAGAAGGTTCATGACTCGAAGCTGTTCAGCCCGAGCCCGCGCATCATCATCTGCGTGCCTTCCGGCTCGACCCAGGTCGAGCGCCGCGCCATTCGCGAATCGGCGATCGGCGCCGGCGCCAGCCAGGTCTACCTGATCGAGGAACCGATGGCGGCGGCGATCGGCGCCGGCCTGCCGGTTTCCGACGCGACCGGCTCGATGGTCGTCGATATCGGCGGTGGCACCACCGAAGTCGGCGTCATCTCGCTCGGCGGTCTGGTCTATGCCGGCTCGGTGCGGGTCGGCGGCGACAAGCTGGACGAGGCGATCATGAGTTACATCAGCCGCAACTACGGCATGATGATCGGCGAAAACACCGCCGAGAAGATCAAGAAGCACATCGGCTCCGCCTTCCCGGGCGCCGAGGTCAAGGAAATGGAAGTTTCCGGCATCAACAAGGCCGAAGGCATTCCGCGCAAGTTCACCATTTCCTCCAACGAAATCCTCGAAGCGCTGACTGACCCGCTCAATCAGATCGTCTCCGCCGTCAAGTCGGCGCTCGAAAAGACCCCACCCGAACTCGGCGCCGACATTGCCGAACGCGGCATGGTGCTGACCGGCGGCGGCGCCTTGCTGCGCGACCTCGACCGCCTGCTGATGGAAGAAACCGGCCTGCCCGTCATCGTTGCCGACGAACCGCTGATCTGTGTCGCCCGCGGTTCGGGTCTGGCGCTGGAAAAGATGGACAAGCTGGCCTCGATCTTCGCCTCCGAGTAACACAGGACATCATCCGTGGCCGGTTTCGACCACGCTCCGCCGCCTTTCTTCAAGCGAGGGCCAGCACCGCTGGCCCTTCTGACTTTCTACACCCTGCTTTCGCTGGCCATCTTCGTCGTCGACCTGCGCTTCCGCAGCCTCGACCTGCTCCGGCAAAGCGTGGCGCTGGTCGTCGACCCGGTACAGCGCGTAGCGCAAACGCCGGGCAGCCTCGTCGACTATGCCCGCAATTACCTGCAAGGCATGCGCTTGCTGCAAAGCGAGAACGACGAATTGCGGCACGCCAAGCTCAATACGGCGCCGAACCTGCTGCGCCTGGAACAGCTGGAAGCCGAGAACGAACGCCTGCGCAAGCTGCTGGTGGTCAAGGAGCGTGAAAACGCCAAGGGTCAGGTTGCCCAGATCCTCTACACCGCGCGCGACCCCTTCTCGCGCAAGGTGATCGTCGACAAGGGCCAACAATCCGGGATCGTCGCCGGCCAGCCGGCGATCGACGAGGCCGGCGTCGTCGGGCAGGTCACCCGCGTCTTCCCGTTCTCCGCCGAAATCACGCTGATCAGCGACAAGGAACAGGCAGTGCCGGTGCAGATCGTGCGCAGCGGCCAGCGCTCGGTCGTTTTCGGCCTCGGCAACGGACAAATGGAACTGCGCTACATGCCCGCCAACGCCGATGTCCAGGTCGGCGACGTGCTCGTCACCTCGGGCCTCGACAGCGTCTATCTGCAGGGATTTCCGGTCGCCAAGGTGGTCGATATCGAGCGCGAAGGCGCTTATTCCTTCGCCCGCATCTTCGCCACGCCGATCGCCGGCGTCGAGAACTTCGGGGAAGTGATGATCCTCGACCCGCGCCAGCCGCTGCCACCGCCACCGCCCGAGGCCAAGAGTCGCGGCAGCGACGGCAGCGACAAGCCCGGCCTGCGGCCAAAGAAGAAACGCGCGGCGAAAGGAAACTGATGCAACCAACCTTCTCCTCTTCGCGCATCCTGCTGCCGGTCCGCCCGTGGTTCATTTATCTGAGCCTGATCGTCGCCCTGCTGCTCAATTTCCTGCCAACCGCCCACTGGCCCGGCATGCCGGACTGGGTGGCGCTGGTCCTTTGCTTCTGGAGCGTCCGCGAGTTCCGCCGGGTCGGCATGGGCTGGGCGTTCGTGCTAGGCCTGCTGATGGATGTGGCCGATGGCGCGGTACTCGGCCAGCATTGCTTTGCCTACGTGCTGCTCGCCTTCGCCTCGGCGTCCCTGTCGCGCCGCCTGCTCTGGTTTCCGCTGGCGCAGCAGGCGCTGCAGGTGCTGCCGCTGCTGCTGCTGACCCAGGTCGTTCAGGTGCTGATGCGCCTCGCGGTGGGTGCGGAATTTCCCGGCTGGGGCTATTTCGTCGGCCCCCTGATCGCCAGCCTGCTCTGGGTTCCCCTCACTTTTGTCCTGCTTCTGCCGCAGTACCAGCCGGTCGAGCAGAATCCGGATCGCCCGATCTGACGAGTTCCCGGCCATGAGCGACTTTCACAACGACGAAAACGAGCGCGACCGCTTCCGCTTCCGGCTGGGCATCGCCGCGCTCGTCGTGCTGACGGCCTTCGGCATCCTGATCGGGCGCTTTGCCTGGCTACAGTTCCTGCAACACGACTTTTACCGGACCCGTGCCGACGACAACCGGATCGCGCTGATTCCCATCGTGCCCAACCGCGGCGTCATCACCGACCGTAACGGTGTCGTGCTGGCGCGCAACTATTCGGCGTTCACGCTGGAAATCACCCCGTCGCAGACCGGCAACCTGGAGGAAACGATCGACGCGCTGGCCGAAGTCGTCGACATTCAGGCCAAGGATCGCAAGCGCTTCAAGCGGCTGCTCGATGACGCGAAGAATTTCGAGTCGGTCCCGATCCGCACCCGGTTGACCGACGAGGAAGTAGCCAGGTTCACCTCCCAGCGCTATCGCTTCCCGGGCGTCGAGGTCAAGGCCCGCTTGTTTCGCCAGTACCCGCTGGCCCGGGTCGCCTCGCACGTGACCGGCTATATCGGCCGCATCACCGACCGTGATCTGGCGTGGATCGAGGAAGAAGGACGACAGGCCAACTACAAGGGTACCGACCATATCGGCAAGAACGGCCTGGAACAGCACTACGAGTTCGAACTGCACGGCGAAACCGGTTACGAGGAGGTCGAGATCGACGCCGGCGGCCGCGCCGTGCGCAGCCTGAAGCGCATCCCGCCGGTTTCCGGCAACAACCTGCAGTTGACCCTGGATACCAAATTACAGGAAATTACCGAGCAGGCCTTCGGCGACCGCAAGGGCGCACTGGTCGCCATCGATCCCACCACCGGCGGCATCCTGGCGCTGGTGTCGACACCGACCTACGACCCCAATCTGTTCGTCGACGGCATTACCCCGGAAAACTGGAAGGAATTGAACGAACACCCCGACAAGCCGATGATCAACCGGACGATCAACGGCGCCTACCCACCGGGCTCGACCTTCAAGCCGTTCATGGCACTGGCCGCCCTGGAATTGGGCAAGCGCACGCCCAATCAGGCGATCAGCGACCCCGGCTACTTCAACTTCGGCAACCACCAGTTCCGCGACGACAAGAAGGGCGGGCATGGCAGCGTGGATATGTACAAGTCGATCGTTCACTCCTGCGACACTTACTATTACATGCTGGCCAACGACATGGGGATCGACAATATCTCCAAATTCATGGGCTCGCTCGGCCTCGGCCAGCGCACCGGCGTCGACCTCGGCAAGGATGATTCGGGCGAATCGAAGGGCGTTCTGCCGTCGCAGGAATGGAAGAAGCAGCGTTTCAAGAAGCCGGAGCAACAGAAGTGGTATGCCGGGGAAACGATCTCGATCGGTATCGGCCAGGGCTACAATGCCTACACGCCGATCCAGCTGGCCCAGGCCACCGCGGCGGTCGCCAACAATGGCGTGATGTTCCGTCCGCACCTGGTCAACCAGATCATCGACGCCAAGACCGGGGAAAAACGCCCGGTCGAACCACGGCCTATACGCGACCTGAAACTGAAACAGCAAAACGTCGACGTCATCCGTCGCGCCATGGTCGGCGTTAACAAGGAAGGCACCGGTACCCGGGCCTTTGCCGGCGCCCCCTACGAGGCTGCCGGCAAGACCGGAACGGCGCAGGTTTACTCGCTGAAAGGCGCCGAATACAAGGCGCACAGCGTCAAGAAGGAATTGCGCGACCACGCGCTGTTCATCGCCTACGCACCGGCCGACAAGCCAACCATCGCCCTGGCGGTACTGGTCGAAAACGGCGGCTTCGGCGCGCAGTCCGCGGCGCCGATCGCGCGCATGGTGCTCGACTACTACCTGCTGGGCAAACTGCCGGCCGGCGCCGCCAAGGAAGACGCCACCGCCGTCGAGGATGACAGCGAAGAATGATCGACGTCGTCGGAACTCTCAAGCGCGGGGCGCGCGGGCTGATCGCCCACATCGACTTCCCGCTGCTGCTGATCACCCTGACCATCATGGCGGTCGGCCTGGCCACCGTCCATTCCGCCACCTACGGCGGCAACGAGCGCATGCTGTCGCAGGCCGGCAACATGGGCGTGGCGCTGGTCATCATGTGGTTCGTCGCGCGCCTGCCGCCGCAAAAGCTGATGGGCTTCGCCATTCCGCTCTACATCGTCGGCCTGCTGCTGCTGGTCGCCGTCTTCCTGTTCGGGATCAAGGTCAATGGCGCCAAGCGCTGGCTTTCGCTCGGCTTCACCCGCATCCAGCCGTCGGAAATCATGAAGATCGCGATGCCGCTGATGCTCGCCTGGTATTTCCACAAATATGAAGCGACGCTGCGCGCCCGCCATTTCGTCGTCGCCGCGCTGCTGCTGGCGGTTCCTTTCGGCCTCATCGCCAAACAGCCTGATCTCGGCACCGCGCTACTGGTCGGCGGCGCCGGCTTCTTCGTGATCTTCTTCGCCGGCCTGCCATGGAAGGTCATGCTCGGACTGGGCGCCGCCGCCGCCGGCGCCGCGCCGTTCCTCTGGAACATGCTGCACGACTACCAGCGCAAGCGCATCCTGACCCTGATCGACCCGACCACCGACCCGCTCGGCGCCGGCTATCACATCATCCAGTCGACCATCGCCATCGGCTCCGGCGGTCCGTTCGGCAAAGGCTACCTGAACGGTACCCAGACCCACCTCGAATTCATCCCGGAAAGGCACACCGATTTCATTTTCGCGGTCTATTCCGAGGAATGGGGCCTGCTCGGCAACGCGGCGCTGGTCTTTCTCTACACGCTGCTGATCGGCCGCGGCATGATGATCGCCGCCGCCGCCCCGACCCTGTTCACGCGCCTGCTGGCCGGCGCCATCACGCTCGGTTTCTTCACCTACGCCTTCATCAACATGGGCATGGTCAGCGGCATCCTGCCGGTAGTCGGCGTCCCGCTGCCCTTCATGAGCTACGGCGGCACGGCGCTGGTCACGCTGTTCCTCGGCATCGGCATCCTGATGTCGATCCATACCCACGGCGGCCGGGTCAACAAGTGAATTGGCGCCTCATCGCCTGCGCGCTTGCCGCCCTGACGCTGACGGCTTGCGGCAGCGCCCCGAAGCAGGATCCTGCGGTCGACGGGCAAAAACGACCAATTTCCAAGACGCCGACCAAGAAGCCGACGGCCGTCCTCAAGAAGGGTGGCGGCTTCTACAAGGACGACGGGCCGGCCGAAGACATTCCCGACGGCCTCGACGACATTCCCGACGCCGAGCCGAAGTGGGAACCGCTGCACAAGCCGGCGACCAAACCCTATGTCGTACTCGGCAAGGAATATGTGCCGAACAGCTCGGTCAAGTCCTACAAGGCGCGCGGCATCGCCAGCTGGTACGGCAAGAAATTCCACGGCCAGAAGACCTCGATCGGCGAACCCTACGACATGTTCGCCATGACCGCTGCCCACCCGACGCTGGCCCTGCCCTCCTACGTGCGCGTCACCGGCGTGCAGAGCGGCAAGGCGGTGGTCGTCCGCGTCACCGACCGCGGCCCCTTCCATGCCGACCGCGTCATCGATCTTTCCTACACCGCCGCCTACAAGCTTGGCCTGATCAACGGCGGCAGCGGCCAGGTCGAGGTCGAGGCCATCGTTCCCGGCGAAGCGGCCGGTACCGCCTATGCACAGGTCACGCCGCCGGCCAGGCCGGTACAAGCCGAAAGGGATGAAATCGAGGCGCTGGTGAAACGTCTGGCACTCGAGGAGCGACCGGTGCAGGCCGTGGCAACTACCGGCGCGAACGGAGAAGGCGCCGCCCCGAAAGGCGTCTTTCTGCAACTTGGCGCTTTCGCCAGCGCCGACAACGCCGAAAACCTGAAGAACCATCTGTCCCGCGACCTTGACTGGCTGGCCGAGCCGATGCGCATTCAGCCGGGCGGCGGCATCCATCGCCTGCAACTCGGCCCCTACGCCAGCCGGGCCGATGCCGACCGGGTTGCCGAAAAAATCCGCGCCGCGCTGGGCGCCAAACCGACCGTCGTTATCCGCTAGCCGGCAGCAGAGAAACTGGCCGTCGTTTGACCCGCATCAATGGCGGCCCGGGTGCGCCGGCTATACTCGACCGCTTGACTTACAGCAGGCAACCTCATGCGCTCCCTGCCCGACCTAATCTGCCCCGCCGGCAGCCTGCCGGCGCTCAAGGCCGCCGTCGATAACGGCGCCGATGCCGTCTATCTCGGTTTCAGGAACGACACCAACGCGCGCAACTTCGCCGGCCTCAATTTCGATCCGAAGAGCATGGCCGACGGCATCCGCTACGCGCACGGCAAGGGCCGGGAAATCCTGATCGCCATCAACACTTTCCCGCAGGCCGGGCGCGTCGCCGAGTGGCAGAAGGCCGTCGATGCCGCGGTCGACCAGGGTGCGGACGCCATTATCCTGGCCGATATCGGCCTTCTCGACTACGCCGCCCGCCGCCATCCGCAGCAACGTTTGCACTTGTCGGTACAAGGTTCGGCGACCAGCTACGAAGCCATCAACTTTTGCCAGCGCGAATTCGGTATCCGCCGCGCCGTCCTGCCGCGGGTGCTGACGCTGGCCCAGGTCGAGCATGTAATCAGGAACACCACGGTCGAAATCGAAGTCTTCGGCTTCGGCAGCCTGTGCGTCATGAACGAGGGGCGCTGCTGGCTGTCGTCCTATGCCTGCGGTGAGTCGCCGAACACCGTCGGCGCCTGCTCGCCGGCCAAATACGTCAAATGGGAAAAGCAGCCCGGGGCCATGGAAACGCGGCTCAACGGCATCCTGATCGACCGCTTCGGCGACGACGAGCCGGCCGGCTACCCGACGCTGTGCAAGGGCCGCTTCGAGGTGCAGGGCGAAACCTATTACGCGCTGGAAGAGCCGACCAGCCTCAACGTCCTGGAAATCCTGCCCGATATCGTCAAGATCGGCGTCCGCGCGATCAAGGTCGAAGGCCGCCAGCGCAGCCCGGCCTACGTCACGCAGGTCACCCGTACGCTGCGTGCGGCGCTCGATTCGCTGCGCGACGGCGACGATCGGTTCCACGTGAAACCGGCGTGGCAGGCCGAATTGGCCAAGGTTTCCGAGGGCAGCCAGGCAACGCTCGGCGCCTACAGCCGGCCGTGGCGCTAAAGGAAAACCCGGCATGAAACTCTCGCTCGGACCCCTGCTCTATTTCTGGCCCAAGGCCGAAGTCATGGAGTTCTACGCCGAGATGGCGCAGAACCCGGCGCTCGACATCATCTACGTCGGCGAAGTCGTCTGCTCGCGCCGCCAGCAACTGCGCACCGCCGACTGGATCGGCCTGGCCCGCGACCTGAGCGACGCCGGCAAGCAGGTCGTCGTCTCCGCCCAGGCCCTGCTCGAATCGGAAAGCGACCTCAAGGCGCTGCGCCGCCTGATCGACGAAGCGGGCTGCATGATCGAAGCCAACGACCTGGGTGCGGTCAACCTCGTCCACGGGCAGGATTTCGTCGCCGGCCCGCATCTCAACATCTACAACGAGGCAACGCTCGCCAGCTTCGCCCGCTACGGCCTGAAGCGCTGGGTGCCGCCGCTCGAAGCGACGCGCACGCTGGTCGAGACACTGCACCGCAGCCGGCCAGCCGGCGTCGAGACCGAGGTCTTCGTCTATGGCAAGATTCCACTCGCCTTTTCGGCCCGCTGTTTCACTGCCCGCCACTATGACCTGAACAAGGACGACTGCCAGTTCAAGTGTCTCGATCATGCCGAAGGTCTGCTCCTGAAAACGCGCGAAGGGCAGGATTTCCTGACCATCAACGGCATCCAGACCATGTCGGCGCAGAACTACAACCTGCTGCACGAAATTCCGGACATGCTGGCGATGGGCATCGACATCATCCGCATCAGTCCGCAGAAGGAGCACATCGGCGAGATCATCGCCGCCTTCGATGCGGCGCGGCGCGGCGCGACGGTCAGCCCCGACCGCACGAACTGGAGCGCCAGCGGCGAGGTCGACGGTTACTGGTTCGGCACCGCCGGCATCGTCCGGCGCCACCCGGAAGTCATTGAACAAGCGGGAGCATGAACATGAATCCAGGCTTCACCATCCCCCGCTTCCGTCTGCCCGGATTCGTATCCAGCGTGTTTCACGCGCTGCCGCAGTGGCCGCATGCCCTGGTGCTGGTCACCGCCCTGAACGCCGCGCTGAAAATGAAATTGCTGCCTGCGGACGGGTTGACCGCGCTCGAAGGGAAGCTGTTCCGGGTTCGTGTCCTCGATAGCGGCGGCGAAGCCTCCTACACCTATCGCGATGGCCTGTTCCGTCCGGTTTTCCGTCCCGATCGCGAACCCGACCTCGCCTTCGCCGCCAACCTTTCCGCCTACCTGCAACTGCTGGCGCGCCAGGAAGATCCGGACACCCTGTTCTTCAACCGCGAACTCGAAATCACCGGTGACACGGAACTCGGCCTGCTCGTCAAGAACATGCTCGACGCGGTTGAGTGGCCTAAGCTCCCACGCCTGCCGCTGTCGACGCGTTGATCTCGTGCCATCTGGACACACGAGTGAAATCCTCTTCTCGTTGCGGTCGACCGCAAAATCCGGGCAATTTTCAGTTGCCCACCGAGATTACGGTCTCGTCTTCGTGGCCTGTTGCGGCGCGCCCGGTAGCCGCCGTGTGCACCAGCCCGGTTGGGCAAATCGGGTTGGCGACGGCAACGATGCTGACCACTTCCTCCTGTTCGACTGGCATCGCCAGGCTTTCGCGCCCGTGCAACACCGCGCCACCGAAATAGACCGCGAAGCCATCGGCCAAGCTGCCGTCGGCGCAAAATAATGATTCGCCCAAGGCCGGATATTCATGACCCACCGCCTCCAGGATCTCGCCGACAGTCTCGCCGCTGGCCATGATTTCATCGCGACCTTCGGCAAGGGGGCGCAGGATGGGGGGAATGTGGACCGAAACGACGGGGTATTCGCTCATCAACATGGCGCACTTCCTTTCGAACACATTCATTTGACAGGCGGCGCGGCGAAAGTTCACGAAAAACGGGAGGCCGCAGCCTCCCGTCGATCACCAACACCGGCAGGAATTACTTCTCTTTCTTCTGGGCATCCAGGCGGAACTTGACGTAGCTGCCCGGGGCATCCTCGATCACCTTGAGCGTGCCGTCTTCCGGCTTGCGCGCCTTGACCTTGGCGCTGCCGCCCGGCAGGCCGGTGACCCACTCGTTCCAGTGCGTCCACCACGAACCAGCGTTTTGCGTGGCGCCGGCCAGAAAGTCTTCCGGGTTTTCCGGCAAATTGCCGTCGGTGGCGTCGTTGGTCCAGTAGCCATACTTGTTGGCGACCGGCGGATTGACGATGCCGGCGATGTGGCCGGAGCCGCCGAGCACGAACTTGGTCGGGCCGGACGGCAGGCGGGCGCCCATGTAGGTGCTCTTCCACGGGGCGATGTGATCTTCGACCGTCGAGATGAAATAGCACGGCGTCTTGACCTTGGTCAGATCGATCTTGACGCCTCCGAGTTCAAGGCCGCCGGGCTCCCGGAGCAGGTTGCCGAGGTACATGTTGCGCAGGTAGAAGCTGTGCATCGCCGCCGGCATGCGGGTCGAGTCGGAGTTCCAGTAGAGCAGGTCGAAGGGGAACGGATCCTTGCCCATCAGGTAGTTGTTGACCACGAAGGACCAGATCAGGTCGTTGGCGCGCAGCATGTTGAAGGTGCCGGCCATTTCCGAGCCCTCGAGGAAGCCGCGTTCCTGCATCTTCTTTTCCAGCCCGGCGACGGCGCCTTCGTCGAGGAAGATCCCGAGTTCGCCCGGCTCGGAGAAATCGAGCATGGTCGTGAAGAAGGTTGCCGAGTTGGCGCGCTTGTCCTTCTTGGCCGTCATGTAGGCCAGCGTCGTCATGGCCAGCGTGCCGCCCAGGCAGTAGCCGGCCAGGTTGACGCTGTTCTCGCCGGTTTGCGCGCAAACCTGATTGATCGCTTCGAGCGACCCCTCGAGCAGGTAGTCCTCGAAGGTTTTCTTGGCCAGTTTCTCGTCCGGGTTGATCCACGACATGATGAAGGTGGTGTGGCCCTGGTCGGTCGCCCACTTGACCAGCGAGTTCTTCTCGCGCAGGTCGAGGACGTAGTACTTGTTGATCCACGGCGGGATGATCAGAAACGGCTTCTTGTACTGCTCCGGCGTCGCGGGATCGTACTGGATGAGCTGGAACAGTTCGTTCTGGAAGACCACCTTGCCCGGCGTCGTGGCGACGTTCTTGCCCATCTCGAAGGCCGAGGTGTCGGTCATCCGGATACGCAGTTGCCCGTCGCCGGATTCGACGTCGTGCAACAGGTTGTTGAGGCCCTTGATCAGATTCTGGCCGTGGCTGTTCACGGTTTCGCGGAAAACCTGCGGGTTGGTCAGCGCGAAGTTCGAAGGCGACAGCGCATCGATGTACTGGCGGGTGAAGAAATTGACCTTCTGCTGGGTGTTTTCGTCCAGTCCCTCGGTGCCGGCGACGGTGTCGTGCAGGTGACGGGCGGTGATCAGGTAGGACTGCTTGACGAAATCGAACAGGAAATGCTGTTCCCACTCCTCGTCCTTGAAGCGGTTGTCACCTTTCTTCGGCGCGGCAATCGGCGCGTGAACCGGCATGCCCATCATCTTCATGGTGGTGTTCTGCCACAGCGAGAAGTAATCCCACATCATGTTCATCTGCGTCTGGGCCATCTTGTACGGATTGGCCATCAGGCGGGACGACAGGTCCATGAACGCCTTGGCGACGCCGAGTTCGTCGGACGGCGCGTTGACGCCGGACTTGGCCTTCTTTTCGACGAACTGGGAAATCAGGCGCGAAGCGCGCTGCGCGACTTCCGCATAGGTCTTGGCCATTTCGGCCGGGTCGGGCAGATTACCTGCCTTCTCATCGGTTTGCTGCGACATATTCGAACTCCCTCTGTCAGTGCGCGGCGCGGAGATTACGCCGCGTGTATCGAATCACACCGTCGGTATCGGTACTGCGTGACAACCGGCCGGCTTGTTCGAGGTGGTTAAGATGGGCAATTGCTTCGCCCATGGCAAACATGGTTTGATGCGTATCGAGCGCCCGCTGAAACAAGGTTTCGAGCAGCCCGGCTGCGCTCTGCGGCGCATCTTCACAAGTCTCCTCAAGTGCGCGCAACCGGTCTTCATGGTGCGCGCGCAATGCCTCCACCCGCGCCTGTATCCCCGTGAAGGGCAGGCCATGCGAGGGTAAAACCAATGTCTTTTCCGGCATTTCCCCGGCCAGTTCCTGCAGAGACTCCAGAAACCAGCCCAGTGAATCGGCTTCCGGGGTCGCCGCGAATACGCTGATATTCGTGGAAATTTTCGGCAAAAGCATGTCGCCTGAAATTAACACGCCAAGTTCGGCACAGTAAAGAGCCATATGCTCCGGCGAGTGGCCGTGACCGATCAAAATCCGCCATTTTTTGCCGTCGACCGCGACAGTGTCGCCGGCCTTCAGACGGTGGTAATGCTCGGGCAAGGCCGGCACCGCCATGCGATAGCCCGAACCCCGCTTCTCGAATTTCGCCAGCCGCTCGGCTTCGAGGCCGTGCTGACGAAACTGTTCGACCATGAACCGCGCGCCGTGCCCGCCGACTTCGTTCCACACGACATGCGCGGTCAGGAACTCGCCGCTGGTCATCCACAGTTGCGCACCCGTCTCTTCCATCAGCCAGGTCGCCAGGCCGAGGTGATCCGGGTGGAAGTGCGTGACGATCAGGCGCCGCACCGGACCATCCAGCCCGGCGATCAGCGGGCGCCAGATGTCGCGCACGGCATCGTTGGCGAAGCCGGTATCGACGATCGTCCACCCGTCGCCGTCGCGCAGCAGCCACAGGTTGATATGGTTGAGCTGGAAGGGAAGCGGCATGCGCAGCCAGTGGATTCCCGGCGCGACCTCGAACTGCTGGCCGGCGATGGGCGGATGCGCATGGGGATAATGCAGGGACATGTTGCAAGCCAGAAAACAAAGACTGCAAATTACCATACGGTAGCGAATTGAAAAAACTTCTTTCTTCTGATCTACTTGGCTGCAATCGACAAGGATCGCCCAGTGCCCCAGACCACCACCACTTTCGCCATCTCCGATCTCGCCCGCGAATTCGGGATCACGCCGCGCACGATCCGCTTCTGGGAAGATCAGGGCATCTTGGCGCCGGAACGCGAAGGCAGCAAGCGGGTATTTACCCGGCGCGACCGCGCCCGCCTGAAAATGGCCCTACGCGGCAAGCGGCTCGGACTGTCGCTGGCCGAAATCAAGGACCTGATCGGCATGTACGCCAGCACCGAGGACGAAACCCCGCAATTGCTGGAGTGTCTGCGCGTCATGTCCAAACGGCGGGAAGCCCTCGAACAGCAGCGCGAGGACATCGAGGCGATGCTGGCTGAAATATCCCTGTTCGAGCAACAGTGCCGGCAAGAGCTGGTACGCCGCGAAACCCCATGAAAAGGTTCCCGGAACAGTTGACGTTAACGTCAACGTAAATACAATCGCGCCATGAGCCATATTTCCGACCCCCGCTTCGCCGAACGCGTCCGCGCCAGTTTCGAACTGCAGAACGCGATGCAACTGATCCAGGCCAAGATGCCCGTCATCGAGCATGGCCACACCGAAATCCATCTGCCGCACTGG
>Ga0209507_1001474_pt1 | contig 18550 bp, 21 predicted proteins | sample AD_UKC028_MetaG_FD_184414 | JGI IMG/M metagenome (GOLD analysis project Ga0209507, IMG submission 184414) | Active sludge microbial communities of municipal wastewater-treating anaerobic digesters from USA - AD_UKC028_MetaG (SPAdes) (version 2) | ecosystem: Engineered > Bioreactor > Anaerobic >...
TTCCTGCAAGCTTTTCTTTTTGAATGCGGTACTCCTTGATTGCCTTGCGGAGCGAAGCCTGCGTGTCGGCCTTGGCATCGAGGGCCAGAGCCTGCGCCTGATCGAGGGTATCCCGGCACAGGATGCGGTGGCAGATGACCGGCGCGCCCTGTCCCTGCCGCCGGATGCGGGCATTGAACTGGTCGACCAGATCGAGCGACCAGTTCAGCCCGTACCAGACGAGGATGTGGCCGTTCTGCTGCAGCCCGTCGATACCATGTCCCATGCTGGCCGGGTGACCGATCATCAGGCGGCAGTCGCCGCTCTTCCAGCGGGCCATGGCATCGTTCAGAGCCTTCTCGGACTTGCAGTTGGTCAGGTTGATCGGGCGCAGTTCCTTGAACTTCTCCATGATCCGCTCGGCATCGCTACGGTAAGCATAGCTGCACAGGATCGGCTGACCTTGGGCCTCGTCGATGATCTCCTCCAGCGCGTCCAGTTTGAGATCGTGGACGGGTTCCCAGAGGGGCATCCCGGGTACCGGATAGACGGCACCATTGCTGAACTGGAGGCAATTATGTGCAATGAACACTTCACTGTTTTTGCCACGGACAGTGAATCGATGACGAGGGCCAGCGTTGATTATGTCGAAGACGTGGGCCTTATTGCATCCTCGTCCGACCAACCCCGCTCCTTCCTCTTGCGAACCGTAATCGACTTCAGGTTGTACCGACGTGCTGCTTGAGTAATGGTGATCTTCCCAATTGGTGTTTGAATCAAGACACTGTTGCGAGTGTTGTTTGCCTGCCTGCGACGGTTCGCCCACTGGCAATTCTCCTTTGAGTAATTGCCGTTTACATCCTTGCGTTCCAGCGTCAGATGGTCTTGGTACGACGACCCCATGTCTGCCCAGAACTTCTCGAATGAACTGTCCCACGCTGGATAAACCTTGATTCCACGCGCTCCGTAATTTGACCAATCTTTGTCCGATGGCGAGTTGCAGCGCGACCGCATATTGCGCCAGATCACCCATTGGCGAGTATTCGTCATGTTGTGAGTTGCGATTGTCTCCCCGTGAAAACACCCGCATGATTTTGGTTTTGGTCTGTTCTTGCTCCGCAATGACTGCCCCGGAATAACAAATTCCTTTCCGCAATCGCAACGGACTCTCCACAACGCTTTGGCTGATGTCCCAGACGTTACCTTGCTCCCCTCTCTCGCAAGCACTAAAAGGTGTCCGAACCGCTGCCCTAATATGTCTTTTGCCGGATTGCTCATTGGTTACATTCTCCGCGTTAACCCAGCCATCATTGGTAAGTACCTTGTGATCTGGGGTCATACTGACACCCCAACAATCGATCACAGGCATATAACCATTATACACAATACCGGAGATACTTACCCAATCAACACCGTCCCAAACAAGGTCTTTGTCAGTTAGAGTTTCAATCCGCTTCCATCCCTTGAAGGTTAGAACTTCAGTTCCTTCGGCGAGGCACTTGTTGGTCAGGCTGGCGGCGTTGAAGACCTCGACCTCGGTGCCGTTGTCCAGCTTGAAGAAGTATTCCTTCTCCAGCTGCTCGTATTGGGCACGAACGTCAGGTTCCATCTCGACCTCGACCTCGTTGATGATCATGTCGGGCAGCGGGTTGTAGTCAGCCGCCGACATCTCCATGGTGATGTCGCCGATCAGGGTCTTGATCTGCTCCTCGGCGTTGTCGTAGGCGATTTCCTTGAACCCGTTTTTCTTGTAGAAGCGGCTCTTGAAGGCCGACTTCGAGGTGCCGAGGCGCAGACCCCCATCGACCACCAGATACTGCCCATGGAGGTCTTTGTAGCCGTTGCTGGCCGGGGTGCCGGTCAGGCCGGTCGTCCAGTTGAAGTAGGGGATCACCTTCTCCAGTGCCCTGACCCGGTTGGTGGTGCTGTTCTTGGTCTTGGTCACCTCGTCATAGACGACACCGTCGAACGGCAGCGGGTTGCCCTTCGAGATGTAGTAGGTCTGCAGTGCCTCGGCCAGCCACTTCAGGTTCTCGTAGTTGACCAGATAGATGTCGGCCTTCTGCATGAGCGCACGTGCACGCTGATCCTTGGTGCCGGTGATCATGCTGAAGGTCAGGTCTTGCAGGTGCGACCACTTCTTCGCCTCCTGCCGCCAGACCAGGCGGCAGACGCGGATCGGCGCGACAACGAGGATCGCCTTCAGGTAGCGCACACCCAGCAGGTACTTGATAGACGACAAGGTGATCACCGTCTTTCCGATGCCCATATCGAGCCAGAGCATCGACTGCGGGTGAGTGCACTGGTGGTTGATTGCCTTCCTCTGATAGGGGAAGAGGTGGGATTCGTCACGCATCATTTCAACCACTCAGGAAGTGTAGAGGATGTGGAAGGCGACTGCCGCCTGGAGCGGGACTTGGGCGTTACCCAATCCCTCGAGGCGCTGAACCCGATTGGGAACCCCATGAGCCACTCGACCCACGTCGGGTTCAATGTCCCAGTAGCCGGGCCATTTTTCACCACAGTTGACAGTCCGAGTTGCTTCCCGATCTTGATGCGCCTTTGAACCGCAGGGTCTGACATGTTCCCCCTGTCCCTGTTGTCCGACGCATTCGGTGTCGGCCACATCTGTTCCTTCTTCGTTGCTCCCGCCCGATAACACATCCCCACGAACTCCTCCCTTGAACTGCACTTTTTCGGGAGCATCGACATCGAACCCTCGTTGGAGTATCCCCTCACGTCTGGTGTCGACCACATCGCCCGAAGTTGAACTTGTTGTGTCAGTCCCACTTGAGCCATTCTCTCTGTGTGCTTGTCGAAGTGTCGGTTCATCCCGCCGAGTATTCCACCCTCTATCGGAATCAGCCTCTCGGCAGATACTCCCGGTTCGTTCGCTGATGGACTGCGCCAGACACCACCACCTGTCGCGATGATGCGGCGCTCCGACATCGGATGCGCGTAGGCAAGCCCATTTTGAGTCATACCCCATTTCGGCCAGGTCTTTGAGAACTTGGTCAAGACCTTTTGAGGTAATAGCGGCCACGTTCTCCAGGAAGATGTAGGGCGGTCTAACAATGCCAGCAATTCGCAGGACTTCGCGGTAAAGCCCCGACCGGGTTCCTTCAGCAATTCCTGCCTGCTTTCCAGCAACGCTAATGTCTTGGCAAGGGAAACCTGCATGGATGCAATCCACGCGTCCGGTGTATTCGGATGGATCGAACAACTGGACATCCCCTTCCCACACGTGCATTCCGGGGAACCATCCATCGGCGACTCGCTCTCGCAAGATCTGGCAAGCATAGGGTTCCCACTCGACTGCAACCAGTGGGGTATGTCCGAGAATCCGGTCGGCGAGGAGTCCTCCTCCGATTCCGGCGAATATGTGCATGGTGTGCATTGTGTTTCTCCTTTAAGCATGAGCATCCACCATCGACTCCCCATCTTCCACATTGTCGATGACGTAGACCGTCACGTTCCGCAGGCGCAGGCGCTCATGTTCTCGCTCCTGTGCTGGTGTAGGCACCTTTCCACGGCGTTTGAACTCGCAGAACCACATGAACCCCTTGGCGCTGATGTAGAGCCGGTCAGGCACCGCTGCACGGGCTGGACTGGTGAATTTGTAGACGGCGACACCGCGCTCCTTGGCGTAGGCGTTGACCTTCTCTTCGATGACCTTCTCAAGCGGGTTGAACATTTCAGTCTCCTTTCATTCCGAGGCAGAGTTTCTCCACCTCATTGACGTAGTAGTCGAAGTCGATGTCCATCGTGGCATCGGCGATGTTGTTGCAGGGACAGACCTTGTAGCCCTTCACGACAGCGAAGTGGCGCATCACCCCGGGGTTCTTCGCCAGTGGCGGCATGATCTTGGTCAGGGTCACCCCATCCTTGGCGACGTAGTAGCGCAGCATGTTCGGCAGTTGCCTGCCATCGCTGCCCCAGAGGGTGCTGGAGCGCGGGATCTTGACCCGGCACATGAAGTCCATCCTGCTGGGCCAGTTCTCGACCGTGGCGCGGATCGGGACGCCCTTGAGCAGCACCTGCTCGGCGACCTTGGCAACGACCAGTGCAGATGCGTCTTGGTGCCACTCGACATCCCACTCGTAGCGACCCTTGCGCTTGACCCCACCCTTCACATACTCGGCGATGTAGCTATTCACATCGGCGACGAACATGCGCGAGTACTCGGCCTCCTCCAGCGTCAGGCCGGTTTCCTGTTCCCACTGGTCGCAGATGTCCTGTACCCGTCCGCGTAATTTCCGGTGCAGCGAGATGGTGATGCCGTCCGTGTTCGCCTGGATGATGCGACCGATACCCGATAGTCGCTCGGCCAGCATCGCCAGCGCCAACTGCCCTGTGAGGGTGACGGACATGGTGAACTTCGGGTCATAGAAGATGCTGAACTTGTCGTTCGATTTTCCATAGACTCCGTTCAGAGCCAGCTTCAGCATCGCGTTCTCGGGTGACCCCTTCTTGTACTGGAGCCGCTGCCGGCGCAGGTCGTCATAGACCTTGACGAAGGTCGGACCAAGGTGCTCCGGGTAATACCCTTGTGAGATGGCAATCGAGGGGTACATCGAAGTCACGTCCAAATCGAGGATCATCATCTGGTCGTCAGCGATGAAGATTTCGTTCTCGACCGACGCGTGGATGCCGCCGGTACCGAAGACGAACTCCAGCCCGCCACAGAACGCCGTCAGGTCTTTGAAGACACCCTTGGTTTCGGTGATCGACTGCATCCACAGGTGGGTGTGGATGCGGCTGAACGCTGGGTTGTCGAAGCGCACCCAGTTCGGGATGCATTCCTTCAGGTGGATCACCGGACGCAATGTTTGACGCGGCTGCCGACCATTCGCCCCATAGGCGTAGCAGGGGATGTTGTTGTTCTCCAGCGCCATCTGGAAAATCTCGGCACCAATCTTGGTGTCGTTGTGGTTCAGGAAGTCCTTGCCGTGCTTCTGGCTCAGTTGCTCCCGGAACTCGATCATCGGCAAGGATGCGTGGTAGAACGCCTTGGTTGCGGTCACGTCGTGGGCGTTGTACTCGCGCAGCACCGGCACCTGTCCGCGCAGTAGCGGCACGCCCACGGGGAAGGGAAGGTCTTCCACGCTGTCGAGGCGCATGTTGAACTCCAGCGCCTTGAGCGAGGTCATCTTCGACTTGTTGTCGAAATGATGCAGCTTCCATAAGCAAATCCATGTGCAAAACCTATCACTCGGATAAATGAGATTTGCAAATTTGTCTTCGTCCTGACTATTGATGATTTGCATCGCCAACTGGTAAAGGTCGACAGCAGTGGCATGACCCTGCATCTTCAAGAAGTATTGAAGAATCGGCCCATCAAAATTCAAAAAGTTGAACCCGACAAGTTGCCCCTTCTGTGCAACTATCCAGTAAAGCCAGTTCAGCAATTCCTTGGAGTCGTCCTTCCAAGGGCTGATCTCAAACGACCACTTGATCGGATAGTCGGCGTGCTCTGCAGCAAGCGTGAATACGTTTGGGTAGGTTTCGCAATCCGCGACGATTCTCATTTGTCATACCTTCAAAGAAAAGCCTCCCCCGAAGGGGAGGAAAAAGGACGACTACGAGAGGAAGGACGGCAGGCCGGGGAAGGACATTCCACCCGGTACAGCAGCGGTCGGTGCAGCCGCAGCAGGTGCAGGGATGCTGCCAAACAGGTTGGCGACATTGACGCCACCAGCCGAGTCACCGAGCGGCTCGCCATCGGCAGCGAACTCGATGGCGTGGAGGTTGCAACGTACAGCACGACCGCCAGCGTTGTCCTGCAACCACGGGGAGATTGCCACATTGACGTAGCAGCCACCGTAGATGCGCTTCGCCATCTCCTGACGTTCGAGGTCGTGAGCAACCTGGGCGATACCGTTGGCGTCACGCTTCACGATCTGTGGCGGGTGGTCCTTGTCGGAGCCGGCGGAGAAGTACAGCATACCTTCGTAGCCGGGATAGACTTGGAACGAGGTGCTGTTCATCACCTCTTCGCCCGGACCATAGCAGCGCAGTTTCTTGTTTGCGTTCGCCATGCCAAGGATGACCTGGGCGTGTTCCTTCCACTTCTCCAGTGCGAGTTGCTGCACCTCGGCCATGAACGCCGTCACACCCGGATGATCCTTGGGCACGATGATGTTCATCGAGAACTTCGCCGGGGAGTTGGGGAAGGATTTGTTGATTTCCGGCTCAACAATACGGGGGAACGAGGCACGGACGTTTTGCAAAAGGATGGTCATTTCAGTTTCTCCAGAAGGATCATGCAAGCCAAGACGGCAAAGTTTCAACAGGTGCTACAGGTGCATCGAACATCGCTACCTCGAAGGTCTTCGCAGCAGGCCGCGAATCCGACTCGGGGACGACAGTCAGCTTGCCAGCGGACTTCTTGATGTACTCCGTTTCCAGAGTCTTGATCTGGCGCGGCGACAACTGCACCGACACCTTCTCACCAGCCTTGGTCTTCTCCCAGACAGCCTTCTCGGCTTGCGCTGGGCTGATGAGGCTGGTCTTCCACAGAACATCCTTGGGGATGCCCATACGCTTCAGCTTGTCGGCCATTTCCTCTTCAGGGAATGCCCATGCACGGGAACCACGGCCATTGACCAGCTTCAGACCAGCGACCGGCATGCCTGCCTCGAAGCGGCGCAGAGCTTCGGCTTCGGCACCCTCCAGCATCTGACGGATGAGTGGTGCAGCCTCGATGATGGCACACAGTTCCTCGTCGGTCATCTGCGTCGGCTGCTTGTCGGCAGCCTGCTGCGACAACTGGTCGAAGGATACCCCGAGGGATGCAAACGACTGGTCGGCACGGGCGCGGCAACCGCCAGCGGCAGGGCAGTATTTGCACTGCTTGTCACCCGGCACCAGAGGAGCATCAGGATCATCGGTGGCTTCGGCTTCAGCCTTGATCTGCTGCACCTTGCCCAGCATCTCGGCCACGGTGGTGTAGTGGGTGTCGACACCCTTCCCACCCTTCTCACGCGCCTTCGGCTGGACGATGGTCATGGCGATGGTTTCGAAGAATCGACCCTGAGCCATGTACTTGGCGATGATCCCCAGAGCGTACTGCTCCATCTGGTGATTGTCTTTCGCCTCGACTGCGTTGATACCATCCTTGTAGTCGATGATTTCGATGCCGGTGCTGCCGACAATCTGCACGTCGACCGTACCGGACATGTCGTCACGACCGACCAGGTAAGCAGGGTCAACACGTTCCTCGGCGATGACCTCTGCACCGGGATTGCTGGCGACGCGTGACGCGATGTAGTCGAGGGCGAACTGGACACGCTCTGCACGGGCCTTATCGACGGTGAAGATGCCCTCGTGGTCGCTCAGTTCGTGACCAACAAGTATGTCGGGTTGCATCTTGTTCTTGATACACCGCTCCAGCAAGGTGTGCGTATGCGTTCCATCAATGGCAGCAGGACCACCGGGCTTCGGGGGCAGCTTCGACTCTTCGCGGATACTGCCGGGACACACTGCCCAGCGATACCGCTTCGAGGGGGACAGGGTTGCGTGATCGCTCATCACTGCGCCTTCAAGGCTTCGACACCAGCGTGGATAGCGACGTACTGCTCCGGCTTTGCCTCGTTGATGTTGGCGATGCCCAGTGCGGCCAGCACACCCTGTATTTGGTTGCCCTTGACCGGCCCCATTTCCTTGTAGCTTGCCATCACGTAGGCGACGAGCGATGCTTGGTCGGTGATCGGGCAGTCAGAAGGGGATGCCGACGCAGGAACGGGAGCAGCAGGTGCCACCGGAATAGCCGTCACGGGCGCAGTCGGGGTAACTGCAGGCTGGGCGTTTCCCACTGGAGCGGTCGGCGCGACAGGGGCGGCAGGCGTATCAGCTTTCGGGTCATATTTCAAAGAGTCGGCGATGGACGCGAGGGAAATTGCGATGTGGTGCAGATCAGATTCGATGCTCATTTTAGTATCCTTTGTTGCGGTTATATTGGTCGACACCACGCTGGATCGCGCCACCGATGTCGGGACGTGATGCAACGAACGGCATCTGCTGGTTTTGCTGCTGTTGCTTGCGGATGTGGTTGTCGACCCGCTCGTTGTGCAGGCGTTGCTGGTCCATGAACTCGCGACGCTCGAACTCCTGTTGCTGCTGGGCGGGTGTCTGAATGTGGGATTGCGCGTGAGCGCCGACCGAAATCAGAAGCATGATGGTGATGATGGGTAGTTTCATTTCAAAGGTTCTCCAGATCAAAAGGTTACTACGGTTAAAAAATCATGTACTACAGTATAAACATAAAAGGTTTGATTGTCAAACTCTTTCAAAGCAACCTGAACAACACCCTCGTTAGAAGATGCTGAACGCGTTTCTTTGAATTGCAATGCCTTGCCCTACCCTGTCTTGCTCTGCCGTGCTTTGCCTTTGAATCCCCAAAGAGACTCGAATTGCCGACTGTTGCCAATCGGCAAGACGCGTTTCTTTGCGCTGCGCTGCGGTGCCCTACAATGCGCTGCCATACCTTGCCTTGCAATTGAATCCCCAAAGAGACTCGAACAGCACCCTCATGGAAGATGCTGAACGCGGTTCTTTGCTATGCTCTACCGTGCTCTGCCATACAGTGCAGTGCGGTGCCGTACCCTGCGTTGCAGTCTAGTCAGAGACTAGGTTGATCCTTGTGACGCTGCCTGTGAGCGCGGATATTCTCGCGCTTCAGTTCAGCCCGTACTTCCTGATGATCCGGGTAGGTTCCTGCCTCCCGTGGTGTATTCCTCATCAACTTCAGGCCGCGCACGATCTTGCGGTCGGCACTGGACATGTACAGTTCGACTTGCTCCAGGTTCTCCCCGATGGTCAGGATGCGATACCCTCCCGCCACCCCGCGAATGTACATCCCGCGACCAAGCAGCACGTTGCGAACATAATCGACTGCAGCCATCTCTGCCAGTGCCAACTGGTCGAATTCCTTTTTGGTTCCTACCTCGGGGTATTCCAGCCCCAGATATTCCCGCACGGTTTCGGCGGAAATGAAGGTATTGTAATCGAGAAGGTTTTCGCCCTCCAGGCACTCCAGCAGACCACGCCCATCTTTATTCGACACTGGACACCTCCGCTTTTGCGCGACCGAACGTCGGGCGGAAGTCGCCGAAGCCGACGTACATGGCGCTGCGCTTCAGGATGTTGGTCAGGCCGGTCATATCGACCACGGTATCGTCGAACTCCAACACGGTCGAGAATGACCAGTTGTTGAAAATCGGGAAATCCTTGGCGATGCGGATATTCTGCTGCGGCAAAATCATGCGGTGACGGAACTGCGAATCATAGACGATATCGCTGATGACCTTGACCTTGTTCATCCCATCATAGGTCAACTTCGCCTTGTCTTCCATTGCGAAGATGCCGCCGCGCATTTTGTCTTTGCCCACCTTGATGATGCCGAAGGCACTGGTGACGATCTGCTCGGTCAGCCAGCGCGTCGGGACATAGACGCCGATCTGCGCGTCGAAGAACAGCTTGGATTCGGTGTCCAGGTTGCCGAGTTCGAGCAGGTCTTCTTCGGTCTTGGCCTTCTTGCTGGTCAGCGGCTTTTTCATCTTGGTGTAGCGGTTGAACGGGTCGACCGTCTGCGGGTTGTTCTGCAACAGCGGGCCGATGCCGGTGATGGTGACGCGTGCTTGCTGGATTGCCATTTCATTTCTCCATAAAAGTCCGGGAGGATTCCCGATTCAGTTTTGAGTCAAAGAGACTCGAACAACACCCTCGTTGGAAGATGCTGAACGCGGTTCTTTGCCTTGTAATGCTATGCCTTGCGCTGCAGTGCACTGAGGTGCAGTGCGTTGCGATGCGATGCCGTTGAATCCCCAAAGAGACTCGAAAAGGAGACTGTTGCCAATCCCCTTGACGCGGTTCTTTGCATTGCGGTGCACTACATTACGGTGCTCTGCCATACCCTGCACTGCAATCTGGCCCGAGGCCAGTTAGATCAGCACCTCCCAAGCGTCGAATGAGGACATCTCGTCTTGGGTCATGAAAGATTCGGGGGACAGATAAAAGTGTTTCATTTTGCAACTCCGTGGTTTAATTTAGTAGAAGTTCAGGGGACTCCCTGACGCAGCGTGGAACCGTTGTCTCGTTTCCATGACTCACACTATGCCAGAAACTAAAACACGAGTCAAGCACTTTTTAACAATCTTGTGAAAAAAGTTTCTTTGTGTTATAGTGCAGGCACTTTCACAAAGGAGAACATCATGCAAGTTCAAATCACCACGCGGGTCGAAGATGACGTAGCCGAGCAGCTTTCCGAGATCGCCAACCGCGAGAAGCGCAGCCTGTCGGCGCAACTGGCGGTCATCGTCGAGAAGTTCATCGCCGAGCAAAGGGAAGTAGAACAACAGAAGGCTGCGTGAAATGGCCGCGATCACAACCGTGGCCGTCCATCCCTCATTTCCCGATTCATATCTCGCAGCAGGTTGGCGACTCTGCGCGATTGCTCCCAACACGAAAGGCCCGACTGAAAATGGCTGGAACCTTCCCGAAAACGCCCTGAAATCTGCCAGTGATCTGCCTGCTGGCTGGGGTGTCGGCCTGCTCCATGCGCTCTCTGGCACAATGAGTTTCGACGTTGATGACCTCGATGCCACCCGCCAGTGGTTCGCCGAGCGCAACATCGACATCCGCGCATGGTTCGATGCGGCAGACGCGGTCGGAATTGACTCAGGCAATCCCGGCCATGCCAAACTGCTCTTCAATCTGCCACCGTTCGTCGGCGCAATGCCGACCAAGAAGGTGACAGCCAATAAGAGGACGATCTTCGAACTGAGATGCGCCAGCAGTGACGGCGCGTCGATGCAAGATGTCCTCCCGCCGTCCCGCCATCCAACTAGCGGCAAGAACTATTCGTGGATCGGCGCTGGATCGTGGGAACGTCTGCCGGACGTGCCTACTGCCCTGCTCGGTATCTGGTCGATGCTGCTCAACGAGAAGCGCGACCACACACCCAGCGAACCCCGCACCGACGTCGACTGGGACGAGGTGCGCTCTGCCCTCTTCACCGTCCCGGCTTCATGCTGTCACAGTGATTGGCTGACGTGCCTGATGGCTCTGCACAGCACCCAGCACGCCGACGCATATGCCCTCGCTCGCGAGTGGAGCATGACCTCTCCCGAGAAGTGGTGCGGTGACTCTACACTCAGTACCCGCTGGCGCAGCTTCAGCACCGGCAAACAGGATGGGATCACGATTGCCTCGATGTTCGCACTGGCGAAAGAGCACGGCTGGGTCAGCAAGCCCATTGACGTAACCACGCTTTTCAACACGCCCCTGGAGGGTATGTCTGACCTGCTGTCCGGTATGATCGTCAGTCCTCCGGGGGCAAACATCAACGTCTTCCCGGCAGTGCTGCGCGACTATGCGCTGGAGGTGTCCAACGCCGTTGGTTGCGATGAGATGGTCTGCATCTCCGCCGGTCTGGCCGCTGCCTGCTCGGCCATTGACGCACGGTCACGCCTTGAACTGACCAATGGCTACAAGGTGCCACCAGTCCTATGGTTCATGACCATTGGCAGCCCAGCAGACAAGAAGTCACCCGGCAGCAAACCCATGTTCAGCATCCTGGCCGACATCGAGCGTGATGATCGCGTGCGTTATCAGATGGACATGCAGCGCTGGGAAGCCGAGGAGGCAATGTTCGCCTCGACCAAGAAGGCATTCCTCACCCAGGCAGGCGGTGGCGAGCACATGCTTGGCTCGCTGGGCGGTGATCCGCTCGAAGGTCTTGCCACGCTTCCCGTGCTACGTCCCCAGCCGGTCCCCAAGCGAATGGTCATCAGCGACAGTACGTCCCAGAAGATGGTACGCATTGCCGCCGAGCGTCCTGAAGGCGTCTTGTGTTACCTCGACGAGGCCAACGGGTTCTTCAACAAGCTGACCAATCCGACCAGTGGCGATGACCGCTCGGCATGGGTGGTGAGCTATGAGTCCGACCGCTACTTCATGGACCGGGTTGGCACCGGCAGCATCGTCGCCGAGAATCTGGCGGTATCCTTCTACTGCAATGTGCAGCCGCAGGTCTTCAAGCGCGTGCTGCCCAGCCTGTCCAGCGATGGCTTTGTGCAGCGGTTCATTCCGATGACTTTGCGTCCCTCGAAGACACGCCTCGGCAATCCCGTTCCAGCATGGTCGTCCTGCAAGCCGACATGGGATCATCTGATCCGGCAGATACATGCTGCGGGCGAACGCCACTACACGCTATCAGAATCGGCTTACAGTGCGTTCCGCGAGTTCCAGCAGTGGTACGAGACTAGCAAGCACGACGAGCGGCTTATACGCTCGCCCGTGGAGTTCATGACTGCCTTCGGCAAGCTGGAAGGTTTGACCGGACGCCTTGCCCTTGTGCTGCACATGATCGAGGACCGCGACAATCCACAAGTCAGCGCCGACATCATGCACCGGGTGATTTCCCTAGTACGAGGATTCATCATCCCCAGCTTCCGCTACTGCTATTCAGATATCGGTGGACTAACCGAAGAGTCTCACGAGTACTGGATAACTGCCCACATCCTTCAGATCGCCAATGAAGGAACGGTATCGTTGTCCGATATCAAACGCAGTGGTCGCCGCCAGTGGGGAGATATGCGTCCGCTTGACCTGGATCAGCTTGTGCGTGATGTGATGGCAGAGCTTGAAGGCCGCCAGTGGGTGGCAGTGGTCGAGGACAATCGCAAGTCGACCGTCTGGGCAATCAATCCCAACCTGGTTGAGCAATTTAAACATCAGCGCCAGCGTATCATCAGCGTTAAGCAGGAGATAAAGGACAAGATGCGCGAGCACGCTGAAAGTATCGGCAGGGATACCACCGGAGACGCTCGCTATTTGGCTCGCGGTGCAGCCTGAAGGGTAGGCAAGGGTAAACAGAAAACGGCGCACAATGCGCCGTTTTTGTTGGTTTGAAGGTTACCGTCGAGTCTTGCGCGGCAACAGGATGTTAAGCAGCAGGTTGAGTATCAGGTACATGGTTTATCCCAGGAAGAGAATCAGGCCAGTGACGATACCCAGTGCGGGGTGCACCGCCCAGGCGATAACGGTGAGCCAAACGAAGAACCCACCAATGAGGATAGTCAACATCGTGTCCATGTCAGATGCTCATGACGATGATAGTTCCCAGGACTACACCCAGCAGGAAGAAGCGAATCGAACCATGACCACGGCGGCGGATGTGATGAGCAGAGTAGAGAAGGGGAGACATTATTCGTCCTCCTTCACATCACCACGGGCAATGGCTTCGGTGATAACTGCACGAAGGTTAAGGTCATGTACTTCAGCAGCCGGCCAGCGGGAATTGAGCGCGAAAACACAATCGTCGAAGAATTCCTTAAGATCGGAATAGTCCGAATGCTCCTCGTCGTTACAGGCGCAGGAAGCATCCTGTAGTGCATCCAGTTCGTTTGAGAGCACCACGGGGTTATCCGTGGTCAGGTTGACGTTGTCCAGTACTGCCAGCGTAGCTTCGAACCGTTCCAGTGCGTCGGCGAGTTCTTCACGGGAAATCGTCTCGCCATAGCGCAGGCGTTCGGACAGCGTAGCGTTCGATCCAAGTGTAGACATGTTCATTCTCCAGTGTTGTTATCGGGCAAACTGCAGGCGGTTTTCTTTGTGATGGCTTTCCACGACTTCGGCCAGGGTTTGCCGAACTTGACGGTAAAGAATCCCAAGGTGTCTACCCATCCTTCAATGACATCACATTTACGTTTAGTGGGGAAAGTTTCGAAAAACTTAATGGCCGCCTGTTGCGGGGTTTCCATGGAACAAGCGAAACCGCCGTTAGCGTGAGCGCGAAACATTCTGATTTCAGTAGTCGACATCATCATTCTCCAATTTGTACGGTATTCGTGTGGTCATATCGCTTGCCGATAAACAGCGTTCCGCTATTCGAGTAAATCCGGCAGTAGACGCGTCTCCAACGTCCGTCGACTTTGATCTGCCAAGTGGTCGGAATGCGTGAGCCATAGCCGCTGGCAGTGAACGAGAGACCTTGTTCTTGCCACCATAAGGGTTTTTGACGAGTCTCGACCTCACGGGTAAGAAAACAGTCGTTACGGGTTGAGCGTGTGTGCAGGTAGGAAGTCATGTTTATCTCCTCAGAAAGCCGATACGTACAGGATCGAACTATCGCAGTCATCGTCGACTACAGTCGTGTTGTCATTCAAGTAGTCGAGCACAGCGCCGCGTGCCTCTTCTTCATCCAGTCCGGCAATGTCGATTCTGTACGCTTCGGCAATCTCCTCCACGGTATCGACAGAGTAGTCACAGCACAGCGCAACCACGTCCAGTTCAAGTTCTTCGCCAATGTCGCTCTCCAGGTCTTCAAGGTAGGCGAAGAGCGAGCGTAGCGCCGTAGCGCCGAACTGGTCGAAGAGAGCATATGCGCGGAAAGCTTCGAGGAAAGCAAATTCGTCAACAGTTGTTTTCATTTCATTCTCCAAAGGTAAAAAGGTCAGATGCAACAACTACAGAATAATAGATTGTTTGAACGATGTCAACAACTATTTCCACACAATCCTTTACAGATTCCACGACATCCAAAGCTGCATCTTTCATCCGGTTTCGTTCCATCATTGCGATAGCCATTGCGATGCAGCATACGCGCAGCAGCAGGGTAGCGCTTGCGGAATGCTACGCGGTCGTTAGTTTCGACTGCCAGGGCGATTGCTGAAGCCAGTGTGTTAGTTCGTGGGAAGAGACTATCTAGCATACCAAGCTTCACAGCCATTGTGTAAGCGTATGAGTCTGCCTTGCGGAATTGGGAGCGTGTTTCGTATTTGCTTGCTTCTGCAATTACCGTGAAAGAATCCCATCGTCGAGTCATGTCGTTCATCCAGTGAGTTAAGGTGTGTCAATGATGCACCTTTGCTTGGATTGTGTCAAGTAGTTCGTTATGCGCCAAAACACGGAAAAAATTGGACTCCGTTTTTGGGAGTAGAGAGTGTGCAAAAGTTTATAAAGTTTTGCACACTTTATATATATTAAAAACAAAGTCTATTCCTGCGAGAGTAACAAATGGAACATAACACACTGGATGACACACGAGAAAACATCTAAACGTGACAGAAGCGCCAAAACAATGCGCTCGTCAAACATTCATGAAAGTCAATGAAAGACTGACTGTCGCCAGGCTAAAGTCAATAAATGCTTGCTTGCGGCAGGCATCATGTGACAGATGCGCCAAACTATATAAGGAGTTGCCAACCTGGGCGCGTAGAAGTGAGCATATGATGATGTCATTACCTGCGTGATGTTCGTGTGTATGATGCTAGAATATAAGGGCTTGGTTATGTGCTGCTGGAGAATCCCAGGTACCCCCGGGTCATCGCGGTGCCACCCCGTCGAAGTTTGCCTACCCTGACCCCAGAAAATCTCATAAAATTTTCTGACTTATACAATCAAACATTCTTTCAGCTTATCTCACCCTTGCAACAATCATCGCCCTACGGTATAAGCCTCATTATGGAAACCCAATCGGCCATTCCCGGCGCGTCTGTCACACAACTGGACGTGCCTGATCCCCTCCCCCACTGGATGCGTGATCCGCAGCAGCCCTGTCCGGACGACCCTGTACCGCGTCAGACACACCTCCTCAAGCACGCCACCTACGCCAACCTGTTCGAGTCATCCCTTGAGCGCATCATGGGGGGTACGCCGCTACAGACCATCATCAGGAACGACCCCCGTGGAATCCAACTGGGCAGGTTCCTGTTCTGGATCAATCGCGACCCAACCCGTAAGCAAAGGTACGAGGAGGCGTGCAGCATCGCTGCTGAAGCGATGGCGCATGAACTGACTGCGATAGCTGATGCGCTTGACCTGGACAACGAGCCAGTCATGGAGGACGTGCAGCGCAGCGCACTCAGGATGAAGAGCAGGACGTACCTGATGGAGAAGTGGTCGCCGCAGCGCTACGGGGACAGCAAGCGCATCCAGATAGACAGTACGTCGCTCAATGCGAACATCAGCGCGGACGACCTGGCGAAGCTCTCACTCCCCGAGCTGAAGGCGATGGCTGCGCGGGTGTTCGCACGGAACGCGGAGCGCGACGATACAATCGACGTAACGCCCGATGACCCACTGGACGAGGCAAAATGATCCATATCCACGACTTGGTAAAGGCACCGGAACATTTCAGGAAGCAGGGGATGTCTATACCAAGTGATTTCCGCATTCATCCTGATGATTGGGAGGAACTGCGTAAGCAACTTGTGCGGTTCCCCTCGGACACACCCAAAACATCGTTCCTTGGCGTGAAGATCATTGTTGATGAAAATGCTGAGAGACTTCCACGTAAACAGATTACGGAGCCGAAGGTACTATGAACGACCTTGGTGATGCGATTCAGGCACTGATCACGATGATCATCGTACTGCTTGTGGTGGCGGTTCCGTTAGCACTGTGGAAGTTGATTGAAATTGCGATCTGGTTGTACGACCATATTGAGGTAGCGTGGAAATGAACGCCCCGCTTACCGCACTGGAGCAGATGCTCGTCGAGGAGATAGCGCGACGGGCGGACGCTGAGCAGCACCTGGCCGACTACGCGCAGCGCGTGGTGGGCGTCACCCCCGCGCTGCACCATCGGTACATCTGCGACGAACTGGAGCGGGGGATACTGAACGACGAGTGGGATGACTGCGTGATCTGCATCCCACCAGGAGGAGCGAAGAGCACCTACGCGTCGCACTGTCTGCCGGCGTGGTTCCTCGGACATTTCCCGGACAACAACGTGATCCTCGCCAGCCACACCGCGACGCTGGCCGAGAAGTGGTCACGTCGCGTGCGGGATACGGTGGCGTCCCCGGAGCACACACGGGTGTTCGAGCACAGCACACTCTCCCGTGACAGTACGGCGGTCAGCAAGTGGTCAACCAGCAAGAACGGGGAGTTCCTCGCTGCGGGTGTGGGGATGTCCATCCTTGGCTTCCGAGCCGACCTTGCGATCCTCGATGACCCTGTGGCTGGCTGGGAGCAGGCGCAGAGCGCGACGCAGTTGGAGAAGATTCACAACTGGTTCAAGTTCGACCTGAAGAGCCGCCTGAAGCCGTCAGCCAAGATCATCACCATCTGCCAGCGCACCGCAGCCTACGACATGGCCGGGTACATGATGAAGGAGTTCGCCAAGAACCCCACACGTCGCCTGCGAACGATCGTGCTGCCGATGCTGGCCGGCGAGAATGACCCGCTGGGTCGCGCACCGGGTGAGCGCCTGTGGCCGGAGTGGTACACGCCCGAGATGGTCGTCGACCTCTCGAAGGACGAGTTCACTTGGAAGACGATGTACCAGCAGGAACCGCCGTCCGACACGGGTAGCTGGATCACCGTCGATGACATCCGTCACAGACCGTCGCCGGTCATCTCTGGGGAGACACCGATCTATGGTCTTACAGACTTGGCTCTGTCGGTCAATACAGGGGACTACACGGTACACTTCATTGTGGCAATTGACCCAGACGGAAACTGGGACATTCTTGAAGCTGACCGCAAACGTGTTGACCCTGAACGGACAGCCACCCGTATCGTCTCCTACTGCGAAACCTACGCCCCCCGCGAGTGGCTGATTGACGACGACAACATGGCGAAGGTGATGATCCACCTGGTCAGCACCAAGGCGCAGCAGTTGCGGGTGCATGTCCCGTGGAAGATGCTGCCGATGCGTGGTCAGGACAAGGAGACTCGGGCAGCCCCACTCTGCGGTCAGTTCAAGCGCCGGAAAATCTTCTACCCTGCCGATGCACCATTCGCCCGCTGGCTGACCGAGGAACTGCTGATGTTCCCGAACGGTGTCGGCAGCGGCGTGGACGACGGCATCGACGCCCTGGGACTACTTGGTCGCCGGATGAGCGCCATCGCGCCCCCACGCGCCACCGTTGCACCTCCGGTCAAACAGGGCTACAGTTTGAATGATCTGTGGGATGATATGCCCCAACAATCAACAAGGATGTGAAATGAGCCACGACGCTTACACTGTAGCCAGCAAGATCAAGTCGGTTGAGGAAACCGACAAGACACCGGAGTCGAAGTACAGCCGGTGGAAGGACGAGATCACGATGGCGGAGAAGGAGTTTCAAAACTTCCAGAAGCGCGGACGCACCACCGTCCGCCGCTACAAGGACGAGCGGGACTCCGTGGATGGCAGCGAGCGGAAGTTCAACATCTTCACGACCAACGTCGAGATCATGAAGTCCAGCCTTTACGCCAAACTGCCCAAGGTGACGGTCGCCCGCCGCTTCGGTCAGGCCAACGACGATCCGGCCCGGGTCGCCAGCCTGATGCTGCAGAACGCAATCATGCAGGACATCGACGAGCCGGAGTGCAACTTCGGTCAGGTCATGCGGGATGCCATCGAAGACCGCCTCGTACCGGGCATGGGCTGCGCGTGGCTGCGTCTGGAGACCGACACCGAGGAGAAGACCCTCGAAGCACAGATCGACCCCGTCACGGGTGAGGAAACGCAGGCTGCCGCCACCTATGAGGAGGTCAGCCGGCAGGAGGTCATGATTGACCACGTGTTCTGGGAAGACTTCCTGTACTCGCCATGCCGAACGTGGCGCGAGCGCCGCTGG
>Ga0209507_1001477_pt1 | contig 18546 bp, 20 predicted proteins | sample AD_UKC028_MetaG_FD_184414 | JGI IMG/M metagenome (GOLD analysis project Ga0209507, IMG submission 184414) | Active sludge microbial communities of municipal wastewater-treating anaerobic digesters from USA - AD_UKC028_MetaG (SPAdes) (version 2) | ecosystem: Engineered > Bioreactor > Anaerobic >...
GTGGCCGACGGCAGCCTGCTCGACTACGAGAGCGCGACCAGCCACCTCATCACGGTGCAGGCGACCTCGTCGGACGGCAGCGTCGGGACGGCGGACTTCACGATCAACCTGTCCAACGTCAATGACCTGCCGACCTCCACCGGTGGCGCCGTCACCGGTACCGAAGACACGAGTTACGTATTTACCTGGGCGAATTTCAATGTCACCGATGTGGATACGCCTGTTGCCAGCCTCGGTGTGAGGATTTCGACCCTGCCCTCCGACGGTGCCCTTCAGTATTCGACGAACGGGACAACCTGGACAACTGTTACGGCGAATCAGTTGATTTCCAAGGCAACCATCGATTCCGGCTGGCTGCGTTTCGTTCCGGATGCCAATGAATCGGGGGTAGACGTGTTTGGCGGCAACGCTACCGGGAACAAGCAGGCCGATTACGCCGGTTTCAATTACACGCCGAATGACGGCTCAGTGGATGGGGTGGCCGCCTTGATGCGCATCGACATCGCTCCGGTGGCGGATACTCCTACCCTCAGTTTTGGTGCCTTGGTTTATACCGCTACAAGCATCACCTCCGCCAATGCCTCGACGACCAACAACGGCTTTAACATGCTTGCCTACAATCCCAATGGCAGCGCCGGGGCGATCAGCCTTAGGACAGGAAGTCCTGATGGATTTGGTGTGGACGGTGCTGCATCTGGCGATACGACTGAGCTTGGCTACTCTGCCAGCGCGGGCTCCTCTGAGAGATTGGTGGTCAATTTCGACAATCTTGTTTCTTCGGTCGATGTGTCATTTGCGTGGCTTGCTGCTGGCGAAAGATACACAGTGCAGTTCCTTAACGGTGGCACCGTGGTCGGTGGCTACACAAGTTCCATAGGCGGTACTGACGGTGTCGATGCGGTCACTACGCTCAAGCCGGTTAGCGGCGCTCAATTCAACCAGATCATATTCAGCGCACCCGCTGGTGATAATGACTACCTTATCAACAAGATTGTCTTCGACAGAGTCACCAGCAGCGGCGCCAGCACCGTTAACACCAATGACAATGGTGTTGTCAATCTGGGTCTGACGTCTTCACTGGCCGATGCGGATGGTTCGGAAACGCTCAAGGTTGTTATCAGTGGTATTCCGTCCGGATTTACGCTGACCGATGGCACCAATACATTTACCGCTCCGGGCGCGGCAGGCGCCACAAGCAACGTTGATGTCTCGGGTTGGTCTATTTCCTCCATCAAGCTCGTTGTCCCCGCCAACGTACAAGGCACCGCGCATTTGACGGCCACAGCGACAGCCACGGAAAATTCGAGCTTGGACTCCGCCTCCCTGTCCAGAACGGTCGATGTGGTCATAACCCACCCCCAAACCAGTGCTGTTGATACGGTCATTACCAATACGACGTTTGGTACGCCATTTACAGTTCCGATGTCGGCGTTTTCATATAACGACGTGGGTGCGGATAGCATCACGGCGATATCGTCGGTTAGCAGTCTGACTGCAAGCCTGAGTGGCTCAAACGTTGTTATTTCAGATACAGGCGGTACCGGATCGTTTAACTATACTGCCTCGACCAGCGTGTTTGATCTCGATACCAATTCGACGGTTGTCAAGACATCGACGGGTACGGTCACTGTCAGCCGAGATGCTTCTGGCACCATGAATGGTACGGGGGCCGATAACATCCTCGTTGATACATCAACAGGCGCTACAACCATGGACGCAGGCGCTGGTAACGATGCCCTTGTCAGCTCTGCTGCTAGCGGTGGCGATACTCTCATCGGTGGTGCAGGCAACGATATGTTGACCGGTGGCGCGGGGGCAGACACCTTTGTCTGGAAGTTAGCGGACCGCGGCACCCTGGCGAACCCCGCGCGCGATGTCATTAACGACTTCAATACGGCCATTTACGCCTCGGGCGGGGACCGCCTTGACCTGCGCGACATCTTGCAGGGAACGGCGACGACGGCGACGGCGCTGGATAGCTACCTCGACTTCTCCAAGCAGGGCAGCGACACCGTGATCAACGTCCGTCCAAATGGTGCAGGCGGGGAAATGACTCAGCAGATCGTGCTGCAGGGTGTCGATCTGACCAGCAACGGCACCTTGAGCGATCAAACGATCATCCAGGACCTGTTGACGAAGGGCAAACTGCTGAGCGACTGACGCCTGTCGCGGTCGACCATGAAAAAGGGGCGATTTTCATCGCCCCTTTTCCTTGCCCGTGTTCGCGGTGAAACCGGCGTCAGCCCTCGTGCTTCCGCAAATTCGCGACGCTCGGAATATGAATCTTCCGGCCCTCGACGGCGATCAGGCCCAGTTCGGTCAGTTCGTGCAGGATGCGCGAGAAGTGTTCCTGGGTCAGGTTGAGGCGCGAGGCGATGACGCCCTTGTTGGTCGGCAGGGTGATGGCGACGTTGGTGCCGTTGCTGTCCTCGTCCGGCAATTCACGCAGCAGGTAGCCGATGATGCGCTCCTTGCCCGAGTGCAGCGAGTAGGATTCGACGTCGTTCATCAGCTGGTGCAGGCGCATGGCCATGCCGGCGAGCATCTTGCGGCACAGGTTGTGGTCGCGTTCGATTTCATCGAACACCGCCTGCTTCGACACGTGCAGCAGCAGCGAGTCGGTCAGCGCCTGGGCGAAGACGATGTAGGGCTTGTCCATGAACATGACTGCTTCGCCGAAACTCTGGCCCTGCTGGAGAATTTCGACGACCTTTTCACTGCCTTGCTGCGATGTGAAGGCAAGCTTGACCTGGCCGTAGACCAGCAGATGGAAACCGTTGCAGGGGTCCCCCTTGTGAAACAGGATGTCGCCTTTGCCGACATGAATCTCGCGGCTGGAACGGGCGATGCGGGCGATTTCCTCGGTCGCCAGTCCTTCAAAAAGCGGAATGTGGGTGAGGAGCGCTTCGACGTTGATGGGGTGATTGGCCTGCATGTTTTTTTGATATTTGCTAAAAATGACTAGGTGGATGGTGTCATTCAAGCAAGCAACAGGACAATAGTCCTTTAGTACTAGGTTCGGGTCAATTGGGCGTAGAGCAGCGGCAGGCGGCGCGGCAATTCCTCGGGTTTGCGGATGACGCAGAAGCCGGCCGGGCCGAACAGGTAGGGCAGGTAGGCACCGGCCTCGCGGTCGATGGTGACGCAGAATGGGGTCAGGCCGAGACGCCGTGCTTCGTGCACGGCCATCCGGGTATCTTCGATGCCGTAGCGGGAATCGTAGAGGTCGAGGTCGTTCGGTTTGCCGTCGGTGATGATCAGCAGCAGGCGGCGGCTGGCCGGTTGCTCGCCGAGAATCGCCGTGGCCTGACGCAGGGCGGCACCCATGCGCGTGTAGAAACCGGGCTTGATGGCGAGGATGCGGGCGCGCGCTGCGGCATCGTAGCGGCCATTGAAATCCTTGAGCAGGTGGAAACGGATGTTTTGCCGGCGCAGCGAGGAAAAGCCGTAGATGCCGAAGCGGTCGCCGGTGGCGGAAAGCGCTTCGGAGAACAGCAGCAGCGAATCGCGGATGACATCGACGATGCGGTGCGTGTCGGAGATCCAGGCGTCGGTGGACATCGAGAGATCGGCCAGCAGCAGGCAGGCGAGATCGCGCTCGCAGCGCGCCTGGGCGAGATAGCCGCCGCTTTCCGGGGTGTGGCCAGAGGCGCGGTCGGCGTGGTTGCGCACGCAGGAATCGACGTCGAGTTCCGGTCCGTCGGGCTGTGCCTTGAGCCAGCGGCGTTGCGGGGCGAGGGCGGCAAACTGGCCGCGCAGCTTCTTCGCAGTGGCGGCGAGTTCCGCCGGCAGCGGGGCGTGGCCGGCATCGTGGGCGATCATCGGCTGCAGGCGGCAATGGTCGGCGAGCAGCAGTGACTTGCGGTAATCCCATTCGGGCAGCGGAATGCCGGGGCCGACCGGTGCGTCGTCCTCGGCGGCCGACGGCAGGTCGAGATCGAAGCGGACGCGCGAAACCGCAGTTTCGCCGTCGCGGGTCAGCGAAAGCTGGTCGAGGTCATTGGCGACATCGCGGGCGTTGGGGTCTTCGTCGTCGTCGTAGGCGCGATTCACGCGGATGTATTCGGCCCAGGTCGGCAGGCTTTCGGCGCGGAACATGGCAAGCATCGGGTTCTTGTTTTCCGGCGTCGCTACCTGCTCGGCTTTGTGCGCGTCCTTCTCGCCGGCCTTGGCGGCGCTGCCTTCGCGCGGCAGGTGGTCGCCGGGGTCACCGGAAGCCGTGCTGGTCGTGCGTTCGGGGGGTTCGATCATCCACAACAAGACCGGCTGTGGCGGCCGCGACTTTTGCGAATTCAGCGGCGGCAGGCCGTCGACCGTGGCGGGCTGTTGCAGCGCCCGGCGAATGGCATTTTCCTGTGCCGCTTCGTCGGGCTTGAGTTGGTCGGAATCGATGCGCCCGGCGAGGTGGGCGGTGACCAGGCGTTCGTAGCGTGGGCGGAGGCCGGGGTAATGCGCCAGCGCGGCCTGGCTGGCCAGCTGGTTGCGCATGAACCAGGGCCGGTGCGGGGCGACATCGCTGGCGGCCAGCGCGGCCAGCCACAGGTAGAGATCGCGGTTCAGCGATTTTTCGGGGAAGGCGGCGATCTCCGGCGGCAGGCGCAGGGTTTCGGCATCGCGCCGGGCGAGAGCGACCTTCTCCTGGCTGCCTGCAACGCGTTGCAGCCAGCGCCGGCGCGCACCGTGCGCTTCAGAGGTGGCGGCGGCGACATTGAGCCCGGGATCGCCGCCGAAGGCGCGGAACAGAATGCCGGCGGTCTTCTCGACCTCGGCCAGCTTGACCGCCGCCTGTGGGTAATAGCCGGCAGCGGCCTTGGTGACCCAGTTGTGCCAGAGCTTGCCGACGAATTCTTCCATGATCAGATTTTCCCGCCAGCGTCTTCGTCGTTCTGTGACAGCGCCGAGAAGCCGGCTTCGTTGCGTTTGGCGGCGTCGTTGCTGACCCAGCGCAGCAACTGGCCATCCGGATTGTCGCGGTTGACAGTTTCACAGGCCGAAATGCATTGCCCGCACTGCGTGCAGGCGAACATCCAGCGTTTGACGTTGCGTGGCTTGAGGCGCATCGGGCACACTGCATCGCACGCACTGCCGTGGCCGTTCAGGCAACTGGCGCAGTCGGTCAGGCGCTTGCGTTCGAAACCGACGACCATCGCCTTCTTGTTGATGATCCAGGCAAAGCTTTGAAAAATGCCGACCGCGCAGCCGTAGCGGCAGAAAAGGTGGCGGGCGAAGAGGAATTCGAGCGTCAGCACTGTGGTCGCGGCGCTGATGAAGATCATTTCGCCGCGCGTCAGCGAGAAATTGATGATTCCGTGATAGACCTGAAACGGCGGCATCAGGTAGGTCAGGCCGACGACAGCCCAGGCGAAGGCGAAGCCGATGGCGACCGGGACGACCAGCAGCCAGTAGCGTGGGTCGCGCGGCGTTGGTGTGCCGTCGGGTTCCCAGGGCGGGGTCTGGTGTTTTTCCCACAGCGAATGCTTGCCGGTGGCGAACAGCATCAGGCGGTTGATCGTTTCGACCACCGAGAAATGCGGACATAGCCAGCCGCAATAGAGCCTGCCCCATTTCCAGGCGACTGCAATGAGCAGCGCGGCAGTGCCGAGAAGCGGCAAAAACAGGAACAAAACGAGGTTGACCGCAGCGGTCTGGCCATCGACCCTGCCGGCGATCAGGTCGTCGATGCCGAGGTGCCACTGGAAGGTCAGGAAGTAGGCGTGCTTTTCCGTCAGGTCGTAACGGAGGAAATCGAAAATCGGGGTCAGCGTGAACAACACAAAAAAACCAACCTGTGCCATCACGCGGTAGCGCTGCAGCCGCGGTTTGCTCATTCGAGCGCGGGGCCGATCAGCGGGTAGCGCCAGACTTGTCCGGCCAGTGCCTTGGCCAGCCCGAACATGCCGAACATTACCAGGGTCGAATGGACGCAGGTGAAATACATGATGACAACGACCCAGGTCCATTCCCAGTGCAGTCCGCCGATGGCGATGAAGAGAGCGCTGAGGACGACGATCAGGATGCCGCCGTAGAGGCTGACGAAGGTGGTTTGCCGGAGATGCTGGCGGGCGAGCGGTGGTGCGCTGTCCTTGTTCTTGAGCCACAGCCAGGCGAGGACTGCGAAGGCGATGCCGGGCACCAGCAGCAGGTTGGCGAGATAGAGCGCCTCGGCGAGGACGGCGAGGTTCTGGCCGGGCTTGTCGCCGGCGTCGCTGAATTTATCGTCCGAAGGTGGCATTGACAACCTCCATCAGCGCGGCGACGGTTTCCTCGTCGTCGGTCAGGCTTTCGACCAGCGCCGCGCGGCAGGCGGCCGTGACATCGAAACCCGATTTGATCAGCGTTGCGGCATAGACCAGCAAGCGGGTGCTGGCGACTTCTTCAAGATCGCGGTCCTTGAGGGCGCGAAAGGCGTTGCCGATGCCGACCAGGCGCTTGGCGAGGTCGGCATCGCAGCCGGTTTCGCCGATCAGGATCGAGATTTCGCGTTCGGCACCGGGGAAGTCGAAGCGCATCGACACGAATCGCTGGCGGGTGGACGGCTTCAGACCTTTCATCAGGTTCTGGTAGCCGGGGTTGTAGGAAACGACCAGCATGAAATCGGGCGGCGCCTCCAGCGTTTCGCCGGTGCGGTCGATCGGCAGGATGCGGCGGTCGTCGGCCAGCGGGTGGAGAACGACGGTGGTGTCCTTGCGCGCCTCGACCACTTCGTCGAGATAGCAGATGCCGCCTTCGCGCACGGCGCGGGTCAGCGGGCCGTCGGACCAGTAGGTGCCGGCATCGGAAATCAGGTGGCGGCCGACGAGGTCGGCGGCGGTCAGGTCGTCGTGGCAGGCGACGGTATACAGCGGTAGATTGAGGCGCGCTGCCATGTGCGAGACGAAACGGGTCTTGCCGCAGCCGGTTGGCCCCTTGATCAGCAGTGGCAGACGTTGGTGGAAGGCGTGTTCAAAGAGGGCGATTTCGTCGCCGGAAGGCTCGTAGAAAGGCAGGTCGGTCACTTAAGGGATATCCAGTAGGCAAGCAGAATCAGGCTGGAGACCAGTATAAGCCAGGCTTCAAGCAACAGCCGCCACATCAGCGGCGCTTCGCGTAGTTCCATGAAGTCAAGGATGACGAGGCGACCCTTGATGAAGGCGATGATAAGCATGGCAATGATGTATGGCGTGCCGGTGGCGCCGATCACACCAAAATACCAAGTGATGCCGGTGGCGATCATCAGAACCAGCCAGGCGCGGTGTGCGGGATTTTTCAGGGCGTTCATGTCAGCGCATCACATAGACGAGGGGGAAAAGGATGATCCACAGCAGGTCGACCATGTGCCAGTAGGCGGCGCCGCTTTCCAGACCGTTGGCGCTCTTGCTGGTGTAGGCGCCCTTGCGCGACTGAAGCCAGATCACCGAGAGGATGACCATGCCGAGAATGACGTGCATGAAGTGGAAAAAAGTCAGCGAGATGTAGAACATGTAGAACGTATTGGTCGACATCGAGATGCCGGCGCCGAACTTGGCTGCGTATTCGAAAATCTTGACGATCAGGAAACCGGCGCCGCATAGGAAACCGAGCCCAATGTTGCGCGTCACCGCCCTTTGGTCATCGCGGTGCGCGGCCTGCACGGCGAGGACGACGAACCAGGAGCCGGTGATCAGCAGCACCGTGTTGAGCGCGCCGGCGTTGCGGTTCAGGGTGTCCTGCGAGGCGTTGAACAGCTCTACGTGGCTGGCACGCGCGAAAGCATATGAGGCGAAGAAAACGGCGAAGGCGAGCATCTCGGCAAGGATGAAGAACCAGATCGCCAAGTCGCCCGGCAGTCGCTTGCCCGGGGGGGTGTTCTCGGCCAAGGTGTCAGTAACGGTAGTCATGGGGCAATCATATCAGGCGGTACCATAAGGGAAACTTGATGTGGCCTAAAATGCGAATGTTCTCTGCCAACGCCTTGTCGTACCATGAATGTTTTGTGGAGAAGAGGGTGACATGGGGTCCGGTGCGGCATTCGTGATCAGTGTTTTGCGCGCGGTCGTCGAGGCAGCGGGCTTGTTCCTGCTGGCGCAAGGCATTCTCTACCTGCTGGCCGGCCAGGGGCGGGAGAAGAACGTGATTTTCCAGCTTTTTCGGCTGTTGACCGCACCAGTCATCCGGTTCGTGCGCTTCATCACGCCGCGTGTCGTCGTCGACCGTCATGTGCCGGTTGTCGCTTTCTTCCTGCTCTTCTGGTTATGGATCGCCCTGGCCTACATCCGCCGCCTGCTTTGAGTCGGTGATACTCAAAAGAAAAACGGCGCGGACCTTGCGGTGCGCGCCGTTTGCTGTTGCAGGCTCTGCCTTATGCGGCTTTCTCTTCCTTGCCACCGACGAAGAAGCTGACGATGTAGAGGATCAGGCCGATCAGGAAGAACACGCCGGCCCATTCACGCATCCAGTAGAACATCGCGATCTTCTCCTGTGCCACCATGAACGGCAGCGGCGAATCGGAAACGCGTTGCAGCCAGACTTGCAGGATGCCGGCGGCGGTCAGGAACAGCGTGATGAAGACCATGGCGACAGTCATCAGCCAGAACGACCACATCTCGACGACCTGCGACTTGTTGCTATTGGCAGCGCGACCGTTGAGGATCGGCATGGCGTAGGAGATCATCATCAGGTTGACCATGGCGTAGGCACCATAGAAAGCCATGTGACCGTGAGCGGCGGTGATCTGCGTGCCGTGCGTGTAGAAGTTCACCGGTGCCAGGGTGTGCAGGAAGCCCCACACGCCGGCGCCGAGGAAAGCCATCACGCCGGTGCCCAGTGCCCACAAAACGGCAGCCCGGTTCGGATGTTCGCGACGACGACGGTTCACCATGTTGAAGGCGAAGACGGTCATGGCGAAGAAGGGAATCGGCTCCAGCGCGGAGAAGATGGAACCCCACCACTGCCAGTATTCCGGCGTGCCGATCCAGAAATAGTGGTGACCGGTACCGATGATGCCGGTAATCAGCGTCAGGGTGACGATGACGTACAGCCACTTCTCGATCACTTCACGGTCGACGCCGGTCGTCTTGATCAGCACGAAGGCGAGGAACGAACCGAGGATCAGTTCCCAGACGCCTTCCACCCACAGGTGCACCGTCCACCACCAGAAGAACTTGTCGAGAACGACGTTCACCGGGTTGTAGAACGAGAACAGGAAGAAGACGGCGAGGCCCCACAGGCCGAGCAGCAGCACGATCGAGATCGCTGTTTTCTTGCCCTTCAGCACCGTCATGGTGATGTTGAACAGGAAGACGAGCGCCACGACAACAATACCGAGCTTTGTCGGCAAGGGTTGTTCGAGGAACTCACGGCCCATCGTTTCGATGATGTTGTTGCCAGTCAGTTCGGCCAGCGTCGCGTACGGAACAGCCAGGTAACCGACGATCGTTGCCGCGCCGGCGACCAGGAAGATCCAGAACATCAGCAGCGCCAGTTTCGGGCTGAAGAGTTCAGTTTCGGATTCTTCCGGGATCATGTAGTACGCGCCGCCCATGAAGCCGAAGAGCAGCCAGACGATCAGCAGGTTGGTGTGGACCATGCGGGCCACGTTGAACGGAATGGCGGGGAACAGGAAGTCGCCGAGCACATACTGCAGGCCGAGAATCAGGCCGAACAGGATCTGACCGACAAACAGTCCGATAGCCGCGATGAAGTAGGGTTTTGCAACCGCTTGCGATTTGAATTGCATTATCAGTTCTCCTCTCGATCAGCCCTGGCTGTTAGGCGGCCAGTTGGCGGTGTTGATCGAATTGACGTGCTTCAGGAAGGCCACGATGGCGTTCAGTTGCTCGTCGGTGAAGTTGAACTGCGGCATGCTGCGACGACCCGGGATCCCCTCCTTCGGACGGCTCTGGATGAATGCCTTGGTGCCTTCTTCGCCGTAGCGGACAACGACGTTACCCAGTTCAGGCGCGAAGTAGGCGCCTTCACCCAGCAGGGTGTGGCAACCGATACAGTTATTGACTTCCCAGAGTTTCTTGCCTTCGGCGATCTGCGGCGTGATGTTGGCCCGCATATCGCGTTTCGGCAGTTGCGATCCGGTATCGAATGACAGCGCAAGGAACAACAGGAAGAAGAATACGGTCCCCCCGAAAAATATGTTCCGCGCCATCGATTTTGTGAAAGCGCCACTCATTGTTTCCCCCTTTCGGAAATGGTTTGGCGGGGGGATGTTAGTTGGACGGGCCGGTGAGAGGCTTTGATGTGCGCTAAAAAAGTCTTGGGCCGGCGGAATAACTTTGCCAGCGGTATACTGGCGCTTCCTCAAGTTGAAAGCATTTCATGGCCGCCTCCGATGATACCGCCAGCATGGCGCTCTTCTGTGATTTCGAGAACGTCGCGCTCGGCGTGCGCGACGCCCAGTACGAAAAATTCGATATTCGGCCGGTGCTCGAACGGCTGCTGGCCAAGGGCAGCATCGTCGTCAAGAAGGCCTACTGTGACTGGGAACGCTACAAGGGCTTCAAATCGGCGATGCACGAGGCCAATTTCGAGTTGATCGAAATCCCGCATGTGCGCCAGTCGGGCAAGAATTCGGCCGACATCCGCCTCGTCGTTGATGCCCTCGACCTGTGCTACACGAAATCGCATGTCGATACCTTCGTCATCATCAGCGGCGATTCGGATTTCTCGCCGCTGGTCTCCAAGCTGCGCGAGAACGCCAAACGGGTGATCGGCGTCGGCGTCAAGCAGTCGTGTTCCGATCTGCTGGTCGCCAATTGCGACGAATTCATCTATTACGACGACCTGGTCCGCGAGCGTAACGGCAGTCGTCGCGAAAACCGCGAAGCGGCGCCACGGCGGACGCCCGAGGAAGAATCGAGCCGCCGCGAGAAGCTCGAAGCGCGCAAGGCCAAGGCTGTCGAACTGGCGGCAGCGACCTTTGCAGACCTGATCGCCGACCGTGGCGACACCGAGCGTATCTGGGCATCGGTGCTCAAGGAAGTCATCAAGCGGCGCAATCCGGGGTTCAACGAGACCTATTTCGGCTTCCGCAGCTTCGGCAACCTGCTTGAGGAGGCCGCCGCGCGCGGCCTCCTCGGTTTCGGCCGCGACGACAAATCCGGCGCTTACGTGACGCGGGCTGCGCAACGGCCGGCGCCGGTCGAAATTGCTCCGGTGGTGGCTGACGAAACTGTTGCGGTCGACGCCGCAGAAGGGCAAAAAATCGAGGGCGAAGGCGAGGTGGCGAGCGCGAAGCGCCGCCGCGGCGGCCGCCGCTCGCGCAAGGACGGGAAAGAAAGCACAGCGGACAAGGAGGATTTGCCGCTGGAGCCGGTACCGGCAGGCGGCGAGGCGCCCGCTGCGACGGAAGAAGTACCCGGCGTGGCTGCCGGCGAGAACGGTAAAGGCGCCAAGACCCCTGGTTCTGCAGGGCGTAAGAAGAAAAAACCTGTCAAGACCGATGAGGCACCCGTCGCAGTCGCCGCTGCGGAAGTGGCTGAACAGCCGGTGGCGAAACAGGTGGTCAAGCAGGCGCGCACGTCGCGCAACCGCAAACCCAAGGCAGTCAGCGAATAAGCCGGGCCTTGCGGGGGATGCGTAACGGCCTTAAATGACCTTGAGCAACTGGGCGCGCAACTCTTCGGCGCGTCGCTTGCCTTGGGTAGTCTGCATGATGGCGTGAAACCAGGGGTCGAACTGCCAGCGCAACTCTTCGTGAGTTTTTGCCGAGAAGGCGGCTTCGACGATGCTCTGGTGGGCAAAGGGGCCGCAGAAAGTTTTCAGCGAGTTGAGGATGAAGTTCCGCGCCATCTCCATTTCCTTCGGATTGGGTGGGTCGGGAATCGGCCGGAAGGCGCTGATCGACGGCAACGGTTCGCCGGGTGCCGGTTGTGGCTCTCCGGCATTGTTCTTGACCCCGGCCACTTCAATGTAGCCGACTTCCTCGAGCATGCCGAGGGTGTGCTGCAGGTCGTCGGATTGCAGCATGCCGCGCAGGTCATCGACAGTGCGCTTGCCGTCTACAAAGATCAGCACCCGTCGCTCGCGCGGCGTCAGTCCGCCGGCCTTGCTGGTGATCTCATCGTGCCCTTTCTGGGTCTTCGCGAATATAACGCCCATAGTCCTGCCTCCGTGGGTGGGGTAGTCAGGGCCATTGTACATAACTGAAAAAAAGAAAAACCCGCCGTGGCGGGTCATTCGTGAAGTACGTCACGAAAAGGGACTCAAGCGTGACGTCAGGCGGCGGCCTGGACGGGAATCTTGTGGCCGCGGTGGGTGATGCGGTTCTGTGAGTCGACGTAAATCAGTTCCGGCGCGTATTTGGCCAGTTCGAGTTCGTTGTAGGCGGCAAAGGTGGCGATGATCAGAATGTCACCCGGCGCCGCGCGGCGGGCCGCCGAACCATTGACCGAGATGACGCCGGAGCCGCGCTCGGCGGGAATCGCATAGGTAGTGAAGCGCTCGCCGTTGTTGACGTTCCAGATGTCGATCTGTTCGTATTCCTTGATGTTCGCTGCTTCTAGGAGATCTTCGTCGATGGCGCAGGAACCCTCGTAATGCAGGTCGGCGTGGGTGGCGGTCACGCGGTGCAGCTTGGATTTCAGCATCGTTCTCTGCATGGTTTTTACTCATCCGGAGCGTTGGGGGAAGGGAATTGTAGACACTACAGACCCTCTGTCAATGGCTTTTTTGCAGCGCAATACGAGCGCCTAAATCTCGATATTGTCGATTAAGCGGGTGGCGCCGAGACGGCTGGCGGCAAGCGCTACCAGCGGGACGTTTACGCTTTTGGGTATGCTTAGGTCGGCCTGTTGTCGCACCGCAACATAATCAGTTTTCCAGCCGGCTGCGGTTAACGCCGAAATCGCCGCATTTTCCAGTTTCACGGTGTCGGTTTCGCCGGTCCGGATGGCGTCGCGGATTTCATTGAGCAGGTGATACAGGCGAGGTGCCTCGGCGCGCTCGGCGGCGTTCAGGTAGCCGTTGCGCGAGGACAGGGCCAGGCCATCGTCGGCGCGCACCGTTTCGCCACCGAAAATGGCGATCGGCAGCGCCAGTTGGTGAGCCATGTTTCGGATGACCATCAACTGCTGGTAATCCTTTTTGCCGAACAAGGCAGCTTGCGGCTGCACGCAGTTGAACAGCTTGAGGACGACGGTGGCAACACCGCGGAAGTGGCCGGGGCGGAACTCGCCGTCGAGCATATTCTGAATGGCCGGCGGTTCGACGAAATATTCCTGTGGTTCAGGGTAAAGGTCGCTTTCTGTCGGCGCGAACAACACATCGACACCGGCACCGGCGAGCTTGTCGCAGTCAGCCTGGAAGGTGCGCGGGTACTTTTCGAAATCCTCGTTCGGGCCGAACTGCAGGCGATTGACGAAGATCGAGGCGACCACAGTGTCGCCGTGGGCGCGCGCCTGTTCCATCAGGCTGATGTGACCGGCGTGCAGGTTGCCCATGGTCGGCACGAAAACGACGCGGTCGCGTCCCTTGAGCGCCGCGCGCAGGTCGGCGATGGCGGAATGGATTTGCATGGTCTCAGGCGGAATAGGTGTGTTCGGGGCCGGGATAGCTGCCATCCTTGACGGCGGCAACGGCGCGGGCGGCGGCATCGGCGATGCTGGTCGCACCGTCCATGAAGTTGCGGACGAACTTGGCCTTCTTGCCCGGCGGGATGTCGAAGGCGTCGTGCAGCACCATGACCTGGCCCGAGCAGTCCTTGCCGGCGCCGATGCCGATGGTGATGATGTTCAGCAGCGCGGTGACCTCGGCAGCCAGCACGGCCGGGATGGCTTCGAGAACGATCATCGTCGCCCCGGCATTCTGCAGCGCCAGCGCGTCGTCCTTCAGTCGCTGTGCAGCGGCTTCGCCCTTGCCCTGCACCTTGTAGCCGCCTAGCGCATGCACCGACTGCGGCGTCAGGCCGACGTGGCCACAGACCGGGATGCCGCGGTCAACGAGGAATTCGACTGTTTTTGCCATTTCCCGGCCGCCTTCCAGCTTGACCATCTGGGCGCCGGCGGCCATCAGCGTGACGGCGTTGCGGAAGGCCTGTTCCGGGGATTCCTGGTAGCTGCCGAAGGGCATGTCGGCGATGATGAAGGGGCGGTCCGAACCGCGCTTGACGGCGGCGACGTGGTAGGCGATGTCGGCGACGGTGACCGGCAACGTCGTGTCGTGACCCTGGATGACGTTGCCCAGCGAATCGCCGATCAGCAGCGATTCGACCTCGGCGCCGTCGAGCAGTCGGGCGAAGCTGGCGTCGTAGCAGGTGAACATGACGACCTTCTCGCCGGCGGCATGGAGCTTGGCGAGGTCGGCCTGGGTCAGGCGGCGGGTGGTGCTCTGAGCGGACATGGGTTGGCTATGACCGGAAAACGAAATAGACGGCGCCAAGGATACACAGGGCCGCCCACAAATAGTCAAGCTTGAGCGGCTGGCCCATGTAAAAAATGACGAAGGGCACGAAGACGGTCAGGGTGATGGCTTCCTGCAGAATCTTCAGTTGCGACAGGCTCATCTCGGTATTGCCGATGCGGTTGGCTGGCACCTGGATCAGGTATTCGAACAGCGCGATGCCCCAGGAAATCAGCGCGGCGATCCACCAGGGTTTTTCGTTGAGATGCTTGAGGTGCGCGTACCAGGCGAAGGTCATGAAGACGTTCGACAGCGACAGCAGGACGACCGTCTGCCAGAGGACGGGAGCATGCACGCCGAACAGGGTCACAATCTGACGATGCCCTGATTGGCGACTGCCGGCAGCCAGGCGGCGAGACTGCCGCGCCGCGCAATGGCGAGATCGGGGGCAACCTCGGCGAGCGGCAGGAGCACGAAGGCGCGCAGATGCAGGCGCGGGTGCGGCAGGGTCAGGCGCGGCAGGTCGAGCTCGATGTCGTCGTAGAGCAGCAGGTCGAGGTCGAGGGTGCGCGGCCCGTTCCGCTCGCGGCGGATGCGCCCGAAACGGGCTTCGATGTCGAGCAGCGCGTCGAGCAGCGATTCCGGGGGCAGCGTAGTTTCCAGCACCGCGACGGCGTTGACGAAGTCAGGCTGACTGAGGATGCCGACCGGGGCGGTACGATAGAGCGACGAGCAGCGCGCGACGCGACTTTCCGGCAGGTTGGCCAGCGCCGCGAAGGCGGCCAACACGGCGGCCGTCGGGTCGCCGAGGTTGGCACCGAGGGCGACGTAGGCGGTGTTCATTGGGCCGCGCGCTGTGCGTCGCCGGCGGGGGTACCGGAATTGGCCGGCTTCTTGCGGCGCCGGCGGCGCTTTTTGTCGCCGGCCTGTTCGGGCAGCAACATCTGCGCCCGTTGCTCACCATCGGCCCCCTGGAAACGGGTCCACCAGTCGGCCAGTTCGTGCTCGATCTCGCCCGATTCGGCACGCAGCAGCAGAAAGTCGTAGCCGGCGCGGAAGCGCGGCTGTTCGAGCAGACCATACGGACGTTTGCCGGCGCGTGCCTCGAAACGCGGCTGCAGCAGCCAGATATCCTTGATGTCGCCGGCGATGCGCCGCGTGATGGCGAGTTTTTCGCCCTGCACGTCGAGTACCGTGTCCATCGCCTGATAGAGCGCCGGAATTTTCGACTCGCCCTTGGCCTTGAGCTTTTCCCAGTGCGCCAGCACTTCATGCCAGAGCAACGTGGCGAACAGAAAACCGGGCGAAACGCCCTTGCCGTCGCGGATGCGGTCGTCGGTATTGGCCAGCGCCAGCATGACGAATTTCTCGCCCAGCGGCTGCTCGAGAATGACGTCGAGCAGCGGTAGCAGGCCGTGGTGCAGACCTTCGTCGCGTAGCTGGGTGATGCACTTGACCGAGTGCCCCGAGGTCAGCAGTTTGAGCATTTCGTCGAACAGGCGGGCCGCCGGCACGTTCTCCAACAGCACGGCCATTTCGCGGATCGGCTGGCTGGCCGCCGGGTCGATGCGCAGGCCGAGTTTGGCGGCCAGGCGCACGGCGCGCAGCATGCGCACCGGATCCTCGCGGTAGCGGGCGCGCGGCTCGCCGATCATGCGCAGCGTTTTCTGCTTGAGATCAGCGACGCCGTGGTGATAATCGATGACCGCTTCGGTCGTCGGATCGTAATACAGCGCGTTGGCCGTGAAATCGCGGCGCGCGGCATCTTCGAGCTGGTTGCCGAAGACATTGTCGTGCAGTACGCGGCCGTGCTGGTCGGTCTTGGTGTCGGCATTCAGCGTGCCGCGGAAGGTGGTGACCTCGATCGTCTCGTGGCCCATCATGACATGGACGATCTGGAAGCGGCGGCCGATGATGCGCGAGCGGCGGAAGGCGTTGCGCACCTGTTCCGGCGTAGCGTCGGTGGCGACATCGAAATCCTTGGGTTCGGCGCCAATCAGCAAGTCGCGCACGGCGCCGCCGACGACGAAGGCCTTGTGGCCCTGTTGCTGCAATCCCTGGCAGACGCGCCGGCTGCCGGCGCTGATGCGGTTGCGGGTGATGCCGTGGGTGGCAACGGGAATCACCGCCGGTTCGTGATGACTGGCTGCGGACTTCTTGCCGCCGAAGACGCTGGAGATGAATTTGCGGATCACGGATTGTCGTTCAGGGAGCGCGTGGCGCGCTGCGGAAAAACGTGGATTCTACCGCAGCGTGATGATTTTCCAGCCCATTTCGCTGCTGTGCCGGTGCAGCGTTTGGTCCGGATCGACGGCGACCGGGGTTGTGACCTTGCCCATCAGCGGCAGGTCGTTGTGCGAGTCGCTGTAGAAAAAGCTCTCGGCAAAACTGCCCCACCACAGGCCGAGCGCTTCGAGCCAGCTTTCGACGCGTTCGATCTTGCCGTCGCGGAACGATGGCGTGCCGCGCGGACCACCGGAAAATGCGCCTTTTTCGACGTCGACCGCAGCGATCGTGCCGATCAGGTGCGGAATGCCGAATTCCTTGACGATGGGGCCGGTGACGAAGCTGTTGGTGGCGGTAACGACGGCGCACAGATCGCCGTTGTCGAGGTGCGCGCGCACCAGCTGGCGTGCCTTGTCGCCGATCAGCGGCTGGATGTGGCGGGCCATGTATTCGCGGTGCCAGGCGTCGAGCTCGGCGCGCGAGTGGCGGGTGAGCGGGGCGAGCTGGAAGGCGAGGAACTCGTTGATGTCAAGGGTGCCGTCCTTGTACTGGTCGTAGAAGGCGATGTTCTTCGCCTCCTGGATTTCGCGGTCAACGACGCCCTTGGTGATCAGGAATTGCGCCCACTCGAAATCCGAGTCGCCGGCGATGAGGGTATTGTCGAGATCAAATAAGGCTAGGTTCATTGGGCAAGGTCCAGCGGCAGGGTTTCATTGAGTAGTTCACGCAGCAGCGGCAGCGTCACCGCGCGTTTGTGTTCGAGCGTATAGCGGTCGAGGGCGACGATGAATGCCGACAGCGAACGCATGTCGCGCGGCGCGTGGCGCATCAGATAATCGATCGCTTCCGGCGCCAGTTTCAGTGCGCGCTCTCTGGCCTGGGCGGCAAGCGTGGCAGCCTTTTCGCCATCGGACAGTGGGCGCAGGCGATGGATCAGGCCCGAGCCGAGGCGGGTGCGCAGGTCTTCGCGCAGCACGAGATGGGCCGGCGGCTGGTCGGCTGCGGTCAACAGCATGCCGGGGGGCATTTTCAGGCGGTTGAAATGGTTGAACAGGGCGATCTGACCCGTTTCGTCCAGTGCCTCGACGTGATCGACAGCCAGTTGTCCGGTCTCGGGCGCCGTCGCCAGCGCCGGGTCGCGCGCCGCATCGACATAGGCGAAGCCGCTGGCCAGCAACAGGTGTGTGCGTCCCGATCCGGCTTCGCCCCACAGGCAGAACGAGGTTTCCGGGAGCGCGCCGGCCAGCCAGCCGCTCAGCGCGGCGAGCGTCTCGCCATTGCCGCCGGCGACGAAATTATCGAGCGTCGGCGGGCTTTTCGGCAGCAGGTCGAGAATCAGTTGGCGCATGGTATCGGGACAATAAGAAGGTGATGATTCTAGCATCGACCCTGGCCAGTAATGGCCTGCTGAAGGGAGCGGGCGAACCTGTTTTTCAGGGATTGCACAATCCCACCGCACTCATGGTATTGTCAAAAACCAAAACACTGCTCATGTTTGATGCGTGTTTCGCGCGGCGTCTTTTTCGGCAATCTTCCCGGCGTACTGGCGTGCGCCGCTTTTGTTCTCAGAGGTGAAACCATGGCGATTTCCCCGAAAGCGATCGAGACCTTGAGCACGCGCCGCCAGCAGGTGCGTTCCGGCGGCGGTGCCGACAAGCTGGAAGCGCGCCACCGGAAAGGCCTGCTCGGCGCCCGCGAACGCCTGGCCCTGCTGTTCGATGTCGATACCTTTCAGGAGGGCGGCGCCTATGTCCGTCACTGCGGGACGCATTTCGGTATGGAGACCAAGGAGCTGCCGGCCGACGGCGTCATTTCCGGGACTGGCTTCGTCGATGGCATGCAGGTCGCCGCCTTCAGCCAGGATTTCACTGTCGCCGCCGGTACGCTGGGCAAGATGCACGCGCGCAAGATCGTCGATGTGATGCGTGTCGCGCTGAAGAACGGCACGCCGCTGGTCGCCTTCAAGGATTCAGGTGGCGCACGGATTCAGGAGGGCGTCGATGCCCTTTCGGG
>Ga0209507_1001479_pt1 | contig 18535 bp, 22 predicted proteins | sample AD_UKC028_MetaG_FD_184414 | JGI IMG/M metagenome (GOLD analysis project Ga0209507, IMG submission 184414) | Active sludge microbial communities of municipal wastewater-treating anaerobic digesters from USA - AD_UKC028_MetaG (SPAdes) (version 2) | ecosystem: Engineered > Bioreactor > Anaerobic >...
AGTTTAGAATTGACATAGCAACAGGGAATATAGTTATGATTATTGATGAAGGTAAGGTGATGTCGCTATGAGCAAAAATCATTATGTATCCGGCGAATTCAATGTGACATGCGATGTCTGTTCTAGGAAGATAAAAGCCTCAGAGTCCAGACAGCGTTGGGATGGTTTCCGTGTCTGTCTGGATGACTGGGAACCGCGACACGAACAAGACTTTGTGAGGGCTAGACAAGACAAGATCTCAGTACCATTCACAAGACCAATCCCAACATATGTTTTTACAACTGTTGATTATTTCCTATACTGGGATTCGGGATATTCAGTAATTGGATATGTAACAGGAGATGATTTACTATGAGTACAATTGTAACACGAGCTGGTAAAGGCTCTACACTATCTTGGAATGAGGTAGATGCAAACTTTATTAACCTTAACACTGATAAAGTAGATTCAACTGATATTGGTGTGTCTATTCAGCCATACTCAGCAAATCTAACAGAGTATGCTGCTGTTAATCCGACTACTGCCGGACTAGCTTTATTAGATGATGTCGATGCAGCAGCACAAAGAACTACTCTCGGTTTAGGTAATGTAGATAACACAAGTGATGCAACTAAAGACAGTGCCGTATCTACACTAACAAATAAAACTATAACAGCACCAAAAATTAAAGCTGGTCAATTTGGTGACTCTGGTACTGCTACTAATAATTTTACCATTACGGCTGAGGCTGCTGATGGTACTATGAAGTTAGCTAGGGGTAATGCTGGTGCAACCACACAAGATATTCTGACTGTGGATGCGCTCGGGAAGGTGGCATTCCCTCAGAACGCCGCACCTGCTTTTGCAGCGGAAACTGTGGGTGGGCAAACCCTCCCCAGCGGAGTAGCAGCGAAGTACAACAACGCTTCGGAATTGTTCGATACTGACAACGCCTATGATGCGCCGAACTCGCGCTTCACTCCGCAGGTTGCAGGCTACTACCAAGTCAATCTGTGTGTATCAATTATGGCAGGGACAGCCCTTAGCTCTCTCGGCGCACAGGTCAGGAAGAACGGGGTTGTTACAGCGGAACTGTCGTCTTTCATTACTATGCCGACCGCAGCCATTTACGGCATTGTACCTGTCAGTGGATTGATCTACATGAATGGCACCACTGATTATATTGAATCTTGGGTGATTGCTACTGGCACAGGTGCGATGACTGCCTCTGCAAGAGCCAACGCGTTCTCCGCTTCACTTGTGAGGGCCGCATAATGTCTATTATCAGAGCAATCAAACATCGCCTACTGCATAGCAGTTTCCGCCGTGCTTATGGAGAATTACAATGAGCATTATTAGATCAATTAAAGCACGGCTTGGCCTCTCAGTAACTCCTGCTAATAACTTTGTGCTGGACGCCAGCGCGGATAACGGCACGATGAAGCTGGCGAGAGAAAGCGGTCAGGACATTATGACTGTGGATGCGCTCGGGAAGGTGGCGTTTCCTCAGAATGTGGATACTCAGCTTGGCGTCGGGCAGACTTGGCAAAACCTAACGGGAAGCAGGTCTTTTGGGACTAATTATGTCAACTCCACTAGTAAGCCGATTGTTGTTTCTATCAAAACGCAGGCTGGTGCTGCCGCTGGTGGCGTTGCTGTAGGTGGCCTGTACCATACGACAGGCACAGTCAAGGTGCGGCTGGTGTGATGCGCTACCTCCTAACACTGGCAGCGTATCTCCCTGTGCAGGTGCTCACGTACATCGTGACACCTGTACTCCCTCTTTTTGCTAAAGAGCGTTACGGTGGTTTAAATAATAATAATGTTTTTGGTATTGGTCCAAGACTACCTACATGGTTGTCTTGGTTTGATACTAGAGATAATAGTTTATTAGGTGATGCTAAATGGCATGCTAACCATCCATCAGGTACTTACTGGAATATGGTAGCTTGGTTATATAGAAACTCTCTATATGGGTTTAAGTGGACGGTTCTATCATTACCAGAAGGGCATCCAGGTGCTTGGCAGTGGCATAAAAAATTTTACTTTAAGACATTCTATCTAGATTTAAATTTTGGGTGGATGCTTGATAATATTGAGAATGGTAGAGCAATGTTTCATTTCTCTCCTAGGATAAAGAGGCTTACATGGACCAACTTACAGAACACTTAATCTCCGAAGAGAAGCGACTACTTGATATGGATAATGCAATTAAAGACATGCGAACAGAAATTAATCGGTTGTCTACTGATGTCTCCGATCTTGTTTCAGCATGGAAGGCAGCCAATTGGATTGTTAGTTTGGTCAAGTGGCTTGGTGGTATTGCTATTGCAGTTACAGCTTTCATGACAATGCTGAAAGGGTATAAGTAATGTCTACATCAGGCAATTCAAATTATACAACAACTCGTGATGATATCATCAAGCGAGCCTTGCGCTTGATTGGTACTGTTGCTCAAGGTGAAACCCCCACATCAGACCAAGTGACTGAAGCATCGGTAGCTCTTAATGGTCTTGTTAAAGCGTGGCAAGCTGATGGTATGCCATTGTGGGCTATCAAGACATATGCTATGTCTCTGACTGCTGGTACTAATACCTATCCTATCGGCATTGGTCTGCCTGTTAATATTGCAAAACCACTAAAAGTCATGCAAGCTTGGCTACATGATACCACATCGAATGTGGATATTCCTATGCGTATTATCACAGCACAGGAATATTTCATGCTTGGTAATAAAGAAACATCTGGCATGCCCATACAGATTTACTATGAACCTTTGCGTGATGATGGTGTTTTGCACATATTCCCAACACCAACTAGTTTTGAAGAAACAAATAAAACTTTGTACATCTTGTACCAACGTCCATTTGAAGACTTCGATGCATCAACAGATAACCCAGACTTTCCACAAGAATGGTACGATGCTGTTACATATGGACTAGCTACACGACTTGCTCCTGAGTATGGTGTGTCTATCGCGGATCGCAAAACTCTGTGGCAAGAGATGTCAATTATTAAGCAGGAGGCATTGAACTTTGGGCTTGAAGAAGGCTCGATGTATTTCGGTGTTGATCGCAGGGGGTGGTAAATGGCTATTCCTGGAATGGATCTACAGTCACAATATGAGCAGACACTACAGAATACTATAGGTAGGAGTCAGCGAGATAGACTACAAGACGTAAGAAAACAACAAACACTAGCTAACACTGATTGGTCTCAACGTGGTGTTGGTCAAGGCGCACAGCGCATGGCTGGGTTCCAAGAGGTTAACCCATCCTCTATGCCTAACATGTCATCGGAAACCCGCGACTGGCTTAAACCACTACTAAATACTTATCAAGAGGGTGGTCAAAACATCGAGGGTTATTATGGTAACGATAATCCATATACTCCAGGCGGTCTAGAAAGTATCTTAACCAAGCAGGGTTATGCTCGTGCACCAACAGGATTAGCTGAGCAGTTTAAATCTGTGAGTCTTAAACTACCCAACGCCTATGGGCAAGATTATTATAATGCTCAACACGAAGCTATTGGTAACGACATTACAAAGCAACAGCAACAGTTACTACAACAACAAAAGTACCAAAATCAATATCAAGGTTTTAATGATCTGCTAAGCTCTTTAGATAAAACAAAATATAAGGTTAAAGACGACAATACCCAATGGGGTTATTATAGTCGTGGCTTTGTTCCCGGACAGGATAATGGTGAGTGGAAGTGGAATGATGGTATACTGTCTCGTGGTATGCTTATGGATGCCCAATATAATAACTCATTAGAAGAAGCCGCCAAAAACCATACGGATGTAGATAGTGCTTGGAATGCTTTCAGATCACCAGATCAATGGGAAAATAACTTTACAGATAGTGGTTATGGATTTTCTACGCAACCCACAAAAGATTTTGGTGATGAGCTACTAGAGTTTAGTGCTAGGCCAGGGGCAGGTTATTGGGAACATCCACAATATGATGCCAACCTACGGTACACAAAAGAGGGTGGTTATTACACAGCAGATGATTTAGAGAAACTTGCTGGTAATCCAGAGAAGTGGGCACCACAATTAACTATGGCAGTTATGGGTGCTTTGTCTGGTGGTGCAGCCAGTGCCGCAGCGGTTGGTGCTGGTGCGAGTTCTGGTGGTGTTCTAGCTGGTATGGCTGGTGGAGCTGGTGCTGCCATGCCTAGTGCTATGAATACTGGTTTAAATACTGGTGACTGGGGTAAAGCTGCAACCAGCGTTGGCCTTGGTGCTTTGGGTGGTGGTCTTACACCATACACTACATCCTTAAGTAAATCTTTAGGGGCTAGTAGTCAGCTAGCTAATACGCTTGGTAGGGGACTTTCTAGTGGGGTTGTTAACACTGCTGGACAAGCCCTTAGTGGTAATCCCATAGACTGGAAGAGTAATCTTGGTAATGTTATTGCCAATATGGGTTCTTCCTACTTAGGGAACTTAGCAAGCGGTGCTGTAGATGGTAGGGGTGGGGATATACTTGGTGGTGCTGTTGGGGGTTTTAGTGGTAATGCCCTTAAGAATATCCTACAAGGTAAGTCATTAGATATTGGTACGGCACTAGATACTTTTTCAGGGGCGACTGGTGGGCTAGGTAAGATGTTCTCAAATTCTAAAGAAGATCAACAAACTGCATTACGACAACCAACCAAAACACAACCAACAAACTTATCTAACATATTTAGGGGATAATATATGGCTCAACAAAAACAAGGGGAACGCAAGAAGGTTAGGCTACCTCTAATTGGGGCATATTCTAACAGATCTTCTGATGAAACAAAAGATCAACGCTTTGTCAATGCATACCCAGAAACACGTAAGGTAGAGCAACTTGAAAATACGCGGATATACATTAACAAGAGACCTGGCCTGACTGAGTTTAGTAACGTAACAACAAATGGCCTTGGTCGTGGTCTTGCTTATTTCTACGGCAGCTTCTATGCAATCATTGCTGATAAGGTCTATCGTGTTGAGAGTGATGGTACAACAATAACATTAAAGATTACACTAACAACATCAACTGGTCCGTGTAGTATCATTAGTTGTAACTCTTCTATCATTGGTGACTACTTGTTTATCTGTGATGGGGTTGAGGGTTGGGTTATCAAGGATGACCACAGTGCTACAAAAGTTACCGACGTAGATTTTCCAACACCACATGCGGCTAGTGCAGTATTCATTGATGGTTATGTTCTTGTTGCTAAAGGTAGTGATGTCTTTAACTGTGATCTTGATGATCCCTTTTCTTGGCAACCTGATCAATACCTATCAGCAGAAATGTTCCCAGATCCAGTAAAGGCCCTTGCTAGACAAAACAACCAGGTTGTTGTTCTAGGTGATTATTCGACAGAGTTTTTCTATGATGCAGCTAACGCCGCTGGTTCACCACTATCGCGTAACGATGCTGGTGTTATTCAGTTTGGTATTGCTGCGCCACATGCGTTATATCAGAATGAACAGTTCTGTGCTTGGGTGAGTCAATCCAGCTCAGGTGGTAGAGCTGTATGGAGTTTAACGGGTTTCAAGCCTAACAAGATTTCAGATGAGTACATTGAGCGTATCTTGGATGCTGAAGGAGACATGTCTAACTGTACCGGGTATGGTTTCAGAACTATGGGTCATCTATTCTTCTTAATTAACCTACCAAACCAACATCGCACTCTTGTATATGACATGGATGAAAAGCTCTGGCATGAGTGGTCAAGTTGGACAGTTGGTAGAGAACAGGAAGTTTTCTTGTACAACCATGTTGCTGATAATAACACAGGAAAAGCATACTTACTTAGTTCTGTTACCGGGGATATCTATTATCTAGATCCAACTGTATATCAGGATGAGACAGATAATATTGTGGTAGAAATTAGAACTAATAAGTATGATATGGATACATATAATCGCAAGTTTGGGCATACTGCTCGTATTGTAGGTGATAGGTATTCAACATCTAATCCGATAACTCTTAGTTGGACTAATGATGATTATCAAACATGGTCCAATGATAAAACAATAGACATGAATGATGACTACCCAGCGTTTCAACGGTTAGGTCATTTCCGGCGACGGGCTTGGAAGATTCGCCATACTGGTAATGCTCCACTACGCCTAGAAGCACTTGAGATTGTTTATGAGGATGGTACTTCATAATGGCTACCGGACTTCCTCCACCGCCAATCAACGACCAACCAGGTTCCTTCACGTGGCTTGAGTGGTATCGCCAACTCCGTGATTACATCTCCACTAATGGCTCTGTTCCTTGGTATATTATTAACTTTGCTGGATCTAACATAACAGATATTGCTACAAGAGATCACGACCAACTACAAAACCTAGATGGTGGTACAGCAGGTGAGCACTATCATTTAACAGCAGCGCAGTATGCTGCCCTAACGGCAGGACCACACAATGATCTCACAGGATTACAGGGTGGGACTACTGCACAATATTACCACCTAACTGCAGACGAAGTTCGCAACGCTAGGAACACTATTGAGTATGTAACACCTATAACCGGATTTAATAATACTATAGCAAACACAACCACAAATTATATTGTGGAACCAGCAGGTACTCTCGCTACTGGTACTATCGTAATGCCTGCTGTTCCTGTTAATGGTCAAAGAGTCACTATTGCGTCTAAGACAATCATCACAGCATTAACACACAGTCCCAACACAGGACAAACACTTAATGGTGCCCTCACTACCATAGCAGATAATGGGTTTGGTACTTGGATATATCGTACTACTAATACCACTTGGTATCGCGTAGCTTAATAAAGGAAATAAACATGGACGAAGAACAATATTTTTTTGATGATGCTATTGGTGGATCTGAAGATGGGTTCAGTGGGGATACATCAAATTACGATAGTAACTTTTCTGATTGGAACTATAGCAACGGAAACTATGACTACACTGGTGGTACTGATGGTAATATGAGTTGGTACGATCCAAGCCAACAAGATACCTTTGGAGCTGGTGGTTATCAAGTAGGGCAAGACAATACACAGTTCTGGAATAACCAACAAGGCCAACCTATAGGGTTTCAAGAAGTCGGTGGTGAATTCACTCCATATCAAAATATGCAACAACAGGGTATGGACTGGGCTAATCTAGGCAAGTCTGGTATGGATGCTCTTGGTAAGCTTTTCTCTGGTGGTAGTGGTGGTGCAACAAGTGCCTTTCTTAAAGGTCTTGCAGGCATGTATGCTGCTAATCAAGAAAAGAAATCCAATAAGTATATGGCCAACCAAGGCCCACAAAATTTGAATGCTTATCGCCAGTTTGCAACACCTTATGATGTCTCTTCCGCTGGGGCTGGTATGATGACTCCCGGTGCTACCACCATGCGCGATGCGGCTATGCAACAAGCCGCCATGTCTAATCAACGTCTACAGAACTTCCGTGCTGATCCCAACTCGGATGCTGGTTATAAAGATACAACTAGCCAGATTGAGAATGTACTTGCTAGACAAGCAGCCCAACACGGTAATCGTGGGAACTTTAATGCTACTGCTCCAGCCCTGCTAGCAGCAAAAGCAGCAGCGCAAATGCAGTATGATAAGAACTATCAAGCAGATCTAAATTCTTGGGATACTCGTAGTGGTGCTAACATTAATCCAAATGTTAATGGTGGTTTAGAAGCACTCATGAATAGTTCTATGTATGGTGCACAAGGTAATGCTCCATATATGGATGCTATTGGTAAGATTCTCAACACAAATAGCTATTCAAATAACCCACAAATTGCAGAGCTTATTGCTGCTATTAATGGTAGTAAAGGATAATTATGGCTATGGAGACTATTTCCACTGGTTATAAACCACAGTTTGCTCTTGGTGCTTTGTATCATGGCCTTAATGCAGGTAGTCAAGATAACGCCAATCAACTAGCCAATCTACAGGCTGAGTGGGAGTTGCAGAAGAGTCAAGCGGAAGACCCATACAAAGTAATGGAAGCCATTCTTGCAGGCAATCGTGCCAATGCTATGAATGATCCAGAGATGCTTAAGCTATATACTGATGGCTACGGTGGTCAGATGGAATCACAGATCGCAGCAGGCAAGACAGCCAAAGCGTTACAGCCATTTAAACAAGAAGCTGAAATCGCTGCGGCACAACTAGCTGCTGCTCGTGATCCACTCTTCGCTAACATGTACTCTGGTATTGGTAAGCAACATGATAAATCACTTGATCCAGATAAGCGTGAAGCTGCTGGTCAAGGAGCATACTTCCTAGCTGATACACTCTCACAAGTTGATCCAAAGAATATGTTCCAAGAGCGTATGCTAGGTACCAAACTAGAGGGAGCAGAGGATCTACTAGGTATGCGCCTAGCCGCACAACAGCGTATAGCAGGTCTTAAAGAACGGGCTGTTGCTGGTGACAAGAATGCTCAACAAGCTTTGGTAACATATCATAGGGACCGATTGAATAAGGGTGAGATTACTCCTGATGAGTTTGCTATGGAAATGGCACAGATCTTTAACAGAGTTACAGCACCTAAAGTTCAGCCTGGACAAGAGCTATCACCAGCGGTTACTGGTAATATGTTTGTACCTAAACAAGAGACACCACAATATATCCCAGGAGCTTCTGGAAAACCTCAAGCACCGGCTTCTAAGCTAACGCCAGAACAGCGTGCTGAGCTAATTAAAAACCTACAAGGACAGAAATAATGGATTACAATAGCCTATCTGATGATGATCTAATTGCGCTTTCACAAAAGAATTATGAAGCTCTATCTGATGATGGGCTGTTATTCTTGTCCAAAAATAAAACAAAAAGAAAGACAACCGGTGGAGAGAATTTTGGTATTGGTCTTGGTAACGCTGGAGCTACTGTAGCTAAGGGTCTTGGTCTTATTGGTGGTGGTGTTGCTGCCCAGTTTGATCAAGACACTGCTGATGCTATCTTCAAAGGTGCTGATGAGATCTCTCAGAATATTAGGGACTATTGGACACCTAAAGATGCTGAGCAAGACTTCGGTGGTAAGGTAGCCTCAATGGTAACTACGCTACCAGCACAGCTTGCTGCTATGCCATTCAGCCCTGCGGATACTGGCACTGAGATGCTCACTGCTGGTGAAACTTTACCTAAGGCTCTTGCTGGTACGGCTACTGATACTGTTGGTAACGTAGCTGGTGTAGCCATTCCCGGTGGCTTTGGTGGTAGTCTCCTTAAGAAGTTTGTTACTGGTGCAGGTAGCAATGCTGCACAAGATACGGCTGTGCGTCTTGGCATTACTGGTATGGCAGATACCAAGAAGATCCAAGAACAGTTCGCGCCTACTGCTGAAACCGCTGGTCTTGCCGCTGTGCTTGGTGGTCCGATGGGTATGCTTACACCCAATGCTGCACCTAAACAAGCTACACCAACACCTAAACCAGAACCTACTCCAGACATGCGCGATCCCTCTGTGGAAACTGGCTTGCTTGAGCAGGGGCGTACTGCTGCACAAAATGACTTGACTGTACAACAAGAGCTTCTTGGTAAAATTACAGATCGAATCGCTGAGGGTGATGCTTCCAAGGAAACTATAGCAGCGTTGGCAGAAGTGGAAGCCGTGGTTAAACATCATATGGATGAGGTTTCTGCTTATGATGCAATCCTTTCAGGTAAAGCAGACAAGACTGCCGGAAGAGCAGCCGATGCTATCAATGCTAGACAGGCTGAGATCGATGCACGACAAGCGCGTACTCAAGGTGGTGGGAGTCCCTATGCACGTGAGCTATCTCCTATTGAGGATGCTCCATTCCCAGATCGTGTTCCTGAGGGTTGGGAAGAAACCATTGACAAAGCTACTGGTGAGATTACCAACACACCAACACAACCAAAACAATCTCCACATGAGGTAGCTCTTGAGCGTATTGGTGAGGCTACTGGTGATCTTGCTCTTGCTGCCAAGCGTCTACAAGAAGCGCAAGAGAAGTTAGATAATTTACCCAAGACAGAGTATAAAGATGATGCTCCAGGTAGTAGATATAGCTCTTTAAAAGAAGCACTTGAAACTGAGATTAAAGCCTATACGGAAATTATTGGTGGTAAACAACCTGACCTAACCAGTTTTAAACCTGTTGATGAAACTCCACTACCTAAGATTGAGGATGTTCCTCCTTGGGAGGGTCCTGACCTATTAGGGAATGCCACTAAGGCTGCCATAGAGGCCCCTACAATCCCCAAACAGGAGGCAGGGCTACCGGAGGTACCACCACATGTGCTAGAGGCTGATGCAGCGATGCGTGAGCAGCAACAGAAGAGTGAACCTATTGAAGCTGGGCCACTAGAACGGCTACCTGATGAAGCATATGCTCGTGATATGGAAGCAAAGCCAAGGTACGAGCAAGAGTTTCAGATGCCTACAAAGACTATGAAGCCTTTGGGTGCATACAGATGGTTTAAGAATCAACTAAATAATGTAGACACTAAGCTAGAACGGGTTAATAAACAACTAAACGAACAAGATACTTCTCAACAAGCTGCACTAAATCCTGATGCCCCTCCTGGGATGACTAGGGAAACAGAGTTGCTTGCACAAAAAGAGAATCTTGAACGAGCCAAAGCTCATGTTGAGCGTATTATAGACAACATCAAGAAAACAAGCCCGGATGTAATGAAGCAGGTGCAGGATGCCAATGATAAGGCTGTACCACTAGCTGCTGTCATAGCCGAGCCAGTACAGCCTGTGAAACATGCCTCTGTTGATGATCTATTAGCTGCTACAAAGGATGCAAATGGTTATTGGACTGAGAACACCATGCGTGATCTCGATGTTAACCAACAACACTTTACTAAATACGGCTCAGACATTCGTGTTGACAATCGTATTCCTAAACCAGTACAGGATATTCTTACTAAACTGCTTCACCTAACTAAATTCTGGGATGAAAAAGTTTATTTTATATTAGACAATAAGATAGATGCTGGTGGTAGGCAACAACACTTTGGTAACTCTACTATAATTGCCCTAAATCCAGCGAAGATTGCTGAGAATCTTGTAGGTAATCGCAAGATGGCGGGCTTTATTAAGTATATGGGTGATGGTAAAATCACCACAGCACTCAAGACATTCCATACTGTGCGGTACTTAACTCACGAGCTAGGCCACGCTTTGCTGAACAAGTATTTGCGTGATTCTGTCACACATACAGATGACATTATAGCTCTTAGCAAATCTTTTGAGGAGTATGCTAAAAAGAATGGCTTTAAAGTCAACAGTGTGTTTGATATCTACAAACAAGCTGACAGAATACAATATCAAACTGCTTTCCATGAGTTCTTTGCGGAGCGTGTAGCCAATCAACTAATGCACAAACATGTTCTTGGTGCCTTTGCTAAGAACAGTAAGTACATTGCTAGTATCGGTAAGCTTATTAATAACAGTATTGCATTCCTTACGAGTCCTGCCAACAAGATTGATATCAATAAGGCTGACTTTGCTACAAAGATCCTTGATGATATTATGAATGATTCCAAGGATGTTATTGCTGCTACTAGCAAGCGTGCTGCTGTTGACATTAAGATGTTACAAAATCACGAGTATATTGCCAAAGTGCAACGAGTTAATCCACTTGCGTTTCCATTCTATACAAAGACTATGGAGGATGTGCGTAGCTTATTACAAGCTGTTCCTGGTATGGTACATGGTGGTACTAAGTTTGATGATATACGTGATCCAACTATTGAACCAGTTATATCTACTGCTTCGGCTACAAGACTTGGACATGGCTTAGCTAGGAATCTCTTTGGCAAGCTTGGTGTATCACAAATCTTCTTTGATGATCCACTTAACAGAACAGTCTATCAAAAAATTCGTGATGCTGAAGTTAAAGCGGATGAAGTCAATAATAGGTTATGGTATGGTGTAGCTCAACGTGGTGACTGGGATAAGAAAAACTTTATCCAGAGAATGTCTAAGGTTAAACTTGAGGCTAGTGCTTATTGGCAAACCAAGAACGCCAATAACCTAGACCTAGCTGATGTGCATGATGTATTCAAGCAAGGCTTTGAACAAGGCTTGGACTATGCTGCTAACAAAGCACAGAATGGTGCTCATCTAACACAAAAACAAGCTAAGTTGTATGACACACTGGCACAACTGTATAAGAATCAATATCTTGAGATTACTAATGTTGAAAAAGCTTTAGGTAAAGAGAACATTATGCAAGAACGGCCAGGTTGGTATCCTGCTGTACGTGCTGGACAGTTCTTTGTTGACATTTCTTTTAATGGTCGTACCCTACATAGGGAACAATTCCGTTCTAAGACAGAGGCAGATCATTTTAGATCTATCTTAAAGCAACGTGGTACTCAACACCTTGTTGTCAGTGATGCTCAACACATTAAAGACAATCAACAAATCTCTGATATGTATGGTGGTATTGAACTAGCACAGCGTATCTTGGAACAAAAGTTCCCAGCGGCACAAGGAGCTATCCGCACAACCATTCAACAAGCCTTGCAACAAGTGATGGCCAAGGGTGGCAAGTTAGGTAGTCATCACCAGTATCGTAGTAATCTGTCCGGTTATCGTGGTTCTGAGTTGTTCTACGACAAGGCAGAGAAGGGCAACAGCTTCCGTGCTGCTATCCAACAGTCAGTCAATGACTACTCTGGTGGATTGCGTAAGATGATTATTCAACACACTGTTGATCCAATCCTTAAGGCACAAGGCCTTGATCCTAACGCACCTAACGTCTTAACTGCACAACAGATGGTTGACTCTGCATTAAATCGTGTGTCGCCCAATGCCTTTGAGAAGATTGATAGATCTATTATTGAAGGTTGGGACAAGACTGCTAAGAAACTCTTTAAAGAAATTTCACCAAACCAGAAGGGTAGTTTTGAATCTTTCAATGGTAGCTTGTTGGAGTTCTTCTACTTAACCAAACTAATGTCCAAGATTGTATTCCCTATTGGACAGATACTAACGATAGGTACTGCCATTCGCGAGTTGTCTGTAGAGGGTGGTTATCTAAGACCTTATCTATCTATGGGTAAGGCTGTTGCAAAGCTAGCCTATGGCGATAAAACCCTTAAAAATGTGTTGTTTGATGTATCACAAACAACTAATACATTTGAACCACAGTTTGTTGAGGCCATGCACTTAGGCCATGGTGGCTCTCTTGTTGAGGGTATTAAAGACTATGTGCTACTACGTAAAGTCAACGAAGCGGCTGATTCATTCTCTCGTCTAACGGTATTCTCAGCAGCCTTTGAGATGTATAAAGACTTGGGATTGTCTACACAAGATGCCAAGCGTAAAGCTATGGACGATGCAAACAAAACCATGGTTCCATATGGGCGTACTGAAACCGCCCCCATCTTTAATAGGATGGGTATTATTGGTCAGGCTATGAAGCCCCTGCAAACATTTGGTCAACAACAACTGGCTAACTGGATACACGACTTCCGATATATGAAAGCCAACGATGCAAAGACGTGGGCACCAATGCTTAATTACATGTTGGTAACTACTGCCCTTGGTGGTGCAATGAGTCCTATATTTATTCAAGAGTATGAGATGTTCCGTAAGATGTTGGAGAATTTCTTCCCTGAATGGGCACCACCTGGAATACTTGAGCTAGCTAAAAACAATCCAGATTTCTTGGATCGTATGGAAGTAGATCAAGATATGGTTAAGAAAGCTGCATTGTATGGTATCCCTGCTGCAACCACTGGTGTTGATGTGGCCTCATCTACTCGTGCTAATATGACGTTCTTATCTCTAGTTGGTTCAGTTCTTACTGGCGAAGAAAACTTTGGTCAATTGATGCCACACTTAGGTACTGCTGCTGGTGTTGTCTCTGGTCTAGCTACTGGTGTCAAAGCTTTGTTTGGTGGTAATGTTACCAATGAAGAAACCAAGAAGGCTATCACAAATGTAATGCCATCTGGTGCAGCTAGCTATGGTGCACGTGAGTATGTTGGTGTTAACGAGGCAGCCATTAAAGGTGACGGTACTGGTATGACTGCTGGTGGTAAGGGTAATACTGCCCAAGTTCCTCGTGGTACCACAGAGAAAGTTGCTGGGTACATGGGTACTAAATCTACAGAGGAGAAGTTTAAGTCAGACCAAGCTAGATTTATAGCAGCTAAGGATGTTATTAATAAACAACGCATAGAAAAACTCTATGATGTGTTTATGGATACACCTAAAACAGATACCAAAAAGAACCAAGAGATCCTACAGAAGCTTGTTGATCTTGGACAAGATGGTAAGGCTATTCAAAACAAACTTGGTACAGAAATGTATCACCGTTATATGCCACAACTAGAGCGTATGTTTATCAACAAGAATGGCAAAGTTGGTAAGGATATGGCTACTGCTCGTAAAGTACAGGAGTATGGTGAATTCAATAGGAGGTAACTATGGGATGCAAGAAGGGCGGCGGTAAGCGCAAATAAAAAAAGGGCGGTCTCGAAAGAGCCGCCCTTTAATTTTGTCTATTACTTCTTGAACTTATCCAACATAGCGATCATAAACTCATGCATTAGTTCTTGTTGTCGTTTGATTAGTTCTAGTTGTTCAATCATAAATTCATTCATAATTATTTCCTTTCGTATACACAACAGATACTCGGAAGATTAGCAAGTCCACAGTCATTGCGAACTTGTCTTCTGGTTCTAGGTTTTCACCAAAGTAAAACTCAATACCAGCCATAACACCACTGATAAAGTCAAGCATAAAGATTAATTTATAATTATCACTGCCCACATGAACCTCCTTTACCACCGATCACACAGATGTCGTTCTCCTCATATACTACTCCTTTGTGTTTGATTGCTTCTTCGTAGGGTACTTCTGTTAGGGGTTGACCTCCTCTACTTCCGTCTGGATAACACGTAAACCCGCGTAGTCGTGGAGCGTACTTACTAAGCACTTGTGCAAAGTGCTCAACGTCCTCTTCTCGATTCCCTCGACTGCCCCAAGAAGGTAAGTTAATGGTAGAACTGATTGACATGTCAACGTAATTTTGAATGTCTGCTTGGAATTTGATGCGTCTTTCGTAGTCATGGCTTAGTCCATATGCTGTGTCGATTTTGCTTGGGTCGAGGCCGTACTCTTTGATGAGCTGGTCTGCGGTAGAGTCAACGACATATTCATACTTCCATTTAGTGCCGTCAGTAAGGTATCTTCGTTTATAGGCAACCGCAAAAAGTGGTTCAATTCCAGTAGTCGTGCTAGCAAGGATACCAATACTTCCTGTTGGAGCAATAGCGCGATAGGCAACTGGCTTTGATACATACAATCGTTCAGCGTGTTCATTAGCTGCTCGCTCGGATTCATCTTTGTATACCTCCAACCATTTGTGTAGTTCTGGTGTTACTTCATATCCATAGCCACGCTTTAGAAGCCACGCATGGATACCCATGAGTCCGAGTCCAAGACGACGGTTCTTTTCCCTGACTGCATAAACCTTGTCGTAGGGGAGGTCTGCTCGTAGAGTGCCGCAGATGAGGAATTTAGAACCGAGTTCAACGATTGACTTGAACTCGTCCAGACTTTCCACATTAGAGAGATTGACGGAACCAAGATTACATACGTCGCTGTCATCTTCAGACGTAACCTCTGTACAAGCATTGCGAAGCGTTTCATTTTGTTTAGATCCAAAGTTAAATGAGAAGCCAGGTTCCCCTGTCATCATTGCTTGTCGAACATTCTCCACAAAAGTATGCAGAGTACTACGACTTGAATTATGAAGCCACTTATCATCATAGTTAATACTTATGTTTGTCATGTCTAAGTTGGCTGGAAAGTTGAAGTCTTCGTTCTTCAGTGCCTTTACTTTCTCGCTCCAGTTCTTCGCTTGTAAGAAAAGGGGAATGTCTTCGTGCAGCCAATTGAGACTCGCGTAAATCGCGGATCGTCTTGAGCCACCTTGCATCACTCCGCGACCAACCTCGTTTATCATCTGCATCAGCGGGATCGGACCGCTGGACAATCCACCAGTACGAGTCAGCGGCTTCCCTGAAGGACGTAGAATAGAATAGTCTATCCCAATGCCACCCCCAGTCATTAGGCAGCTCACTGCCCTCTTTGTTAGTTCTGCCCATTCTTCTCTTGTGTCCTCCTCTGCCCGTAGCAGAAAACAATTATTAAAATAACTATTTTTACGGCCAGCATACCAAAGGTAACGGCCGCCCGGAATAAACTTCTGTTCTTTGATATACTCAACTAGTTGATCCCTATCTTCCTTGGACATAAGGGCACGATCCGTACCACCACGAGTGCCACAAACATCTTCAACCACTCGTTCAGATAGCGCATCCCAGGTATCTTCAGGTCCTTGTGCATACTTATTACGGAAGATGTTCTCTGCTAGGTTATTCTTGAATCTGTTTACTTGCAAATCAAACTCCTTTATAATGAAGCATTGCGTGGCAATTAGCACATACTAAATCACACTTATCTAATTCTATTTGAATTGTTTCCCATTTATGTGAGAAAATTCGTGCTAAATTAAAGTCCTTTTCTTCTGGATTTCTATGATGGAAATCATAACAAGCATGATGATATTTATTACCACAACTAGAACAAGCACCACCTAAATATTCAATAGCCTGTAATTTAATTTTTTGTCTGTTGCTTCGTGCCCACAGATTAAATCGTTCTTTGTTATTTTGTCGCCAAGTTTTTGTACTGGTTTTAATTTGTTGTTTGTTGTTTTCATAATATTGTTTATTATACTCAGAGATTGCATTTTGTTCTTTACTTTTTGGTTTGTGTTTCTGCATTGTATATATAATCCTTAATCTCTTGCTGTTGCTCTTGTTCACGTAGGCTAGCTAGATAAACTAGCTTAACCTTGCGAACTTCATGTGCTTCCTTACGATCAGGATTCGTAGGACTCTTTTTCCCCGTCACCGTCTTCTTCATCTTCATCGTAGTATGCTCGAATCCTATCTTGTTTATCATAAATCTCTGCTTCAAGTAGATCAACTAGCTCGATGGATGTCAAGTCAAGAATCTCAAGGAAGTCTAGCTCTGTCTCTTCTCGTAGCCTATTTTTAAGATCATCAAAAGTCATTGGTGCGCTCTCTTTCTAGTGCTTTAAAAGCTCGCTTTAATTCTACCAATTCTTTTGACAGGTATTTAATTAAGTATAGAGCTTCTTGTAGTTCGAGCTTTACCTTTTCGTAATGCTCATTGATTTGCAAGACGGGTTTATCGTTCATCTCCATTACCTTTAATGGTATCTTTTTCTTTTCGTTTAAGTAGTTTGTTGATATTCATCTCCATTACTTCCGAAGGTTTATAACCAATAGCATCACACAAACGAACTAAATACCAAAATACATCTCCAAGCTCATAGGCAATTGCCCCTTGATCATATACATCATCACGAATTAATTTTTTAATCTTGCCAGCCACCTCACCAGCTTCAGAGGTAAGACCCATAGCTAGGTAGTACAGTTCAATACGTGCACCAGTACCAGCCTCAGGGTAGATTGCTGTTGCATCTGTTGCATCAAGATATGTGTTTACATTCATAGCTTCTCACCTTTGGATAATAGTCCTTCACTGGCTGACACACCAGACCAGACATCAGGTTGTTGTAGCTCGGCATGAGCGATAAGGGCATTAAGATAATCACGAGCTTTAAGAAGATCTTTAATGCCATCTTTGTTTTGCCAACGAGCGACATATTTACAGATGTTCCCTTCGGCAAAGCCAATGTTATGTGATACAAGATAGTCCATTAACATAGTACTTTTGTAATGGTTAGGCGCTTCCATATTTTTTCCTTAAATATTTTAGTGACACGAACATTTCGTCATAGGTACCATTGGTAACTTCGTGTAGCATGACGAGCCCTCTGAAGTGGTTGTTTGATTGATGGTCCAGGTATCCTTCATTATGTTCATAGCAAGATCCTGCGATGATGCAAGTAATGGTAGACCCATCCGGTCGTTTTCCATATGCAACCTGCTTGCCTTGCTGATGCCCTGCCACACAAGACATATGCATTTTTGCAACCAACGCTGAAGCGGTAGTAGCAGGGCGACCAAGTACACCTGAAGGAAAATAGTGACAGTATGCAACTCCGTCAATAAATACTGGCTTAAGAAAGTCGTGTACCTCCCAAGCTTCATAAGGTAGGTCTTCATATTTGATTAGTCCTTCAAGTTTTGGATCACTATTGACCGCCCGCATGATGCGTTGCTCATGATTGCCAAGCGTAAGGACAAGGCGTGGCTTATAAGTTTTCTCCTTATTACGCTTTGCCTTGGAGTTAAATTCCTGAAGCGGTGATAGTAAGACAGACATGGCCTCGTGTGCTGCCTCCAGATCCTTGACATATCGTTTACCCTCAAAGTTCTTTGTGCCTACATCATAGCTACTAAGACTTTCCATGTCAACAAAGTCACCAAGGTGTATTACTACATCCGGTTTCTTATCTACAATGTACTGGCCTACATGACGTAGATAAGTATAGTCTTCACCATACTTAACCTGGGTGTCCGGGATTATCAGGTGAGTAGTCATTCCTTAATCCAATTCAAGATTTGTTCAGTGTCTTTGATGGAGCACCACTTGAATC
>Ga0209507_1001489_pt1 | contig 18401 bp, 20 predicted proteins | sample AD_UKC028_MetaG_FD_184414 | JGI IMG/M metagenome (GOLD analysis project Ga0209507, IMG submission 184414) | Active sludge microbial communities of municipal wastewater-treating anaerobic digesters from USA - AD_UKC028_MetaG (SPAdes) (version 2) | ecosystem: Engineered > Bioreactor > Anaerobic >...
AAGTCGTCAGCCCGCCGAGAAAGCCGGTGATGGCGAACAGTTTCCAGGCCAGCGGAAAATGCGTATTGATGTGAAACAGGCCGACCGCGATGCCGATCAGGTAGCCGCCGATCACGTTGGCCGCCAGTGTGCCGAGCGGCAGGGCGATGAACAGCGGGTTGAGCGCCAGCCCGAGTAGCCAGCGCGCCCAGGCGCCGAACGCGGCGCCAGCGCCGACGGCGAGGAAGTTGAGAGCGGACAGGTGGTGTAGGGCGGACATTGCCTGAATTTTAGCGGTTTAAGAGCGCCAGCCGTTAAAATAGCGCGATTGAAAACAGAGGTTTTACCGTGAGCAGCCCCGCCAAGCCAGAAGTTGCACCCGCCGCCAATTTCATCAAGAACATCGTCGAAGCCGACCTCGCTGCCGGCAAGCACGCGCAACGCCGTTGGGCCGGGCATCCCGGTCTCGCCGCCGAACACGCCGCCGCGCCGCTTGATTCGGCCAGGATCCGCACCCGTTTCCCGCCCGAGCCGAACGGCTACCTGCACTTCGGCCATGCCAAGTCCATCCTGCTCAATTTCGGCCTCGCCAAGCAATTCGGCGGCCGCTGCCACATGCGCTTCGACGACACCAATCCGGAGAAGGAAGAGCAGGAATACGTCGATTCCATCGTCGATGCTGTGAAATGGTTGGGCTGCTCGTGGGAAGAGGCGGGCGAGAACAATCTCTACTATGCCTCCAATTACTTCGACTGGATGGCGCAGTTCGCCGAGTACCTGATCTCGGTCGGCCACGCCTACGTCGACAGCCAGAGCGCCGAGGAAATGCGGGCCAATCGCGGCACGCTGACCCAGCCGGGCAAGGATTCGCCTTACCGCAACCGCCCGGTCGAAGAGAACATGGATCTCTTCAAGCGTATGCAGGCCGGCGAGTTTGCCGATGGCACGCACATCCTGCGCGCCAGGATCGACATGGCTTCGCCCAACATCAACATGCGCGACCCGGCGATCTACCGCATCCGCCACGCCACCCACCACAACACCGGCGACAAATGGTGTGTCTATCCGATGTACACCTTCGCCCACCCGATCGAGGATGCGCTGGAGTGCATCACGCACTCGATCTGCACGCTCGAATTCGAAGACCAGCGCCCGTTCTACGACTGGCTGCTGGAGCGCATCGCCGAAGGCGGCCTGTTGCAGCGCCCGCTGCCGCAGCAGATCGAATTCTCGCGCCTCAACCTGACCTACATCGTGCTGTCCAAGCGCAAGTTGATCCAGTTGGTGCAGGAAAAGCACGTCGAAGGCTGGGATGACCCACGCATGCCCACGCTGGTCGGCGCCCGCCGCCGCGGTTATTCGCCGGAAGGCTTCAAGCTCTTCATGGAGCGCATTGGTGTCACCAAGAACGACTCGCTGATCGATTACGTGCTGTTCGAAGACGCCATGCGCGAAGTGATGAACGAGTCCGACGAACGTCGCGTTGCCGTGCTTGACCCGCTCAAGCTCATCATCGACAACTATCCCGAAGGCCAGTTCGAGGACTGCTCGGTCACCAACCATCCGCTACACCCGGAGCTGGGCACCCGCATCATGCCTTTCGGCCGCGAACTGTGGATCGAAGGCGAAGACTTCCAGGAAGTCCCGGAAAAGGGCTTCCGCCGCCTCTTCCCGGGCAACAAGGCGCGCCTCAAGTACGGCTACATCGTCGAATGCACCGGCTGCGACAAGGATGAAAACGGCAAGGTCATCGCCGTGCACTGCACCTATCTGCCCGACACCAAGTCCGGCACGCCGGGCGCCGACAGCATCAAGGTCAAGGGCACCCTGCACTGGGTCTCCGTCGCGCACGCCTACCCGGCTGAAGTGCGCCTCTACGACCGCCTGTTCAGCGTCCCCGCCCCCGGCGCCCGCCGCGAAGGCGATGCCCCGGAACTGGAACGCAACTTCCTCGACGACCTCAACCCGGCCTCGAAGACCGTCATCACCGCCATGCTCGAACCGAGCCTGAAGGACGCCCAGTCGGAACAGCGCTTCCAGTTCGAGCGCCACGGCTACTTCACCGTCGACCGGGTCGACTCCCGCGACGGCGTGCCGGTCTTCAACCGCGCCGTCACGCTCAAGGATTCGTGGGGCAAGGCGAGTTAAGCAGGTTCTAAAGTGGATTACACACACGCACCGGTCAGCAAGCTGCTTAGCGGCCCCTTGCTCAGTACACCGCAAGGCTGGGTGTGCATCGGCGCCTCGTTAGCCTACCTCGGTGCAGCATTGTTCTTTTCACTGACCGAAGTTGATCCGCCATTTGGCTGGAACAATACCAAGGCAAGCACCTTGTTTGCTGTTTGGCCGGTGCTGCTTTTCATGTATTTCATCAAGGACAATATCCCTGATTTTTCTCCTTCATGGAAAGCCGCAGGCTGGCAGGCTTTCATCGCAAGCCTGCCGTTGCTGCTCGGGTACTGGCGCTTGATCGGGCCAAGTTGATGTACTGCCCAATTTTTTCCGGTAGGGTATGAGCCGCAACATCGAACAGCTCGGCCAGGTCTTCACGCCACCCAAGGTGGTTGAATTCATGCTTGATCTGTGCCGTAACAGCGGCCGGGCGCTCGAACCGTCGGCCGGCGATGGTGCTTTTTTCGCTGAACTGAAGAAACGGCGCCAGGACTGTATCGGCATCGAGATCGACCCGCGCGTCGCGCCGGCCGGCGCTGAAATCCGCGATTTCTTCGATTACCCGCTGAGCGAGCAGTTCGACACCATCGTCGGCAACCCGCCCTACGTGCGTTACCAGGATGTCGCGGTCGACACCAAAAAAAGGCTCAAATCCGAATTCTTCGACGCGCGCAGCAACCTGTTCCTGTTCTTCATCGAGAAATGCGTCCGCCACCTCAAGACGGGCGGCGAACTGGTTTTCATCGTGCCCCGTGAATTCATCAAGCTGACCGCCGCCAAGAAGCTGAACGCCTGGCTCTACGCGCAGGGCAGCATCACGCATTTCTTCGAGACCGGTGACACCCGCGTCTTTGGCGAACACACCCCGAACTGCGCCATCTTCCGCTTCGAGAAGGGGCGCCTGGACCGCCACATGGCTGATGGCCGCCGCTTCGTCGAGGTCGACGGCCAGCTGATGTTCCTGCGCGACGATTACAGCGTGCGCTTCGCGGACGTGTTCACCGTCAAGGTCGGCGCCGTGTCGGGGGCCGATCACATTTTCACGCATCCCAAGGGCAACATGGAGTTCGTCTGCTCGAAGACCGTCGAGACCGGCGAAACGCGCCGCATGCTGTACGGCATCAAGCATCCGCACCTCGAAAAGCACAAGGATGAGTTGCTCGCCCGCCGCGTCAAAACCTTCGACGAAAGCAACTGGTGGCAGTGGGGGCGGCATTTCCCGATCAACCTGCATCCGCGTATCTACGTCAATGGCCGCACGCGCAAGCCAGAGCCCTTCTTCCTGCACGACTGCAACAGTTTCGATGGTTCGGTGCTGGCGTTATTCACCAAAAACCGCCGCATGCAGCGCCGCGAGCTGATCGAATGCACGCTGATGTTGAACAAGGAAGTCGACTGGCAGGAACTCGGCTTTGTCTGCGACGGTCGTTTCCTGTTCACCCAGCGCAGCCTGCAGACCTGCGTGCTGCCCGAGAAATTCTCCCGATTCCTCCCGCCCGAAGCGAAAAAGGACGCCGCATGACCTTCACCCAGATGCTTGCCGCCGCCTGGCGCCAGAACAATTCGCTGCTCTGCGTCGGCCTCGACCCCGATCCGGCAAAATTCCCCGCCCACCTCAAGGGGCGCGACGACGCCATCTTCGAATTCTGCCGGACCATTGTCGATGCCACCGCCGACCTTGTCTGCTCCTTCAAGCCGCAGATCGCCTACTTCGCCGCCCGTCGCGCCGAAGATCAGCTGGAAGCGCTGATCGCCCACATTCACGAGAAGCACCCCGGCATTCCGGTTATCCTCGACGCCAAGCGCGGCGACATCGGCTCGACCGCCGAGCAGTACGCGCTCGAAGCCTTCGAGCGCTTCCGGGCCGATGCCGTCACGGTCAACCCCTACATGGGCCGCGATTCCGTCGATCCTTACCTGGCGTACCCGGACAAGGGCGTCATCCTGCTCTGCCGCACCTCCAACCCAGGCGGTTCCGACCTGCAGTTCCTCGATATCGGCGGCGAGAAATTGTACGAGCGTGTCGCCCGTCTGGCGGCCGGCGAATGGAACACGACCGGCCAGATCGCGCTCGTCGTCGGCGCCACCTTCCCGGCCGAGATCGCCCGCGTGCGCGAGATCGTCGGTGACGTGCCGCTACTGGTGCCGGGCATCGGCGCCCAGGGCGGCGACGTCGAGGCCACGGTCAGGGCCGGGCGGACGGCGGCAGGAACCGGCTTGATGATCAACTCCTCGCGTGCCATTCTCTATGCCGGCAAGGACGAGAATTTCCACATCGCCGCCCGCGCCGCGGCGCAGGAAACGCGCGCCACCATCAATCTTTACCGCTGAGGAACCGCCATGCGCATGGATGACCAACGCGAAAGCGACAACATCGAGGACCGCCGCGGCGGCGGTTTCGGCGACGGGGGCGGCCTGCGGCTGGGTGGCGGGCGCCTCGGCATCGGTACCATCGTCATCGCCCTGGTTGCCAGTTATTTCCTAGGCATCAACCCGCTGACGGTGCTCAGCATGCTGGGTGGTGGGGGCGGCATGCCGGCCGTCGAGCAAAGCGCGCCGCCGGCCCACAAGCCGCCGCCCAGCGACGAAACCGCGCGTTTCGTCTCGAAAGTGCTGGCCTCGACCGAGGACACCTGGAACGAAGTCTTTCGCACCAGCGGCCGCCAGTACGAAGAACCCAAGCTGGTGCTGTTCTCAGGCATGACGCCGACCGCCTGTGGTACTGGCCAGTCGGCGATGGGGCCGTTCTATTGCCCGGGCGACCAGAAGGTTTACATCGACCTGACTTTCTTCCGCGAGCTGAAGGAGCGCTTCAAGGCGCCCGGCGAGTTCGCCCAGGCCTACGTGGTCGCCCACGAAGTCGGCCATCATGTGCAGAATCTGCTCGGCATCTCCGACCAGGTGCAGGCGGCGCGCCAGCGGGCCGGAAAGGCCGAAGCGAACGCGCTATCGGTACGTCTGGAACTGCAGGCCGACTGCCTGGCCGGCGTCTGGGGCAAGCGCACCGACACCATGAAGAACGTCCTCGAACCGGGCGATCTGGAAGCGGCGCTGACCGCCGCCACCGCCATTGGCGACGACCGCCTGCAACAGCAGGCGCAAGGCCGCATCGTGCCCGAGAGCTTCACCCACGGCTCCTCCGAACAGCGCGTGCGCTGGTTCAAGCGCGGCTTCGAAACCGGCGACATCAACCAGTGCAACACCTTCAAGGCGAGCCGGCTCTGAGTCTCGTGCACATGCTCGGGGCGCTGGCCCTGGCCCTTTTCAGCAACGCCAGCCTGGCGCTGCCGCAGCACAATCCGGTTCCCGGCGGCGTCGCCGTCATCGACCTTGGTGCGACCGGCGCGATGCCGCCTACCGTGCGCTGGGGCGAGCAGTCGCTGGCCGTGGTGCGCGATAGCGGGCGCTGGTTCGCGTTGTTCGGCATCCCGCTCGATACCCTGCCCGGCGAACTGGAAATCAGTGTTTTTAGCGGGTCGACCGCAACCGGCAAGCCAATCGCCATTCGTCCCAAGAATTATCCCGAGCAGCGCCTGACGATCAAGGACAAACGCAAGGTCGAGCCCAACCCGGACGATCTGGCGCGCATCGAGCGCGAGAAGGAAACGACCGAAGCGATCAAGCGCCGCTTTTCCGATAATGCACCGGCCACCGATTTCATGCTGCCGGCCAGTGGCCCGCTGTCGTCGCGCTTCGGGTTACGCCGCGTCTTCAACGGCCAGCCGCGCAACCCGCACGCCGGGCTCGATGTCGCCGTCGGTACCGGGGCGCCGGTCAAGGCGCCGGCCGCGGGCGTCGTGGTCAATACCGGCGACTATTTCTTCAACGGCAACACCGTGTTCATCGACCACGGCCAGGGGCTGATCACCGCCTACATGCATCTGTCGCGCATCGACGTCCGTTCCGGTCAACCGGTCAAAAAGGGCGAAATCCTCGGCGCCGTCGGCGCCACCGGCCGCGTGACCGGCCCGCACCTGCACTGGGCCGTCATCCTCAACAACACGCCCGTCGATCCCGAGCTGTTTCTGGCGCGGCCGTAGCGTCAGCCGGGGTGCTTGCCGGTTCCGGCGCCAGCGGTTGCGGTGGCCGGTGGGGCGTAATCGGGCACCTTGTTTTTCACCGCCGGCTGCGCCATCAGGTAGGCGTACATGGCGCGCAAGTCGCTGTCGGGCAGCGTCCCGATCGCCTGCCAGGGCATTGGCGGCATGATCGGGCGCGCCACGCCGACGTGATTGCCGGTGCGCATGGCCTGCACGAAATCCTTCTCCTTCCAACTGCCGATGCCGGTCTCGCGATCCGGCGTCAGGTTGGCGGCGTAGGTCGTGCCCCAGGGGCCGATGAAGGCGGTCATCGTCGCCGAGCCGGCCCAGTTCCAGTCGTTGTCGAGCTTGGGCGGCGGCGCCAGCTTGAGGCTTTCCGGGTGGCCGGAGAGTCCGCGCGCCATGTCCTTCTCCGGCCCGTTGGCCCCCATGCGGAAGGGGGTGTGGCAGGTGACGCAGTCGCCAGCGGCGACCAGTTGGGCTCCGCGCTTGATTCGGGCGGTGTTGTTGCCGTCGGCCTGGACGGTGGTGGCGAGAACCAGTCCACTGGCAAGGACGGTGGCGATCAATGCGGATTTCTGTTTGGGGTTGGGATGCATGGTGCGATCTCCTGTTGTGGTTGGAAATGTTGTCTGTAAATCAGGCGTGTTGGGGGCGACACAGTCTTTCGGCTGCCGCCGCGATTGCCTCCGCCTGGGGAACGAAGGCCTGTTCGAGCGGATAGCTGGCGGCGACCGGTGCGTCGGGGCCGCCGAGGCGCACGACCGGCGCCTTGAGCCGGGCGAAGGCTTGTTCAGCGACCAGCGCGGCAATTTCGGCGCCGATGCCGCACAGGCGGTTGGCCTCATGCACGACGACCAGACGGCCGGTCTTGGCGACTGAGGCGAGGATGGTGGCTTCGTCGAGCGGCTTGAGGCTGCGCAGGTCGATGACCTCGGCGGCGATGCCCTGGGCGGCGAGCGTTTCCGCCGCCTGCAGGCAGTGGTGGACGGTCTTGCCATACGAGACCAGCGTCACGTCGCCACCTTCGCGCAGCACGGCGGCCTTGCCGAGGGGGGCGACATGCTCGCCGGCTGCCACTTCGCCGGGCTGGTAGAGCAGCCCGATGTCGAGGAAGAACATGACCGGGTTGTCGTCGCGGATGGCCGCCTTGAGCAGGCCCTTGGCGTCCGCCGGGTTGCTCGGCATGACCACCTTGAGGCCGGGGCTGTGGACGAACCAGGCCTCGACGTTGTGGTTGTGCTGGGCGCCGACGCCCCACCCGGCGCCGGTCATCGCCAGCGTGACCAAGGGGAACGAGAACTGGCCGCCGGAGATGTAGCGCAGCTTGCCGGCGCTGTTCACCAGTTCGTCCATGGCGTAGCAGAGGAAGGGAGCGAACAGCAGGTCGATGACCGGACGCAGGCCGGTGCCGGCGGCGCCGACCGCCGTGCCGGCGATGATGCCTTCGGCCAGCGGGGTGTTGCGGACGCGCAGGGCGCCGAATTCCTGGACCAGATCGTGACGCTTGGTGGCGATGCCCTCGCCGAAGACGAGAACGCGGGGATCGTGGCGCATTTCCTCAACTAGGGCGGCGCCGACGGCATCGTAAAGGGTCATTGCAGGCATGGCGGTTCCTCAGGCGTAGACGTTTTCGGTCAGGGCGCTCGGCGCCGGGTAGGGCGATGCCTCAGCAAAGGCCAGGGCGCTGGCGATGCGGTCGGCGACCTTGGCCGCCAGCGCGGCGGCAGCCGCTTCGCTGAGGCTGCCGGCGGCGACGAGACGGTCGCGGCACATGGCGATCGGGTCGCGCGCCAGCCAGGCTTCGCGTTCGGCCTGATCGACGTAGGCCTGGTCGTCCGGTTCGAAATGGCCGCGCGTCCGGTAGGTCCAGGTTTCCAGCAGATAAGGCCGGCGGCTGGCACGCACCTGGGCGGCGGCGGCCGTTGCGGCAATCAGGACGGCGCTGACGTCGTTGCCGTCGACGGTGCTCGAAGGGATGCCGTAGGGCTGGGCAAAGGCCGATACGTGCTCGCGGCTCATCGCCTCGCGCCGATGCACGAAGGCCTGCCAGTGGTTGTTCTCGCAGACGTAGAGGATGGGCAGGTTCCACAGGGCGGCGAGGTTGAGCGATTCGTGGAAGCTCCCCTCGCAGGCGGCGCCGTCGCCGAAGAAGCAGACGACTATGCCCTGCCGTCCGAGCATGGTCTGCGACAGCGCGACGCCCGGCGCCAGCGACAGCTCGGCGCCGACGATGGTCGAGGTGAGGACGACACCCAGTTCCTTCGCGGAAATGTGCAGGGAGCCACTGCGGCCGCCGCAATAGCCGTCGCTGCGGCCCATGACTTCCGCCAGCAGGCGGCCGGGGTTGGCGCCGCGCGCCAGCAGGTGGCCGGCGCTGCGATGGTTGGTGAGGATCAGGTCGTCCGCGGTGAGGGCGTTGACGACGCCGACGGCCGCCGCTTCCTGGCCGACCGAGGTGCAGGTGCCGGGCACCTTGCCGGCCTCGCTGCCGGCGACGATGGCTTCCTCGTAGGCGCGAATGAGCAGCATCTGTTCGAGCAGGTGCCGCGGGTCGATTGCGTGTTGCGCTGGGGTCATGGCTACTCCCGTCGGTGGTTGGTGAGTGAAGTCTAGGCCGCCCGAAAGCCATGACAAGACGGGCGGCCGGCGCTTACGAATCTTTTAAGAAGCGCTGAATGAAGATTTAAGAAAAGGGGGCAGCGCCCGCCGAGCAGTCAGCTGGAAATCAGTTGCAGGGGGCGGTCGACCGCAAGTAAGAAGCGCCCGCGCCCGGCCTTGGCCAGGTGGATGCCGGTCGCCCGTTCTTCCAGGCGGCGCTGCAGCAACACCAGGCGGGCCTCGAGGTTGTCGCTGACGCCGGGCAGGCGGATGCGCGGGTCTACGCGTAGCCCCTTGTTGGTGAAGTTGGTGCGCCGGCGTTCGACGAAATCGCTGAGCAGGGTCCACAGGATGGCGCCGGCGACGCCCTTGATCAGGTAGTCGTCGTCGAGAAAGACGCTGTCGTTGGCGGCGAAATGGCGCACCAGCAGCGGCGGACCGGCGAGCGGGGCGGCCGGGGGCTCAATGGGGGGCGCATCCTCTGCCTGTTCCTCGGCCTGCTGGTGGTGATGCATGGCCAGGCCAAGCTGCGCGGCGAATGCCACCAGAGCATCTTCGTCGTCGTAGCCGAAATGCAGGTCGGCGACGTTCTCGACGTAAAGCACACCGAGCAGATGGTCGAAGGCGGTGATCGGGATCGCCATCTGGCTACCGGCTTCCGGCAGCCCGGGCAGCGGAATCGCGGTTTCCAGACTGTCGCCCTGGCCGTCGGCCTCGACGCTGCGCCGGATGCTGCGACCGTAAGCGTATTCGCTGGTCATGAAGCCGATGCGGATGGGGATGCGTTCGCGGGCGCAGATGCCGATGATGCCGGCGCCGACCGGGATTTCCGAGCCGATTCCGGATTCCGGATAACCGCGGCTGGCCAGGGTATAGAGGCGCCCGCGTCCTTCGTCGTGCATGAGCAGCATGACGTGGTCGATGGAGAATTCGCCGCCGAGGCAGTCGAGCGCCGTTTCCAGCAGCCGGGCGAGGCTGCCGCAGGCTGTCAGGCGGCCGGTGGCGCGGCGCAGCGCGGTGAGGAAGTTCACCGTCGGCGGCGGCAGGGCCAGGGTGGCGCCGGGAACCTGTTCGATGTCGAGGAGCCGATAGACATCCGATCCGCGCAGGCGGAACACCTCGCTCATTCCTTCATGCGAGGCGATGCCTGCCAGCTTGGCCTTCATCTGCTCGAACAGCGGGCCGCCGGTTTCGGTGCGCAGGTACTTCAGGGTCAGCCGGTACTGGGCGCCGGTCAGGTGGCTGGTCAGCAGGAGGCGTACCGGCGAACCGGCGAGCACATTCTGCCGCGTGCGGTTGAAGAACTGGTAAGAAAGCGCGACGTGTTCGTTGTCGATGAACTGGACCTGCGACAGGTAGGCCAGGTTGGGCATGCCTTCGGCGTCGCAGGTGGCAATGTGGCCGGGAATCACGCCTTCGAGGCACTCGCGGAGGGTGTCGAGGCGCAGGCTCATCGCTCAGCCCAGCGGCGTTCCGGCCTTGGGGCCGGGGGTCTGGGAAAAGGCGGCGCAGGGCGAATAGGTCACGGTCACCAGGTCGTCCGGGGTGTAGGCCAGGATGGCGCGGACGACGGCCTCCGACATGCCGAGCGGAACGACTTCGAGAACGAAGTCGGCGATATGACGCTCGATGACCGGCAGGTCTTCCGGCAAGAACGGGACGATGCGGACATCGCTGCCCTTCAGCTGCAGGGTGCGGTTACTGCTGGGCAGGCTGAAGACGTTGGCGATCCGCCCGCTGCTACGGATGTTGTCGAGCAGGGCCAGCGACTGGGAGCGGCGCAGAAAGACGCCGACCTGCCGGCCCTCATCGACCAGCTTGCAGCCGAGGCCGCGGCTCATGCTTGGCAGGCCGTCCGGGGCGCAGGAGGCCAGGCTGATGCTGACTCCGGTCTGGATGAAAGCGGCGTTGTCGCTGTCGAGCATGGCAAGAAGAAGGCGCCATGGAGGCGCCTTCGGTTGGGTTCTGCCGTCGTTAGATTTTCGGCTTGGACGGCGTGCTCATCTGCTTCTCGTCCTTGGCCTTGTCGCCGCAGGCAATGGCGGAGACGCTGGCAACGGCAAATAAGGCGGCGAGCAGTGCGGCGATCGTTTTCTTCATCGGAATCTCCTTGTGTCGATTGTTGATATTCGATCAATCTGGCATGAATTGGTTCAATACTCAAGAAGCGGTTCAATGTGCAGGCACCATCGACGGCGAACCCCGGAAACGTGAAGCCCATGCACTATCGGAGCATGGGCTTCGTTGACTGCGGCTCCCGCGCTTTCGGCCGGAGCATTCGGCATTTCGCCGTTGCGGGTACTACTCGGTCATCTTGAGAATGGTTTCCGGGAATAAGTCCATGCAATCCCCTGATACGCAGCTGATGTTGCCAAGCAGTGCCGGGTTTGCTGCGAGCCACAGCACAATCTAAAGATAGACCATTTCCGGAAAAATTCCAGAAAACCGTATTACCGTTTTTCGGCCATGCCCCGCATTTGCGGTTTTGGTTAAAGCGCCGGGATGGGGGAAAATGGACAGATTCGCCGTATTGCCCGGCAGCGCGCCGGGCGCCAAGGAGTCATTCATGCGCCGCATCGCAATCGTCGTCGCCATCGTTGTCGTTCTCGGCCTCGCTTTCGTCTGGTTCAGCCAGCCCAAGGCGATCCCCGTCGTGCTCAAGGAAGTCGCCGCTGGCAAGGTCGAGGCCACGTTGGCCAATACCCGCGCCGGCACCGTCGAGGCCTGCCTGCGCACCAAGCTGTCGACCATCATCGGCGGGCGCATCGAATATCTCGGTGTCAAGGAAGGCGACAGAGTCAGGAAAGGCCAGTTGCTGCTCAAGCTATGGAACGACGATCAGCAGGCCCAGGCAGCGTTGTCGCAGGCGCAGGTGGCGTTGGCCGGCAAGCGGGTCGACGAGGTGTGCATTGCTGCGGTCAACGCCGAAAACGAGGCAAAAAGGCAGGCCGAGTTGCGCGACAAGGGTTTTGTTTCAAGCAGCCGTGAGGAGGCAGCGCGCACCGAAGCCGAGGTCAAGCGCGCCAGTTGCAACACGGCCAAGGCCGATGTCGCGCAGGCTGAAGCCAGGTTGAAAGCGACCCGTGTCGAGCAGGGTCGCGTCGCGCTCTACGCACCTTTCGACGGCACGGTCGCCAAGATCGTCGGTGAGTTGGGCGAATATTCGACGCCGTCGCCACCCGGCGTGCCGACCCCGCCGGCCATCGACCTGATCGACGACACCTGCCTCTACGTCAAGGCGCCGATGGACGAAGTGGATGCGCCGAAAATCATTGTCGGCCAGCCGGTGCGGGTGACGCTCGATGCCTTGCCGGGCAAGATCATCCCGGGCAAGGTGCGGCGCGTCGCGCCCTATGTATCGGCGGTCGAAAAGCAGGCGCGCACGGTCGATGTCGAGGTCGATTTCGCCAGGCCGGAAGAAACGGGCAAACTGCTGGTCGGCTACAGCGCCGATGTCGAAATCATTCTCGACGGCCGCGACAACGTACTGCGCATCCCGACCGCCGCGATCCAGGAAGGCGGCCGCGTGCTGCTGTTCAATCCGGACAGCGGCAAGCTCGAAGCGCGCCAGATCAAGCCCGGCCTCGCCAACTGGGAATACACCGAAGTGCTCGAAGGCCTGGCGGCCGGTGACCGCATCGTCACTTCGCTCGAAAAAGAAGGCGTCAAGGCTGGTGCCACAGTGACGCCGGACGACAAGGCGAAAACGAAGTAGCTGGCGAAGCGCTATCCGGCAGCCGGCGCCAGCGTTCGACTAGATCGACAGCGTCTGGCCCGCCGCCGGAATCCGATAAATCGTCATCTCCGTATCCGGCACCAGCGAGCCCAGCGCCATGCTTAGCAGCGAAATGAACAGGCTGGCGAAAAACGCTGTCCAGAATCCGGAAATCTTGAAACCATCCACCAGTTTGGCGACCAGCAGCAACATCAGCGCATTGATCACGAGCAGGAAAAATCCCAGCGTCAGCAAGGTCAGCGGCAGCGTCAGAACGATCAGCAGCGGCCGCAGCACGGCATTGGCAAACCCGAGCAGCAGCGCCGAGACGATCAACGACGAAGTGCCGGAAAAGCGGATGCCGCTGAATACATGGCTGGCCACCCACAAGGACAGCGCCGTGATGCCCCATTGAATGAAGAACCCGGTCAAATTGGCGAGCATGGCTTTTCCTTGGTTGAACTGGGAGCGAATTATCGGCTACGGGCGCTCGGATTGGAAACGGCACGCAGCGGGCGAATCGCTGCGGTCGACCGATAAAAACGGGCAAAAACCACAAGTTCGGCGCCGCCGGGTGTCGGGTTCTTGAACGCAGGGGGCGGCTTTGCGCGAAAATGGACGCATGTCTTTGATCGAACTCCAGGGGATCGAGCGCGTCTTCCAGCTTGGCGACACCGAGGTGCACGCGCTGGCGGCCTTGAATTTGCGCATTGCGGCGGGTGAATACGTTGCGGTGATGGGGCCGTCCGGTTCCGGTAAATCGACCTTGCTGAATTTGCTTGGCCTGCTCGACCGACCGAATGCCGGTTCTTACCGGCTGGAGGGGCGCGATGTGACGACGCTGTCGCCCGACGAGCAGGCGCGGGTGCGCAGCGAGCGGATCGGCTTCGTTTTCCAGAGCTTTCATCTGGTGCCGCGCCTGACCGCTGCCGAGAATATTGCGCTGCCGATGACGCTGGCGGGCATTCCGCTCAAGGAGCGCAGCGCCCGCGTCGCCAAGGCGCTGACCAATTTCGGTCTGGATAACCGTGCCGATCATCGCCCCGACCAGCTTTCCGGCGGCCAGCGCCAGCGCGTGGCGATTGCCCGCGCCACCATCATGCAGCCGGCGCTGATCCTGGCCGACGAGCCGACCGGCAATCTCGACCGCCACACCGGCGAAGAGGTGGTCAATCTGCTTGAAGCGCTCAACGCCAGCGGCGTTACGCTGGTGGTCGTTACCCACGACCCGACCATGGGCGCCCGCGCCCAGCGCCAGTTGGTGATGGAGGACGGCCGGCTGAAATTCGACAGCGCGCATCCGTCGCCGGCCACCGATGCGCCTGGCTGACACCCTGCGCTTCGCGCGCGATGCGGCAACCGGCTACCCGCTGCGCACGGCGCTGTCGGTGCTGGCGATGTCGATTGGTGTCGCCGCGGTCGTCATACTGACCGCGCTGGGCGACGGGGCGCGCCGCTACGTGGTCGGTCAGTTTTCGTCGATTGGCACCAATCTCGTCATCGTGCTGCCCGGCCGTTCCGGCACCGGCGGCTTCAACCCGGCCAACGCCATCACCACGACGCCGCGCGACCTGACCATCGACGACGCGGCCGCCTTGCGCCGGGCGTCGGCGGTCAGCCGGCTGGCGCCGCTGGCGGTCGGCACGTCGGAGATCAGCTTTGGCGGCAAGCTGCGCGAAGTGATGGTTGCCGGGTCGACGGCCGAATTCATCCCGATCCGCAATTTCGAGCTGGCGCAGGGCAGCGGCTTGCCGGAAGAGGACTGGAACCGGGGCTCGCCGGTCGCGGTCATCGGCGCCAAGATTCGCGAGGAGTTGTTCGGCAGCGAGCCGGCGGTCGGCAAGCTGATCCGCGTCGGCGATCGGCGCCTGCGCGTGGTCGGCGTGCTCTCGTCGCGCGGCCAGGGGCTGGGCATGAATACCGACGAACTGGTCATCGTGCCGGTGTCGCTGGCACAGGCCCTGTTCAATTCCAACACCTTGTTCCGCATCCTCGTCGAGGCGCGCAGCCGCGAGGCGATTCCCGAGGCCAAGGAACAGGTCATGGAAATTCTCAAGCAGCGCCATCGCGGCGAAGAGGATGTCACGGTGATTACCCAGGATGCGGTGCTGGCCACCTTCGACAAGCTGCTCGGCGCGCTGACCTTGGGCGTCGCCGGCATCGCCGCCATCAGCCTGGCGGTGGCCGGGATTCTGGTGATGAATGTGATGCTCGTTGCCGTCACCCAGCGTACCGGCGAAATCGGGCTGCTCAAGGCGCTCGGCGCCACGGCGCGGACGATCCGCCTGGCCTTTCTGGCGGAAGCGGCGATGCTGTCTACCGTGGGCGCCATCGTCGGCTATTTGCTCGGCCAGTTGGGCGCCTTTGGCTTGCGTCAGGCGTTTCCCGTCTTTCCTGCTTATCCGCCCGATTGGGCGGTGATCGCCGGTTTGTCGACGGCGCTCGTTACCGGGCTGCTGTTCGGCGTCATGCCCGCCCGCCAGGCCGCCCGGCTTGACCCGGTGCAGGCCTTGATGAAGCACTAGCCATGCTTTTTTCCGATTCCCTCCAGCTTGCCCTGCGCGCCATCACCGCCCAGCGCCTGCGCAGCTTTCTGACGCTGCTCGGCATCGCCGTCGGCATTGCGGCGGTGATTCTGCTGACTTCGATTGGCGAGGGTATCCACCGTTTCGTGCTGGGCGAGTTCACCCAGTTCGGCACCAACGTGATCTCGGCAATGCCGGGCAAGACGAAGACCGGCGGCGCGCCTTCCGGCCTGCCGTCGAGCGCCCGGCCGTTGTCGCTGGAGGATGTGCGCTCGCTCGAACGCCTGCCGCATGTGGTTGCCGTGACGCCCAACGTGCGCGGCAATGCCGAGATCGAAGGGAATGGCCGCACGCGGCGTACGCTGGTCTATGGCGTCAATGCGAAATTGCCCGTGATTTTCAAGTCGACCGTGCAAAGCGGCCAGTTTCTGCCGGCCGACGACGAGGGCAGCGCGCGCGCCTTTGTCGTGCTCGGGGCCAAGGTCAAGAACGAGCTGTTCGGCAGCGAAAACCCGCTCGGCCAGCGCCTGCGCATCGGCGGCCTGCATTTCCGGGTGATCGGCGTGATGGCGCCGAAAGGGCAATTTCTCGGCATCGATCTCGACGACACCGTTTTCATTCCGGCGGCGCGTGCCCAGGAGTTGTTCAACCGCGAGGGCGTCGACGAGATCAACGTTGCCGCCGAGGAAGGCGTGCCGTCGGCCATCGTCGCCAACGCCATCAAGGAGCGCCTGATTGCTCGCCACGGGCATGAGGATTTCACCATCGTCACGCAGGAAGAGATGCTGAAAACGCTGTCCAACATTCTCAACGTGCTGACCATGGCGGTCGGCGCACTGGGCGGCATTTCGCTGCTGGTCGGCGGCGTCGGCATCGTCACCATCATGACCATCGCCGTCACCGAGCGCACCGGCGAAATCGGGCTGCTGGTAGCCCTCGGCGCGCCACGGCGAACGATTCTGGCGCTCTTTCTCGGTGAAGCGGTGGCACTGTCGGCGCTCGGGGGTATTCTCGGCTTGCTGCTGGGCATCGGCCTGGCGCAGCTGATCCATTTGTTGCTGCCCGCCTTGCCGGTGCACACGCCGCTCAGCTTCGTCCTGCTCGCCGAGGGCATTGCCGTGGTCATCGGCTTGGCGGCCGGCGTCCTACCGGCCCGCAATGCCGCGCGGCTCGACCCGGTCGAGGCCCTGCGGGCGGAATGACATGATAAAGTTGCTCCTCCACTCGACCAACAATCACAGGAGCACAGCATGAGTTATCACATCGACCAGTTGCACCCCGGCATGTCCGCCAGCCTGGCCAAGACCGTTACCGAAGCCGACATCATCCTGTTCGCCGGCATCTCGACCGACGTCAACCCGGCCCACCTCGACGAGGAATACTGCAAGGGCACCATGTTCGGCGGTCGTATCGCGCATGGCATGCTGTCGGCCGGTTTCATCTCGGCGGTGCTGGCCAACAAGCTGCCCGGACCCGGTACCATCTACCTTTCGCAGACGCTGAAGTTCAAGGCGCCGGTTCGCCCTGGCGACACCGTCAAGGCGACGGTCACCGTCCGCGAAATCAATCTCGAGAAGAATCGCGTGATCCTGGACACGGTGTGCACCGTGGCCGGCAAGACGGTGATCGACGGCGAATGTCTGATGATGCCGCCGGTACGCGCCAAGGATGCGGGCGGCACTGCCTGATCTGGCGCCTGCCCCAATAAAAACGCCGGCCCGGTAAAAACCGGCCGGCGTTTTGCCTTGTTGCGGTCGACCCTCAAAAAAGGGCAAAAATCAAAATGCCTCGTCCGCCCGCAAAAAACGCCACTGCCCGAGCGGCAAGTCGCCCAGCATCACGCGGCCGATACGTACGCGCTTGAGGCCGGTGACGCGCAACCCGACCAGTTCGCACATCCGGCGAATCTGGCGCTTTTTGCCTTCCTTCAGGATGAAGTGCAGCTGATCCTCGTTCAACTGTTTGACCCAGGCCTGTTTCAGCGGCTTGCCGTCGAGTTCCAGGCCGTGGCGGAGCAGTTCCAGACCGCCGCGAACCATCTCACCGGCGACGCGGACGAGGTATTCCTTTTCCACCGGGCTGTCTTCGCCGATCAACTTTTTGGCGACGCGCCCATCCTGGGTCAGCACCAGCAGGCCGGTCGAGTCGATGTCCAGACGCCCCGAAGGCGCCAGGTTGCGTAGCATCCACGGCTTGAATTCCGGGTCGCCTGACTGCCTCAACTGGTTTTCCGCGGTAATCAGCGTAATGGCCGGGGTAAAACCCGGCTCCGGCTGGCCGGAAACATAGCCAACCGGCTTGTTGAGCAGCACCGTGACCTGCTTGGCCTGATCGCGCTCGGCTTCCTTGGAAATCGTGATCTCCGCATCGGGCTTGATACGGCTGCCCAGCTCGCTGATCCGCTCGCCATCGACCAGTACCCAGCCGCGTTCGATCCACAAATCGGCTTCGCGACGCGAACAGATGCCACGTTCCGACATGACCTTGGACAGTCGCACCCCTTCCGGGGGTGGGCCTTCGCGCCGGACGGGTGGCGGGGAAAGCGGCTTGCTCGCGGCGGGCACCGCCTTGGTCGGCGGCGACGGACGCTGGCTGTCGCGGGCCGTCCTTCTGGCGCCGGGTGCAATCGGCGTGGGGGCTGGCTTGGCGACGCCCAATGTGCCGGTTGGCCGGGCTTTTGCCTCTGCCGCTGGCTTGGCGGCCGGCTCGGATTTTGGCCGTTTTTCGGGGTCGACCGCAGCAGGCGCTTCCGGCTTGCGCCATTTCGCCCACGGGTCGTCCCCTGCCGCGTCGTTGCGCGGCGGCTTGGGGTTGTTTTCCCGGTCGGAACCGCTCATTGGATGCCGAGCAGCTCAACCTCGAAAACCAGCGTCGCATTCGGCGGAATAACGCCGCCGGCACCGCGTGCGCCGTAGCCGAGGTGAGCGGGAATGGTCAGCTTGCGCGTGCCGCCGATCTTCATGCCTTGAACGCCTTCGTCCCAGCCGGAGATGACATGGCGCTGGCCGAGCGGAAAATCGAAGGGATCGTTGCGGTCCTTGCTCGAATCGAACTTGCTGCCATTGGTCAGCCAGCCGGTGTAGTGGACGACGACGTGGTCGCCGGCCTTGGCCTCGACGCCGGCGCCGACGACGGTATCTTCATAGACGAGGCCGGAGGCCGTGGTGATTTCAGCCATGAATAGCTCCTTTGGAAAGGCGAAAAGTCTACCACAACGCACCCTCAAGGCTTTGACTTCTCAGAGAATTTCCGTATAATGCGCGGTTCTTTGTAGCACCCTTTGTATTATTTTCGGAGTCCAACCCATGTATGCGGTCATAAAAACCGGCGGCAAGCAGTATCGCGTTTCCGCTGGCCAAAAACTCAAAG
>Ga0209507_1001491_pt1 | contig 18377 bp, 27 predicted proteins | sample AD_UKC028_MetaG_FD_184414 | JGI IMG/M metagenome (GOLD analysis project Ga0209507, IMG submission 184414) | Active sludge microbial communities of municipal wastewater-treating anaerobic digesters from USA - AD_UKC028_MetaG (SPAdes) (version 2) | ecosystem: Engineered > Bioreactor > Anaerobic >...
AATTTTACCTTCATGTTCGACGTGAACTCGAAAAGACCAAACGCGCCCCATAGAGTGATGTTCTCGTAGGGTTTGCCGTCCTTATCGACGATTTTATCAACGCACTCCTTGAAGAAATACTTATCGCGGAAAAGGTATTTCTTGGGAAAAACCGCTTCTTTGTCCTCTATCTTCTCTATGTTCACATATCCGAGGTTTTGCATCTCAGAATCGCGCACCTCAATTTTGAGATGCTCAAGGAACTCGACGACGTATTTGACATACTTCGGATGTATCGACCCGTTGCCCTTTCCTTTGATTTGTTGCGAGGACCGCGAAAGCGTTGCGTGCGGCACGTTATCTTTGTCGCGGAGGGAATATATCTCATCATCTTTGCCATAGTAGGACGCCACACAATGCCGCATCAACGCGCCCTCGCGGTCGTAGGCGCGTTTCCCCACGAGCTTCACCATTCGGAAGCCACCGCTCCATCGCTTCACTACCTCCACATCCTCCGGCTTCTCTTCAATTTTCAGCCCCTTCTTTTGGAGGGCGGCGGTCCACTTTTCCGCACCCTTTTTCATCTGCTCGTAAGTGGCGCGGTCTAGTCTCGTCGGGGCCCTGTCCGAAACCAGATAATCAATGACGTGCTCGACCTCCGCTTGATCGTGTGAGTCTTCAACGCAACGCTCTAACCACTCCATCACCGTCTGACTGCATCCCATCCCCTCGGCGTATTTCGTAAGTTCGGATTTCACAGTAACCCTCCGTTAGTTGTCCCAATCAAAGAATCACAGGGTATTGGGCGGTGGTGAGGCTCTCGTTTATTTGCGCCATCACAGTAGAACTTACGGGTCAATAGGGCGCGCCCCGCCCTTCTCGTTCCCGCACCGCCCAACCCTGCAAGATCAAAGAGCGTCAACACACCTTGACAATCGTGCACTCCTCGCCCTTCGCCACCTTGACCTGCCGGTAAATCACCGGGTCGATTGATTCCATATCGTCGCCGACTATCCACTCCAAATCTTGCAACGCATCCAGCACCGGCTTTGCTCCGCCCCGCAGGTTATCGTCGTCCAAGAACTTCTGCCGGAAGGATACGATCTCGATACGTCGATACGGCCCGCTGGCCCGGCCGGCGGCGGCCGCCATGAGCGCCCACTCCCATTGTTTTTTTATCCTGTGCCGCTTGCTCCAATGCACCTGCATCATCCTGTTCAAGCTCTCCACCTTGAGAGGAACCCGGACCACGAGCGCCTGCTTGAACGTATCGACGGCCTGCTTCTCCTTCGTCGCCCACGGCCGCCAGCTCGCCAGCCCGATCCCCACTCCGGCACTCAACCGCCTGTCCCCGAACTTCTCCGGCTTACGATAGCGCGTCATACGTTGCGTCATAAATCAGCCCCCCTTCTTCACGCCCTCCGCTGGCATGAACTCAAACCCCTCGTCCGACCGCGCCTCTTCGCCCAACAACATCGAACTTTCTGTAACGCACGAGGTTGACTTGTAAGCCCCCTCTTTTTTTAACCCGCCGTCGTAGCCGTCCCCTACCCCCTGCGTTGAACCTACCCCCCTTGCCGTTCGTTTGGCGGGGGTTTCTGAATTGCCTGCCTCCGCACCTGTCAAACCCAGCGCCCTGTCGCTGACCCTCGTGGTCCCGTAGAACATGGCCCTAATCACCCCGACGTGCAGCCCTACTGCCTCCGCGTAGGGTTTAAAGCCCCCGGCCGTGCGTATCAGCATTTTCAGCGCCTCGATCCTGCGCTCCCGTTCGGCCAATTCCTCCGGCGTATGTTTGTGCCTTGTCGCCATTCCCGTTCTATTTCCCCCGCTTACCATTCATTCCTCCACTATTGTCATAGTTTCACTTTTGATATCTTCCTCGACCTCCTCCTTCTCACCCTCCGTAAGCGGCTGGATTGTATGGTCTTTTGGCGTATAGCCGTTTGCAATCATGGTGCGCGCGACTTCTCTGCACTCCTCGGTCGCCATGAGCCACGGCTTTGAGCCTTCGCCGGCGATAATCAGGCCCCTGATAACGGCCGGGTCCGTGTGATCCCAGCCGACCTGATTGCTTTCGTCCTCGACGTGGATAGCTGGGCGAGGCGGGACGATCCGGGGCTTTCGCCAGCCGCAGGGACAGGCGTAGGCGTTTCCTATTTCGCGGTCGCAGTTCGGGCACTCCACGCTCACCTCGTCCCGGCTATACCGGTGTAGATATCCACGAACCGGCGCTCGTCCCAGCCGATATCGGCGGTCAGGCCGGAGGACGCGCGCATGGCTAGGCGCCACGCTTCGTTTGCGGCCTGCGCGTTTATGCCTTGCGGCAGCGCCTTGTCCGCCCGTAACAGGTTGAACGCGAGCACGGCGTCGGCTCTCGGGTCGCGCTTAACAACACCCAGCCCGTAGTTCCTGATATGGGCAACGACGTTTGTGCCCGGATAAATCTCCGGGTGTTCACGGCAAAACGTCGTCAGGCCCCTTGCGAATTGCTCCGGGGACAGGTCGCTGAACATCTCGACCCAAACCGCCAGCTTCTCCGGGGTTAGCTTCTGGTGCGGAAAGCAAGCCTCGAACACTCGCAGGCCCTTCTCCAGCACCGGCTCCGGCAGCTTGCTGTGCCCTACGCTTTGCGAAGAACTCACCGACAACGCTTTTGCTGGACCCGCCATTACCGCCTCCCATTGGTTTCTCGATCCTGTTGAGCCAACTCACGACGAAGCGCCGGGTTTTCTTGCGGCCGGGATGAGCCAGCAGCCAAGCGTCCATGCGCCGCAGCTCTAGGCCCACGTCGATATGCCCATACGCTTCGTTGTTATTGAGGGATTGAACGAACTCGTCGTCGGTCATGCGCGCAGGGGAGCAGCGCGCTTTTCTGCTGCGACCTACGCTTTTGACTTTATCTGTATCTGTATCTGTATCTGTATCTGTATGTGCGACATTCGCGACTTTTGCCGACACCATGCGACACGTTGCGACACCCTTTAATTCATTACGCTTTTTGGCTATCCTCACCCTATCGGCAATCCGTTTTTCCTCTCGCGTGCATCGTTTCGCATACTCGCGTTTGTTCACCACGAACCAGCCCCAATCACGATGGTCGTCGAGGCGGGCAATCCTCCGGCCGTCCATCTCGGCCGACCTGCTATTCGGGTCCGGCTTTTCGAGGACGTCGAGCGCGCGGTCCAGCAGTTCCGGCGGGACGTTGATCCGCCGGGCGAGCGCCGGCCGCGTGATATCCAGCGTCCCGTCCTCGTCGGACAGGATAATCAGCGACATGAAAACATACGCCGCGTCCCGGTCCTCGATTATCGACGAATCAAATATTTGCTCGAATATCTTGCCGAACATCCCGCCCCCTCTCAGTCATGCCGTTTCCGACAATATCGCCTTGAGCTTCCACGCTTCCTGTAACCTATCGTCCGGCACGAAATAGGCCGGCGCCCCTCGATTGCCGGGATCGGCCAGCCACTCCGGGCGCTTCGCCTCGCTGGCCTCGATCCAGCCCACGACCTCGAACTCCGGCGCCACACCTCGCATCTTGACTATCCTGCCCCGGTCGTCCGCGCGGACTTTCAGCGTCGGCCCGTTTGACCAGCGCACGTCAACGTCGCAGCCCTCGACGTCGCTGACGTGGAAAGTATTAATCCCGCCGCCCCAATAGCGCCCCATAGCCTTGCAAAACGCTTGCTCCGCCATAGCCCCCTGCACGTGATACGCCCACAGCTCGCCCGGATATCGCTCGGCAAACCTCGGCGAGCGACCCCGGACGAGCGCTTCTAGGTTGCGGCGCAGCCCGATATAACCGCTGTTCAGCATCTCGTAGGCGTCGAGCTTGACCTTCACTCCGGCCCCTTGTGCGTCATAACCTGCGTCATAAAACCTAGTCCTTGACCCGGTGTATCTTCACGACCTTGACCTCGGCCAGCTTCTCCTCGAACGCCGCGTCGGCCGGATAGACCTTTGACCGCCTGACCTGCGTGGATATCCGCGCCTCGAACGGCCCGGCGATTACGCGGTCCACGCCCCGCGCCTTGAGCGCGTCCTTCACTTTCTTATCCGCCGCCTCGAACTCGTCCGCGTAGGGGGACATTTGTTCGCGCAGCTCCAGCAGGCTGATAAGCTCGTCGTCGTCCACGACCACCGCCCCGGACGCGTCCACGTCAGGCGGCTGGCAGCACACACCGAACGCCCAGCAGCGCCGGCAAACGGACGCCTCGCCACAATGGTCAGGCAGCGTCCCGGCTTTAAGGTGCGCCGTGTCCGCCTCGCACTCCGTCAGCAGGCGCTCCATCTCCTCGAAATCCAAATCGACGGCGATACACTTCGGGAAGCCCCGGCCGTCCCATAGAATGAACAGCCCGTCCGGCTCGTTATTGGCGTAGAGGTAAGCCTGCATTTGACGTAGCGCCTTCTTCGTCCATTCGTATCGCTCGAAATCCCGCGCGTCGTTTATTCGCTCGACAACGTGAGGCGCCCAATACTTATGTTCGAACGGCACGCGCCGACGGCCGACCTTGAGCTTGCCGTCTATCTTCCCCTTGAGGATCGTCGTCGTGCCGTCCCGCCCCTTGATCTCAAAGGGTAGCTGGCCCTCGACGACCTCGAACCCCAGCGTCAGCAGCCGTGCGATTGCCCGGCGCTCGGCGTCCGACCCCTGCGCCATGCGCTCCATACCCTCGGCGTCCGGCGCGGGTTTCTGATCCCAGCACGCCACGGACAGCACGCGCTCCCGCCTGCACGGCCCGAGGTTCGAGGCGATAAGCCCCGTCGGTTTGTATTTGGATATCTCGGCCTCGCGCTGGGCGCGCATGGCCGCCTCTATTTGCCGGCCCAGCTCTGCCGCCGTTGTCCCGTTGATTTTCTCTGCGGTCGCCATGATTGCCTCCATTCAAAGGGTGTCGTGGCCCCTAGCAAGAACGCGGCGCGCACGTTACGGGGACACGACACGGCCGGGGGCGCCACGCCCGGCCGCCTTATGGGTCAAAACGGGATTGCTTCGCCCTCGACTTCGGCCTCCGGCACAGCTTCGGCCGATCCAGCCAGCACCCCCTTGATGCCGTCCAGCGCCGCCTGCCACTCGCCGACGAACTTGCTCGTCGGATTGTCCGCGAGCTGTTCGGCGAAATGGTCGCGATACCATTCGAGCTGTTTCGTGTTCATGGACGCCCACGTCCGGCCCTTGTTCTTGCCGAACGAGCAAGTCGTCGCGGCCGTTGCCGCGTGCGCCATAATCTCGGCCGACGCCGATTTCGGAGCTGGAGCTGGCGCCTGCGTAGGCACCGCCTTGACCGGCGCCGCCTTGACCGGCGCGTCCATGTCCTCCAAATCCTGCGTGAAGATATCCGACGCAGCCGTCGCGTTGAGCACCGCCGCCACGAGCGCACGCTTGCAGGCCATCTTGTATATCGTGTTCTGAATATCCCACGGCGAGCTGTTGCGATACTTGCGCTCGCGGCTGTTGCAGGCGCCGACCCCGGCCCCCACGAATTGCCCGGTCGCGATATGCGTGAGCGTGCAGCGCACCCGGTAGCTGATAAAATCATCGTTCTCGATTGCCATCGTATCGGCCGGCGGATAGTCCGGCGCGAGCCGGAACGTGGACGCCAGCTTCTCCGCCCCCGCCTTGAGCAGCGTCGGCTTTGGCCCGCAGCCGGGGATTTTCCCGTAGTGCTCGCCGTCCTGCATCACCGCCGCCATCACCTCCTGTATCCGCTGCACCTGATCCTTCACGTCGCGTGCCGTCAGGCTCATCTTTTCGCTTACCACCACCAGCTCCTGCTTTTCGGTCGCCATAAGACCCTCCTTTGTTATGCGGTTTCGGTCGCCGGCCGCAGCGTTCGGCGGTCAAACGACGGGATCAACTCCGCCTGCGCCGTCCACCGCTGGCCGCAGTTCATACATTGACGCGCGCCGTCCAGCCTCGGCACCTTGCGCTTGCTCCCGCAGCGCGGGCAAACGCCGTCAGTCATTAAATCCCACGCGGTTTTTTTGGGTCGCGCCATCACTATCTCCCCATAGCCTCGTCGGTGAGTCGGTCCTCTACGTCCTGCGCCATCTTCTCCCGGTGCCGACAAATGTTGCACACGCCGTCCTCGTCTATGTAATCCGTCCAGCTCCTCTCGCCGCACCGCGCGCAAATCGCTGTCATGCGCGCCATGCACTTCCGGCAAAGCGTGGCCCCGCCCTCGTCCCACTCCTCCAAGTAATCGTCCTCCTCGCTGCACCCGCACTCTGTGCAGTATTCCCATTCCTCGGGTATGCACTTCGGGACGAGCTGCGCGTCATAAGGTGAGAATGTCATTTCGCACCTCCGTCCTCAGCGACGTCCTGATCGTCCAGCGCCTCGCCGTGGTAGAGCCGCCCGACCACCGACGCCACCGGCCGGCCAATTTCTATGAACTTGCAGGGGGGGATTACCTCGGGACAGGCGACGTTGAGCTTCGCCGCCAGCTCGCGCATCTCGCGCTCGAACTCGCCCTCGCCCTTCGCCTCGGACTGCTGGCGCGCGCGGGCGATCCTCAGCCGGGTCGCCGCCTCGGCCGCCGCCTTGATGAGAAGGTTATACTCGTCCTCAAGCACCGCCACGGCATCCACCACCCCGTCCGTAGGCGGCCCGAACGCCTGACCGCATTGGCGGCAATCGCCCCGCAGCCCGTCGTCCTGTGTGTTGTGTGGCCGGAACTCCTTACACCGCTTGCAATACCTGATTACCTCGCCCATAAGACCCCCTCTCCGTCCTTACTCCTTAGTTAAGAAGCAAGGCAAAAGAAATCCCCAACACGTCCGCCACGCGCCGGATCGTGCCGGGGGATCGGTTGCGCCCCGCGAACACGTCAATTATGGTCTTGCGAGATACACCCACCCGGCCCGCCAGCTCCGCGTAGGATAGCCCGGAAACAGCCTTAGACCGCTTCAAAAGCTCCAGCGCCCCGGCGTTGTATATCTCCGCCCCCGCTGGCCGCCCTAAGCTAGTTACTTTTTTCGTATCCATACCCCGATTGTAAACTAATCGGTTAGGACTAGTCAACATAAACTTCACTAGGGGGTTAATTTTATCTTTACTAGAACAACCAAGTTAGTTGTATAATGGAGTTAAGGAGGTAACGTGTTACTATTTGCAGAATCGGTGGACAAACTGCTGCGCTCGCGCAACGAAAGTCGCGCCGAGCTGGCGCGCGCTTTGGGAATTACGGACGCCTACGTTACCAAGCTATTGAACGAGAAGAAGCCGCCGCCCGATCCCAGCGCGACCGACCTATATCATAAGCTCAATAGGCACTTCGGCCAGCCCGACGGGCACTTCGAGCGCCTAGCCCTAGAGGACAGGCTCGGCCGCCCCATGATCGACAACGTTATCCGGGCGCACACCGCCCGCCAGCTATTGAGGGAGAATTACAGGGACCACCCGGAGGTTAGAAAGTTTCTGGATAGTATTGATACTCTGCCGGACGACCGCCAGCTCCAACTGATAGAACTTCTAGCTCGTCTATCTCTGTTGCCGGCGGAGAAGATAACAGCTCTGGAGCAGCTATTTTTGCCGTCTGCACAAGACAAGCGACCAGCTCCCCATGACCAGCCAAAAAATTGACCAGCGCCTCGACCATAGAAGCGCGCCTATAAATAGGCTCGCGGCGCCTGTCAACTGAAATGCGCCTTACTTGGACGGCTCCCACATATCGACCGCCTGATACCGCTTAACCCAATTAATCAGGCACACTTGCCGGTCCGCCTCTTCCATAGCGTCCCAGCGGGCACGCTCGGCAGGGTCGCGCAGCAGGTCCGGGTATTCCGGGCAGGGGTTAGCCGGCTCCGCCACCTTTACCGCCGTCGCTGGCCGCGATAGAAGCCCGCAGGAACTCACGAACAGCAGCCCGACGAGCGACAAGCTCATCGTCCAGCACGACCTCCGCCTGCCGGGTCTTTCGATTAATCCGGGCAGCCTCGCGCAGCGCCCCGTTTTCGATATCGGACTCAGCACACCTTGCCCCTTTGCGGTATAGATAGACCCCGATCCCCACACATAGCAGGATGAAGGCTATCAGCTCGACCAAGAGCCAATTCATTTGACGGACAGGAACCGGCCCAGCGCGTTCTTGAGCCACGCCGCCACGGCGTCGTCCTTCTTGGTCGTCGTCAGCGCCGCCACCGCGCAGAACAGGTTGACCAGCAGCGACACGATAACCACCAACTGACCCCAATTCGTTTGCAGCCACTCCATATCGACCTCCTTAGTAATCCAGCATCCACCGCCACCACCAATGATCACAACTATCGGTATTGCCACATGCTCCCCGGTCGCCATTCGCCGGAGCACACACAAATTCGCGCCGGCCCGTCGAGGCGCACGGCCTCGTAATGCGACCCGCTCCACCAGCAGGTGAAAGCGCAGCAGAGCTTGTCCCACAAGCCCGGCCCCTCGTCCTGTATCTCGTCGCGCCCGGCCAAAGCCTTGCCCACTTTAGGCTCATAACCCCAATCGGTGCGCGCCATCGCGAACGCCATCACCCCATCCCTGTCCATATCGTCCCCTCATGTTCGGCGCTCCCGCCGATAGACCCCGCCGCGCTCGACCCACTTCTCCCCGTCCCGATACCGCCGGCCGCGCACGTCAACGTGCACGAACCCCTCGTAAAAGATTACCCCACCGCCCGGATTGAAATCGTCCGCCGCCGCCTGCAACACCACCAGCCGTTGATTAGTGCAGGGGATAGGGGATAAATCGCAGGCCATACCCTTCAAATGATACGACGCAGGCGCGCCGCCCACGGCCTTGTTATGAGCCGGGCAGCGTATGGCAGAATTGACGCGGAGAGGAAAACCGCAGGCCGCCCTGAGCTGGTCCACCAGCTCCAGCAGCTTCGGATCGTGAGCTGCGTAACCGCCAGCGCCGCAACCGCACCGGCACCGCAGCTCTCGCTCGCTGAAATACCTCGGCTTATACGTTACGGCATAACGCCGTGCCTTGCCTTGAACAGCTCCCATAACACCACGCCCACCAAAGCAACCACTCCCGACCCCACAAGCGCCCCGATTGCTCCGGCGTTTCTAGCCGTCCGCACCTTCATATTGACCACGCTCTCCTGCAATTCATCCAGCGCCGTTTCGATCCGCTTGAATATCGTTGCACAACCCTCACAATGCGATTCCAATACGGCCACCCGGCGGTCAATCTCGTGCTTCTCGAACAATTCCGTCGCCATATTATAGTCCTTTGACGTTCATATCTATCGGCCCGCGCTCCTTAGACCGGCCATAGATATCGTTTATCTCCTGTTTAGTTACAAACGCCGGCATGAACTCGTCCATCACTTCCGGCGGCGTATCCTTCCAGCCCTTATAAACGCCTATCTCGTCCTTCGGATACAGCTCCGCCGCCTTGAGCAACATTTGATTGACGTGCTCGTTATACCGCTTGACCTCTGCAAGTATCTTTTCCCGGTGCGCTGGGTCGCCGGTCTTTTCCAGCCGCTTGCCCTGCGTCGCGATATACTTCCTGAGCTGCGCCTTCTCGTTCATTAAATCCTTTTTCATCCTAAACCAGCGGTTATATCGCTGGCCCTTAATCGGGAACCCGAACGAGCTTGCCAGAGCCTCGCCACGGCTTTGCCCCGTTCGCTCCACGTCGAGCTGCGACTGCACCGAAATCGGCAGGAACGACTTGCCGACGTGCCCGGCTATCGCCGCCGCCTTCTCCTCCGGCTCTAGGTATTCCGGCGCTATCGTTTCCCCGCGCCAATTCTCGTTCGTTATCACGTCGGCCACCACTTTCGGCGCCCCGGCCAGCTTCGAGTAAAGGAAATGAGCCGGGTCTTGCATCATTCGGTAATTGTCCTTGAGGAACCCGAATATATCCAAATACTTGTCCTGACCCGCATCGTCCTTGCCGATATAAACGTCCCACGCCCTATCGCCCGGATTCTCCCCGAGCACCTTACCCTCGCCGGTTTCGTCCTCGGTGTTCTTATAATTGATTGCCGACCCTATCGTCCAAAGCGCCAGCGCCACGTTGCGCCAATACTTCCGGTATATATGCCCACGCGCCCAAGTATCCTTTATCCCCTGCCCTACTTGCCCCCGCTTTATATCCCGAACGCCGTGCAGCACGCCGAACACCGAACGGAAATTAGCCTCCGCCCAATCCGGCGCGTTGAGGATCAAGCGCGCGCCCTGCTGGAACGACTTGCTCCGCATAAGCCGGGTCTGATTTATGCCGCCAAAGAAATCGTTGGTGGCCTCGGCCGCCCACTCGCGGATCGTCTTTTGGTCGTATCGGTCGCCATACTTGGCAGTCAGGTCGTCGCGGAACTTCTCATACGACCCAACCTTGAACCCCGTATAAGCCCAATCCCAAAGAACGAATTGCGTGCCGCGCGATACCTTGCCAAGCGCCCACGTCCCCAGCTCTAAAGGTTTCAGTATCGGAACCCGCTTGCCCAGCCCCTTCGCCCCCTTGTGCAGCGAACCGACCAGCCCGTCCAATAGCTCGGCGCCCACGTCATAAGGCGAATTGAGAGTTACCCCGGCGTCGATTGCCTCGCGAACTATCGGGTCGCCCCTGCGGAACCGCTTATAATTCTCGTGGATTTTCCACGGCAGCGCCATCGACGGCGCGGCCGCCGTTGACTTAGCCAGCGCAACCAAATGGAAGCCGGACAGGTCGAACACCGACCGCTTATAGAACGCCTGCGTCGCGAGCGCCGCCTTCATCACCGGCCCGCTGAACCCCCGGTCCGTCATAACCCGCACCGCGTCCGCCGCCTCCGGCGCCACCGACCAGCCGTTCGAATAGTCCGGCAGGTGCTTCGTCAGCGTCGGATCGTCCAGCCGGCGCCACCCCTTGCCCTGCGGCGCGAGGTCCGCCGGCAGCACCATCCCGGCCTTATACATCGAATTGAACGACCTAAACCTGTTGAGCTGAGTAAGGACCGAACGCTCGTAATTCTGTAACAGGGAAGCAACGTCCGTCGTCTTAGGCGTGAACCCATGCGCTAGACCCCACTCCAGCGACGGAATTGCCCGCGTCTTTTCGTGCCCGCTGGTCTGCATTAAACGGGTTTGACTCTGCGGCTTTGCCGCCAGCTCGGCGTCCCACGCTTGGAAAACTTCGTGCGGCTTATCCCATATTCGGCTGATATAGTCCTGCACGAACCCGACGTCCGGGTGCAGCTCCACCATGACCCGGTGCAACTGATCGAACCGCTGGCGCATGAACCGCCAGCCGTCGTGAGCCACTAGCGGCAACACGTCCTCGATTGCCTTGCCCTCGGCCTTCGCCTTCTCGGCAAGATAAGGTATTTGCTCCCGCAGCGCCTTGTCGGGTATCAGCTCCATGAGCCGCCAGCCGTCCTGAGCCGCCTGATATTCCGCCTGCCTATGCCCGGCGTCGTAGGTGTTTACCACCTCGCGCACCGCCTCGACCGGCTTATGGAACTTCCACACCTTTTCGATTGCCTTGCCGATCCGACTGACGTCCTTGCGGACTTCCTCGACGTTCACTAGCGGAGCCACGAAAGCGTCCGGCGCAGCAGCCCCACGCTGGCGCATGAGCTTGTCCGCGTGCCGCATCACTATCTCGGATATCCCCGCCTCGAACTCCGCGTCGCTGGCGTTGACGTGCTCCCGGCCCCAAACGCGCATCTCCTCGCCGGCCGGACTCTTAGGGTCCAGCATACGGAGCACCACGTCCTCGGGCAGCCCGTTCTTTACTGCGGTTTTTACGATAAAAGGATTCTGGCGGGTCGTTATGAGATCATCGACTTGGCGTAACGCCTTTTGCCCTTCGGTCTTAAACTCTTGCTCAAGGCGAGCTTCTTCGCCACGCGCGCGTTGATTGCCTTCCACGCCCTTATGTCCCAGCGCAGAAGATAAATCCTCGACTCCATCTCGGAGAGTTTCCGCATCCTTCCCACTATACCCCAACTCGCCCTGAGATTCAAGATTCCGATCAAACAATGGCTTTTGCTTGGCAAACAGGTTGCTGCCTATCTCCTCAGCCTCCAGCTCGGCAACGCCGCCGCCTTTCGGCTGGGTATCTAGCAGCCCCTCGTCCGGCGCGAAATCCGCCGCCTCGGCCTGCCGCTGTTTTAGCAACTGATACGCCTTCGCCCGGTCAACGGGGTTTAGCGGGTCGCCCTCCGGCATAACCTCCTGCATAGCACGCTCGCGCGCCAGCGACTTCACCCGCCATATCGCTTCTTGCTCGTCTTTTGACTGATTCCGCAGCTCGGCCGCTTCCGCCTCATTTACCCAGCGGCCCGTCGTGTCGTTGCCGACCATATCGTCAAACGCTTTGGACTTCGCTTTGACGGCCGCCCGATACTCCTTCGGCACTCTATTGATAGCGTCCCGAAACGCCGCCGCCCCGGACGCGGAGCGCAGGGGGGATATTTCCGACTCCTTCATAACCCGCCCGTTAACGAGCCATGTCCGTTTGCCTGCCGCGTCCTCGGTCAGCATTTGCTCGATGCGCCCGACGACCTCGCGGCCAGCCTTGTTGCGATACAGGATTTTTTGGCCCGGCTTAAACGCCACGTTGTTGTCGGCCTGTGGCGTTTCCATATCCATCGGAATTTCCCGATCTTGCTCCGCCCGCTTCGCCTGCCGCTGTTTATACTCCTTGACCTCGCGCTCTAGGACGCGCTCAAGCCCCAACATTTGACGCGCTAGGCGCTGGCGCTCCTTTGCCTCGCCTGCCGCCTGTTCCCGGTCGCCCTTGTTTAGCGCCTTCTCCACGTCCGCAGGCATCCGGCCGTAGTTCCGATAATCCGGCTCGCTCTCCACCCTCGGCGGCTCCCGCAGCTCCATCGGCGGCGCGAACTCCTCCGCCTCGAACACGCCCGGCCGCGTTTCCCGCAGCTCCGGCTGCATCTCCGCCGCCCTCGGCGTGTAAACCCCCGACTCAACCTCGCGCCTCGCCTGCGCGATCCTCTTCTCGTGAGCCAAATTGGCCGGTAAATTGATAACCCCCGGCGTCGGTAACCCCTCCGGCGCCGGCAACGCCGGCCGCTTGGCGCGCTCCGCCAAGTTATCGACTTGCTCGTGCGCGTCGATCCGGGCAGCTTCCTCAAATAGCGCCTTATTCTTTGCCGCTGCCACCTTGTCCGCCGCCGCCTTGCGCGCCAGCTTTGCGTCCGCCCGGTTCGCCTGCCATGTTTTGACCAGCCCGGCCTTGCCGCCGCCCTCGCCGGCCAGCGCGCCCATTGTGAGCGCCCCGATAGCCGCGTCCTCCGCCGTGCCACCCTCGGCCAATGCCTGCGCCCCGGCGTAGCCGCCGGCCGCAGCCATACGCGTCGGCGCGTTATAGGGCGCCACCCCGGACAATACCTTGTGCATGGCCGCGCCGTGCAGCGCGCCCTTTAGCTCCTCGCCCCGTCCTTCGTGCGAATGAGCCAGCGCGTCCAGCGTCGGCATAGACGCCGCGCCCAAGAGCCGACCGCCTGCGTGGTATTTAATGACCTCGGGACCGGCGGAAAAGACCGATTTCAGCAGCTTGCCGGCCACCCCGGCCCGGTCGAGCGCCGCCTGATCTTCACGATTTTTAGGGGAATCCTCGGTAAGATAGTTCTCCCACTCGTGCGCTTGCTTACCCAGCGCCTCGGACACAGGCTTACCACCCTGCCAAAACGACTTAGGCGCCTGTATAGCGTCCTCGTCCTTTTCGGGCGCAGCCTCGCCTTGCAGCTTGCGTATAACCTCCGGCGTCTTTGGCCGATACGGCTCAAGGTCGCGGCCGAGCTTTTCAACCTTGCCCGCCGCGTTCGCCGCTGTCTGCCATAGCCCCGGCTGAACCTCTTGAAAGCCACGCCCAGCGATCCGGGTCGTGTCCTTCGCCGCTTGCTTCGTCTTATCCCACGCCTCGCCGGCCCATTGTTTGAGCGTTTCCGGCCAGCTCCTACGCTCCGCAGGCGCGTCGGTAATGCCATACAGCTCGCGCAAATGAGGCGGCAGGACGTAATTATTATTGTCGGCCATGTCGCCCTCGCTCAGTCATTCCCAACGATGTCGCCTGCGCCGTATGTCTTTTTCATTATCTTGATACCCTTCGCGCGCGTAGCCTCATCCGGCGTAGGCTCCGGCGGGGGCGGCCCCTTCATGCCGCCCCGGACCCAAGCCTCGTGAGCTGCAACCTTGCCCATAAGCGCGATATCGTCCGGCTTACCCTTACCCGGCCCGCCTGCGCGCGGCGCCGAGGGGACGTCAGTTTTAACCGCCTTGCCGCCGGCCTGCGGCCTCCAATAATACCCGCCCGACGCCGACGCCGCGTTCATAGCCAGCGCCTCGTCCTCCGGGTGCTCCTTAATCCACTCGGCCATTTTTACGGCGCTCGGCTTTTCCGACTCGATGTTATGCCGCCGCGATTCGGCCACCTCAGCAGCGTCGCGGTCGAGCTTGCCCTTCGTGCCGAAATACTCCCCGACGCCCTTTATCCCCATGCCCAACAACGCCAACGCCAACTGAGCGCGATTCATATCGCTTGCCCTCCGTTATTTATTTTAACACGTCCACGCCTGCCGGCTTATTGCCTATGCCCTGCACCCGATTGATCGTGCTGTAATAATCGTCGTTCTTATCGACCTTGCTCTCGTTCATGGCCGCCGTGCCGGACTGCGATACCATCCCTTGCGCGGCCTGATTGCCGGACAATATCTCCTGCGCCCGACGGGCGCGCTCGTCGGCGTTGAACGTATCCCGCTGTATTCCTAAATTGATAGCGTCCTGCGACTTGCCGTATTCTGACTCCCATACCTTTTGATGCTCGCCCGCCCTTGCCTCCTGCGTGCCTTGCTCCAAACCCGTCTTAAACCTCTCCTCGTCCCGGCCGAACTCCGTCGAATACTTGCGCTCGGACGCGTCCTGCTGCTGGCGCCATTGATCCAGCGACGCCGCATACTGATTCGCCGCCGACTCCATCGACGCCTGATTCGCCGCCCGGTTCGCCTTTAACGACTGCGTGCCCTGAGCGATTCCGACCGCCTGATTCGCACGCGTTAAATCCGCCTCAGCCCTCGCCGACCCGACCGCATCCTCCTGATTCGTCGCCAAGTTCTGCAACATTCGGTCAATGGCCGACGCACTCATCCGGCCGCCCTTTACGGCATCCGTGAGCTGCTGCTGCTGCCCCTCGAACCCCTTGCGAATACGCCCCTCGCGCGTCGCCAGCGCCTTCTCCCAAATCTCGTCAGGCACTCCCGATATGTCCTCCACCGCGTCGATCTTCGCCGCGCCCTGATAGTCCGGCCCAGCGAACTGATATGGATTATACGACGCGCTATTATATTCCGGGGTTTTCCAATCAAACGCGGTATAGGCCGGCCCGAGCTGGCCGGAGTAGTCCTGCATCTCCGGCTGCGCCTTGCGCGCCTCGTCCATATACTCGCGCCACGAGCCATACATTTCCTCGGACAGCTTCGGAAGATACTCCTCTAGCTGCGGGATTTTCTTGCCCTCCTCCGCCTGCCGCACTTTCTCGTCCCGTTCCGCTTGCAACTTCCTGTATGTCTCTGGATCGCTAAGCCACGGCATGAGGGCGCTGTTTCTCATATCATCGTATGCCACGCTAACCTCCTGACGTTAAAATCGAAGTCGCTAACCGCTGGCGCTCGTCGCCATCGTCGTTTTCCATCGGCCGCGACTGCAACCCCGGCAACGGCGCGCGCTCGCTTGCAACCGGCGTAACCTGCGGCGCCGTAGGCATAGCGCCCTGCGCCGGCTGCGCCGGGTCTTGCTTTGTCGCCGCGTTAATAGCGGTCGATGCTAATTGCGCCCCGCCACCGATAAGAGCTGCAAGCACTATCGGAGCGATTCCGCCCGCCTTCATAGCCCACCGCCTTTCATTATATCCTGCGCCAACCGCTGCCGGTCGTCGCCCGATCCTAAATCCGGCCGATTCTGAACTCCCGGCAAGCTCGCCTTCGAGCCGTTAAACACCTGCTGCACCTGCGGCGGCGGCGGCATATTCTTTATCGGCGGCGGACCGCCATCGTCCCCGCCCAGCAGCCCGCCGATTAGCATATCCAGAAATCCGCCGGCTCTCATCGGATACCCCCTGCCGTTGAAAGGATAGACAACGCCAGCGACGCCCGCTGGTCAGGCGATAAGCTCATACGATCCAGCCCCTCTAAATCGCTTGCCGAGTAAGGGACGTCGCCCTGCGCGGCGCTGGGCATATCCCCGCCGTAACGGCTGCCCTTGTCCCCGCCCAACAGCAGCGCCGTTGCGCTCAAAGCGTCGCCCAATACCCCGGCGCCGGCTTTCCACGCGGCCTCTTTTGTGTTCTTCTTCTCCTCGTCCGTCCCGGCCCCGGTCCCGTTTGTAGGCACTTCCATCGGCGCACCGCTGGCCGCCTTGTCGATATTGTCCGGCGTCTTTGGTATCGGGTCGTCCGTCTTAATAATCGTGTCCTGTATCGCCTTCGGCCTGATATCGTCGTCCAACTGCAATCCGTATCCCATGACGTCCTCCGTTTATTCGGATTTAGCTTTCGCCTTTATCTCCATTATCTTCGAGAACCGCTTGTCGAACTCCAGCCGCTTGACGGACGATAGCGGTATCCAGCAGCACTTGTCCTCTTTCGTCCAAAACTCCAACAGCCCGGTGTCCTTGTTGAACGCATGACTCGCCAGCTCGAACTCCTCGGAGCCGCCGGACACATAAGAAACCTTTATGCCGTAGCTGTCGGGCAGTTCGTAATCGTCCTTCGGGACAAAGGGTAGGGTGCTCATTTGACCCCCAAAACATACAGGGCGATTGGCGACCCTAACGCCCAAAAGGTTATGTCAAGCAATCGGTCGTAAATCTTCCAGCCCTCTTTTTTGAAAATTAGCTGATACGCCTCGACCAAAACGCCCACAATAAGCCCGGTCAAAACAAACCGAACGCCGAGCCTTGCCAATAGCCCGGTTGCCATGACTGCCCAAAACAGATGAACGTGCTGATTCTTTATTTCGTTAATCATGCAATCCTCATTATGTAGCGCACCCGAACCGAGCGAGGCTGAACCGACTGCGTAGCCGATAACATCGAAGCGCTCGTCAAATCGCTATCTCCGTCCACGCCGCCCGACCCCGCCACGCAACCGATTGACCCGGAGTAGCTGTTCGAAATCGTGTGGTTGTGGTTGGCGGATTGGCTGCCTGTGGTTATTGTGTGCGCATGCGCGAGGTTTGTAGTCCCGCACGAATGAGTGTGTCCGTGGTCGGCCGCTGTATTATCGTAAGTAACGGGGTCGCTAGATACTCCGCTTCCGATGCAACTTGACCCGCCGCCATTCCCTCGGTATGCCGTAATTTGGTGATAATGGCTTCCGCCTGTTACGCTGTGGTTGTGTGCGCCTAAATTTGAGGCAGTCGTTCCGCTGTGAGTGTGGTTTGCGGAGTTATTGCCCGCGCTTGACGATACCGCAAACGTGCCTCGGCTGTGATAGTGCTTCGGGACGCTGTGCGTGTGGGCAATGTTTATTTGATGAGAAGCCGCGCCGACCGCCGCCGTGTCCCAGCCCGCCGATCCGTTATCCCCCGCGCCCTCCGTGCCGAAGCCAACGAGGTAGCGGTTTGACAAGTCTGGCAGCGTCCTCGACGACCCGGCGATGGTCTTTGTCTGCCCGTTACAATATGCCCAATTTGCGGCGTTGAACGTAAGCGCCCCGCTGAAATCATAGAACGGAATGATCGACCCGACCGGCGGCACTATGTCCTCGGTCGCCAGCGTGCAGGTCGCCGCTGGGAGCGTTACCAGCAGCGTCTTTCCCGCGTCCTGATAGACCGACGCGACGACCGGCGTTGTCAGCGTCTTATTCTCCAGCGTTTCCGATCCCGCCAGCGTTGCCGCCGTGCCTGCTATCTTCGCGGCGGCTATCGCAGCGCCGACCTTTATGTTGGCGTCGGTGAGCTGGCCGTTGCACGCGTTGACGATACGGGTGAGCCATAGCTGGACCAAATCGGCGTCCAGCGCGTCGCCGTTGTGAATTTCAGCAGGTTTTACGATAAGAGCCATAGTGTCCTCGCCGTCATATCTTGATAATGTAGTTCACGCCTGCGTTCACAGGCCGGGTTTCGTTGCCGCCGCTGTTCTGGTTCGTGGCGGTCGCGTTCTGGTTCGTGGCGGTCGCGTTCTGGTTCGTGGCGGTCGCGTTCTGGTTCGTGGCGGTCGCGTTCACAATAGAGCAATACATGCCCGTAGAACTGCTCGCGCCGGAATAACTCTCAGCAACCGCGATGCCCGTTGCTGTTACCTTGCAATATCCAGCGGCCGCCGCATTTGCTGTCCCGAACGTGAGATAAGTATTGTTCTTTGACGAACCCGACACCGACGATTGAATATAATGGCCGTGTGCGTTCTGTGTGTGCGTGTGTGCGTCCTGTGTGTGCGTGTGTGCGTTCTGTGTGTGCGTGTGTGCG
>Ga0209507_1001492_pt1 | contig 18374 bp, 14 predicted proteins | sample AD_UKC028_MetaG_FD_184414 | JGI IMG/M metagenome (GOLD analysis project Ga0209507, IMG submission 184414) | Active sludge microbial communities of municipal wastewater-treating anaerobic digesters from USA - AD_UKC028_MetaG (SPAdes) (version 2) | ecosystem: Engineered > Bioreactor > Anaerobic >...
ATTGTCAGCGTTCGCGGCGACCCCGAGCACCCGGCAAACCGCGGCCGCCTGTGTACCAAGGGTGCGACCCTGCACCTGACGGCGGCCCCCACCTATCGTCTTCAGTACCCGGAACGCCGAGCCAGGCGGCAAGGGCCACGCCAGTCGGTGAGTTGGGATGCGGCGCTCGATGAAGCCGCCGAGCGTTTTGCCGAAACTATTCGCGCCCATGGCCCGGATTCGGTGGCGTTCTACATTTCCGGGCAGTTGATGACCGAAGACTACTATGTCTTCAACAAACTGGCCAAGGGGCTGATCGGTACCAATAACGTCGATACCAATTCGCGCCTCTGCATGTCGTCGGCCGTCGCCGGCTACAAGCAGACCCTCGGCGCCGACGCGCCGCCATGTAGCTACGCGGATATCCTTCAGGCCAAGGTCATCTTCATCGCCGGCGCCAACCCGGCGGTGGCGCATCCGATCATCTTCCGCTATGTCGAGGATGCGCGCGCTGCCAATCCGGACCTGAAGATTATCGTCGCCGACCCGCGGCGCTCGGAAAGCGCCGAGATTGCCGATCTTCACCTGGCGATCAAACCCGGCACCGACATCGCGTTATTCAACGGCATGCTCAACGTGCTGATCGCCGAAGACCTTGTCGATGCAGCCTACGTCGCTGCCCATACCAATGGCTTTGCGGCGCTCGCCGAGATCGCCAAAAATTATTCGCCGGCCGTGGTTGCGGAAATCTGCGGCATCGAAGCTGCCGATATCGTTAAGGCAGCCCGCTGGTTTGGCGGCAGTGCGGCGTCGTTGTCGATGTATTGCCAGGGGCTCAACCAATCGGCGCACGGTACCCACAACAATGCCGGGATCATCCACCTGCATCTGGCGACCGGCCAGATCGGCAAGCCGGGCGCCGGCCCCTTCTCGCTGACTGGGCAGCCCAATGCCATGGGCGGGCGCGAGGTCGGCGGCCTGGCCAACCTGCTGTCGGCGCACCGCGATCTCGGCAACCCGGCGCACCGTGCCGAAATGGCGCGCTTCTGGGGTGTGCCTTTCGTGCCGTCCAAGCCGGGAAAGTCCGCGGTCGACCTGTTCAAAAGCCTGAAAACGGGCGAGATCAAGGCGGTCTGGATCGCCTGCACCAACCCGGCGCAGTCGCTGCCCAACCAGGCGGCGGTGCGCGAGGCGTTGCAGGCAGCGGAATACGTGGTGCTGCAGGAAGCCTACGGCAACACCGATACCGCCGATTACGCCGACCTCTTGCTGCCGGCCAGCGGCTGGGGTGAGAAGCACGGCACGGTGACCAATTCCGAGCGCTGCATCACTCGCGTCCTGCCGGCCGTCCAGGCGCCGGGCGAAGCACGCCACGACTGGGAGATCGTCGTCGATTTCGCCCGCCGTCTCGGTCGCAAGCTCGATCATGCCGGCGCCGACAAGCTATTTCCCTATGCCGATGCCGAAGCCATTTTCAACGAACATCGCGAAAGCACGCGCGGCCGCGACATCGACATCACCGGCCTCAGCTATGCACTGCTCGAACGGGACGGGCCGCAGCAATGGCCGTACCCGGAAGGCGCCAGCAGCGGCAAGGTCCGCCTCTATGAGGACGGCCGTTTCCCGACCGCCGACGGCCGGGCCCGCTTCGTCGCCGTCGAACACCTACCGACCGCCGACGCACCCGGCGCCGAGTTGCCGATCAGTTTGCTCTCCGGCCGCATGCGCGATCACTGGCACGGCATGAGCCGTACCGGCACCGTGCCGCGCCTGTTCAATCTCGAAGACGAGCCGCTGCTCGCCATGCATCCGTGCGACATGCGCCACCGCAACCTGGAAAGCGGCGATCTGGTGGTCGTCACCAATGCCCGCGGCGCAACGACTGTGCGCGTGGCCGAACGGCCCGGCCTGCAGCGCGGCCGCGCCTGGATGCCGATGCATTGGGGCAGCCAGTTCATGAACTCCGCCGGTGCCAACGCCGTCGCCTGCGATGCCATCGACCCCTATTCGATGCAGCCGGAACTCAAGCATGCCGCGGTGCAGATCGCCAAAGTCGACCTGCCTTACCCGCTGGCCATCGTCCGCCGCTGCGCCAGCCGCAGCGAAGCCCTGGTGATGATGCAGGAAGCAAGATCCAAGATGGCCGCCTTTCCTTATGCGACTATCGGTCTGTACGGACGCAGCAGCCCGCTGGTGGTTTTCCGGGCGGCGGCGGAAAGTGCGGTCGATGCAGCGCAGATCGCCGAACTCGATCGCCTGTTCGCCCTCGACAGCGACGATGGCGCCATTGTCTATGAAGACGCCCGGCGCTGCATTGCCAAGAAGGCAATTGCCCGCGAGGGCAGGTTGCTCGGTGTGCGGCTGGCCGGCGAGACGCTGGCGCAGAGCTGGCTGAAACAGGCGATGGCGGAAGATGAACTGGACGCCAGCCTGATTCGCCTGGCCCTGGCGCCCAGTGCCAGGCCGCCGGTGACGATGGCGCCGCGCAACATCATCTGCAAATGCGCCGATGTCAGCGACGTGCAGATCGGCAAGGAACTGGCCGCCGGTGCCAACCTAAGCGGCCTGCAGGACAAATTGAAATGCGGTACTTTCTGCGGCTCGTGTGTGCCCGACATCAAGCGCATGGTGGCAGAATATGAAACGCAACAAGCTGCGGCAGCCTGAACGTAGCCGGAGGAGACGATGAGTTACGCCCAATACATCAGGGAAATCGGCCGTGGAGCCGAGGGTTCCCGCGACCTTTCCGCCGACGACGCGCACCGCCTCTACGCGGCGATGCTCGATGGCGGCGTACCTGACCTCGAACTCGGCGCGATCATCCTCGGCCTGCGCGTCAAGGGCGAGTCGCTCGATGAAATGCTCGGTTTCCTGGCCGCCACCGAGGAGCGCACCCACGCCCTGCAACGGCCGCATGGCCGGGTGCGGCCAGTAGTCCTGCCGACCTACAACGGTGCGCGCAAGGAAGCCAACCTGACCCCGCTGCTGGCGCTGATGCTGCAACGCTTCGGCGTTCCGGTGCTGGCGCATGGCCTGCTCGAAGGCTACGGGCGGATCACCAGCGGCCATGTCTTCCGCGAGTTGGGCGTCATGCCCTCGGCTTCGGTGACCCAGGCGCAGGCGACGCTCGACGAGAAGGGGCTGGCCTTCGTGCCGCTCAGCGCCATGTCGCCGGGTATCCACAACCTGCTTGGCCTGCGCGCCCGCCTCGGCGTGCGCAACAGCGCACACAGCCTGGTCAAGTTGCTCGATCCCTTCCGCGGTGAAGGCGTCCTGGTGGCGGCGGCGACCCATCCCGACTTCATCGATCTCATGCGCGACATGCTGCTGACCCTCGATCGTCCCGGCATCCTGCTGCGCGGCACCGAGGGCGAGCCGTTCGCCAATCCCAAGCGGCGGCCGCGTCTCGAATATGTGCACGACGCCCGCGCCGATATCCTGTTCGAAGCCGAGCACGACAGCCTGCGCGCGCTGCCCAACCTGCCGGAAGCGACCGATGCAGTCAGTACTGCTGCCTGGATCCGCCGCGTGCTCGATCACCAGTTGCCCCTGCCCAAACCGATCGCCAACCAACTGGCTTGCTGTCTCTTTGCCTCCGGCTACGCCGAGGATTTGAACCAGGCCAAGGCCATCGTCGCCGTCGAAGCCGGCACGCTCTCCGCCGCGGCCGGCTAGGCTGGCGGCTCCCGCACGCCCGATTTGCTGCACCGCAACGGATTGTTTCGCCCTGCTTTGGTGCGGGATTGTTGCGGTCGACAACTAGAAAACACGGAAAATCATCAACTTATAACCTTGGCACGGTGATTGCTGTAGTCGGACAAGACAGCGAATCTGCCGCCAACGAAGGCGGCCCTGGCCTAGCGGCCTACTCTGTGGCAACGACGTCATGCGCTGAAGTGAATTTTGCACCCTCGGGTGCGCGCAACGTTGGAGCCAAAAATGAGCAAACCCCGTCTCGTCCTGATCGGCAACGGCATGGCCGGTGTCCGTACCGTCGAAGAACTGCTGAAGATCAAGCCGGATCATTACGACATCACGATCTTCGGCGCTGAACCACACCCGAACTACAACCGCATTCTCCTTTCCCCGGTCCTGGCCGGCGAAATGACCGTCCAGGAAATCGTCCTCAACGAACTGGACTGGTACAAGGAAAAGGGCATCACGCTGCACACTGGCAAGCAGATCGCCAAGATCGACCGCGTCAACCGCAAGGTCGTCGCCGACGATGGCACCGAGGAAGCCTACGACCGCCTGCTTATCGCCACCGGCTCGACCCCCTTCATGCTGCCGATTCCGGGCAACGACCTGCCCGGCGTCATCGGTTACCGCGACATCAAGGATACCGACGAGATGATCGAAGCCGCCAAGCTGCACAAGCATGCGGTGGTGATCGGCGGCGGCCTGCTCGGCCTGGAAGCGGCCAACGGCCTCAAGCTGCGCGGCATGGATGTGACTGTGGTGCATATCGGTCCGTGGCTGCTCGAACGCCAGCTCGACGAAGTGGCCGGCAAGATGCTGCAGAAATCGCTCGAGGACAAGGGCCTCAAGTTCCTGCTGCAAAAGCAGACCGAAGCCTTGATCCAGGGTGAGTCCGGCCGTGTCGCCGCGATCCGCTTCAAGGACGGCATGCAGATTCCGGCCGACCTCGTCGTCATGGCCGCCGGTATCCGCCCCAACTACGCACTGGCCGAAAAATCCGGTATCTACTGCAACCGCGGCATTGTCGTGAACGACACGATGCAGACCTACGATCCGAAGGTCTATGCGGTCGGCGAGTGTGTCAGCCATCGCGGCATCGCCTACGGCCTGGTCGCTCCGTTGTTCGAGCAGGCCAAGGTCGCTGCCAACCATCTCGCCAACTACGGTATTGGCCGCTACACCGGCTCGGTCACCTCGACCAAGCTGAAAGTGACCGGCATCGACCTGTTCTCGGCCGGCGACTACATGGGCGGCGAGGGCACCGAGGAAATCATCCTCAACGATCCCTACGGTGGCGTGTACAAGAAGCTGGTGATCAAGGACAACAAGCTGGTCGGCGGCGTCATGTACGGCGACACGGCCGATGGCCCGTGGTACTTCCAGCTGTTGAAGGACGGCCGCGACATCCACGACATCCGCGATCACCTGATCTTCGGCCAGAACCTGGTCGGCGACGTCGGCCACGCCGGCAACAGCAAGGCGGCGTCGATGGCCGACAACGCCGAGGTCTGCGGCTGCAACGGCGTGACCAAGGGCAGCATCGTCCAGGCGATCAAGGCCAAGGGCCTGTTCACCCTCGATGAGGTCAAGAAGCACACCAAGGCCGCCTCTTCCTGCGGTTCGTGCGCCGGTCTGGTCGAGCAGATCCTGGCTTCGACTATCGGTGGCGCTTACACCCCGGCGGCTTCCGACAAGAAGCCAGTCTGTGGCTGTACCGAGCACTCGCACAAGATGGTGCGCGACGCCATCCTCAACCAGCACCTGACCAGCAAGGAAGCCGTTTTCGCGGCCCTCGAGTGGAAGACGCCGAACGGCTGCGACAAGTGCCGCCCGGCGGTGAATTACTACCTGATCTCGACCTGGCCGCACGAAGCCAAGGACGATCCGCAGTCACGTTTCATCAACGAGCGTTCGCACGCCAACATCCAGAAGGACGGCACCTATTCGGTTGTGCCGCGCATGTGGGGTGGCCTGACGACGCCGAACGAGCTGCGCGCCATCGCCGATGCCGCGGAGAAATACAACGTGCCGACCGTCAAGGTCACCGGTGGTCAGCGTATCGACCTGTTGGGCGTCAAAAAGGAAGATCTGCCCAAGATGTGGGCCGACCTGAACGCCGCCGGCATGGTTTCCGGCCACGCCTACGGCAAGTCGATCCGCACCGTGAAGACCTGCGTCGGCGCTGAGCACTGCCGCTTTGGCACGCAGTTGGCGATGTCGATGGGCGTCAAGCTCGAAAAGATGCTGTTCGACATGTACGCGCCGCACAAGGTCAAGCTCGCCGTTTCCGGCTGTCCGCGCAACTGCGCCGAGGCCGGCATCAAGGACGTCGGCATCATCGGTGTCGATTCCGGCTACGAGATCTACATCGCCGGCAACGGCGGCATCAAGACCGAAGTTGCCCAGTTCCTGTGCAAGGTGACGTCAGACGAGGAGGTCATGGAATATTCCGGCGCCTTCCTGCAACTCTATCGTGAAGAGGGCTGGTACCTGGAGCGCACCTGCCACTACCTGGAGCGCGTCGGCATGGATTACGTCAAGGGCAAGATTCTTGAAGACGAAGAGGGCCGCAAGGTGCTTTACGCCCGCCTGCTCGATGCCTTGAAGGACGCCAAGGATCCGTGGCAGACCAGCCGCGAAGGCGATGCGATCAAGCAGTTCGAGCCGATCTCGATCTAAGACAGCGAATTCAAGGAAAACGAAATGAGCGACTGGAAACTGGTTTGCAAGCTGGAAGACATCCCGCAACTTGGCTCGCGCGTCGTCAAGCGCGCCACGGGTGGCGATATCGCGGTCTTCCGCAATGCCGAGGACGAAGTATTCGCGCTGCACGACAAGTGCCCGCACAAGAACGGGCCGCTGTCGCAGGGCATCGTGCATGGCCGCCGGGTGACCTGCCCGCTGCACGGCTGGAACATCGGCCTGGAGGACGGCCACGCCGTCGCGCCGGACGTCGGTTCCTGCAGCAAGTTTGAAGTGAAGGTGGAGGGCGGCGAGGTATTCCTTTCCGTCTGATAAGAGCGGCGGCGCTCCTACCGGGGAGCCGCCCATAAAACGACCGTTATCGCGGTCAACCTCAAGAAAGTGCCCAAAATGGACAAGAAATCATTCCTGCAGGCTGGCCATACGCCCACGTTGCTGGCGGCCTTCCTCTACTTCGACCTCGCCTTCATGGTCTGGGTCCTGCTCGGCCCCCTCGGCATCAGCATCGCCAAGGATCTCGGCTTGTCTCATGCCGAGAAGGGCATGATGGTTGCCACCCCGGTGCTGGCCGGGGCGCTGCTGCGCATCATCATGGGCATTCTGGTTGATCGCCTGTCGCCGAAGAAGGCGGCGATTATCGGGCAGGTCGTGGTCATCGCCACCATGCTCTACGCCTGGCAGATCGGCGTGCATTCCTACGGTGAAGTGCTGGTCCTCGGCCTCTTCCTCGGCGTTGCCGGCGCTTCCTTTGCTGCCGCGCTGCCGCTCGCCTCGCGCTGGTATCCGGCCGAGCATCAGGGCACGGCGATGGGCATTGCCGGGGCCGGCAACTCGGGTACGGCGCTCGCCGCCTTGTTTGCGCCGGGCCTCGCTGCTGCCTTTGGCTGGGTCAATGTCTTCGGCGTCGTGCTGATTCCTTTGGTCATCGTGCTGATCGCCTTCATCTTCATGGCCAAGGACGCCCCGGATGCGCCGCCGCCCAAGACCCTGGCCGAGTACATGAAGGTGCTCAAGGACAAGGATGCCTGGTGGTTCATGTTCTTCTACTCCGTCACCTTCGGCGGCTTCGTCGGCCTGGCTTCCTCGCTGGTCATCTACTTCAACACCCAGTACGGCCTCGATCCGAAGATGGCCGGCTTCTTCACCGCCGGCTGCGTCTTCGCCGGTTCGCTGGTCCGCCCGATCGGCGGCAACGTGGCCGACCGCGTCGGCGGCGTCAAGTCGCTGACCGTCATGTACATCTTCGCCGCCATCTTCCTCGCCATCGTCAGCTTCGGCCTGCCGGAAGCCTGGATGGCGCTGATCGTCTTCGTCTGCGCCATGCTGGCCCTGGGTATGGGCAACGGCGCGGTGTTCCAGCTGGTGCCGCAACGCTTCAAGAAGGAAATCGGCGTCATGACCGGCCTCGTCGGCATGGCCGGCGGCGTCGGCGGCTTCTACCTGGCCTCCAGCCTCGGCTACTCGAAACAGCTGACCGGCAGCTACCAGATGGGCTTCCTGATCTTCGCCGGTCTCGCCGTGCTTGCCCTGGTCGGCCTGACCGGCGTCAAGACCCGCTGGCGTACCACCTGGGGCGCCAGCCACCTGACGGCCGCCAAGATCTGATCGACAAACCCGCCACAGAGAAATCCAATGAAAAGAAGAGAGTTTCTGGTGTTGGCCGCGGGGGCGCTGCTGGCGACTCCGCTCCTGGCGGCCGAGCCGGGCAAGGGGCTGAGTCTCGGTGCGGCGATCAACAAGGCCGGCCGCCAGCGCATGCTGTCGCAGCGCATGGCCAAGGCCTTCGCCATGCAGGCGGCCGGTGTCATGCCGGACAAGGCGGGCAGCCTGCTCGAGCAGTCGCGTCGCCTGTTCGAGGCGCAACTGGCTGAGCTGAAGACGCTGGCGCCGAGCGAGGCGATCCAGGCGGCGCTCGCCGACCTCGACAGGGCATGGGCGGGCTACCGCGAGGTACTGGGCCTTCCGCGCACGCCGGACAACGCCCGCCTGGTGCTGGCAGAATCCGAGAAGACGCTGCGCGCCGCGCATGTCCTGACCGGCCTCTACGAGAAGCAGGCGGCGAGCAGCGCCGGCCATCTGGTGAACCTGTCGGGCCGCCAGCGCATGCTGTCGCAGCGCATGGCCAAATGCTTCCTGTTCGAGCGGTCGGGCGTCGCTTCCGAAAATCTCAAGGTCGAACTTGAGGCAGCACGGCGCGATTTTGTCGCCGCCCTGGCCGAGCTGAACGCGGCCCCGCAGAACAATGCCGAAATTCGCACCGAACTGGGGCTGGCCAATACCCAGTGGATGTTCTTCGAGCAGGCCCTGAACGGCCAGGAAAACAATCGCGATATCGCCGCGCGCAACGTGGCGACGACCAGCGAACGCATCCTCGAAGTGATGGACAGCCTGACCGGACAATACGAAAAACTGGTACGCGGCTGATGCCGCGGCCGGGCGGGACGAGGGGAGAGGGGTAGTATCCGGCCTATGGAAAAACCGCAGAAAAATCGCTTGCAGCTGGCCATCGGCCATTCGTCGCTGACCGGCCCGCGCGAGCGCAACGAGGATTACTGCGGCATTGCCACGCCCGAGGGGCAGGAACTCGAGAACAAGGGCGTTATCGCCGCCGTCGCCGATGGCATCGGCGGCCACAAGGGCGGGCGCGAGGCGGCGGAATACACGGTGCGCGGCCTGCTCTCCGACTATTTCGCGACGCCCGACACCTGGGGCGTGCCGCGCGCCATCGAAACGGTGACGACGGCGCTCAATCGCTGGGTAATCGCCGAGGGCAGCCGCAACGCCGAACTGGCCGGCATGGCGACGACCCTGTCGGTCGTCGTCCTGCGCGGTCGACGCTTCTACACGGCCCATATTGGCGACAGCCGCATCTACCGCCTGCAGGAAGGCCGTTTGGCCGCGCTGACCGTCGATCACACGTGGGAACACCCGGAACTCAACAATGTGCTGTCGCGCGCCATCGGCCTCGACCCGCGCGTGTTGATGGATTTCGCAGATGGCGACCTGGCGGTCGACGACCGCTTCCTGCTCGTTTCCGACGGCGTCTGGGGCGTCCTGCCCGACGCTTTGATGGCCGAGGTTCTGCTCGACCATCCCGAGCCGCAGGCCGCTGCCGCCGCGCTGACCAGCCTGGCGCTGGCGCAGGGCGGCCATGACAATGCGACGGCGGTCGTCATCGACGTGCTGGGACTGCCGCGCGCCAGCCTGCGCGACAGCCTGGAAAGCGCCGCCAGCCTGCCGCTACCGCACCGCCTCAAGGTCGGGCACGAACTCGACGGCCTGATCGTCGAGGAGGTGCTGCACGACGCGCGGGAAACGCTGCTCTACCGCGTGCGCAATCCGCGTAGCGGCCAGCAGCTGGTGCTGAAGACCTTGCAGCCAACGATGGAAGGCGACACCGAGGCGACGGCCGCGTTGCTGATGGAGGAATGGCGGGCGCGCCGTGTGGTCTCGCCTTTTTTCCCGCAGGTCGTGCCGGCCGAGGAAAAAAGCTGCCTCTACTACCTGATGACCTGGCACGCCGGCGCCACGCTGCAGGCGCGGCTCGACGCCGACCAGCACTTCCCGGCCGGCGAGGTGGTGCGGCTCGGCGTCGCGCTGTTGAAGGGCATCGCCACGCTGCACCGGCTCGACATCGTGCATCGCGACATCAAGACCGACAACATCCATCTCGGCCAGGATGGCGTGCTGCGCATCCTCGATCTCGGCGTTGCCATCAGCTTGGGCGAGCGCAAGGCGGACGATCCGATCGGCCAGGCCGGCACGCCGTCGTACATGGCGCCGGAACTGTTTGACGGGGCGCCGCCGCAACCCGGTTTCGATCTCTATGCCGCCGGTGTTACGCTGTACCACCTGCTGACGCGCAAGTACCCCTATGGCGAGATCGAACCCTTCCAGAAGCCGAAATTCGGCGAACCGGCCCGGCCGACGCGCTGGCGCCCGGAAATTCCCGGCTGGCTGGAAAACATACTGCTCAAGGCTGTGGCGCGCGAGGCCACGGACCGCTTCGAAACCGCCGAGGAATTCCTGTTGGCGCTCGAGCGCGGCGCCAGCCGGCCGGTCGCGGCACCTAGCCGGCAGCCGCTGGTGCAGCGCAACCCGCTCATGCTGTGGAAGATCGTCGCCGCCGCCTCGCTCGCGGTCAACCTCGTTTTGTTGCTCAAATTGCTGCACTGAGCCGGGGCTGACGACATGAGCGCGGTGCCGCAAGCCCATGCCGGGCGAATCCCGGCCGGCGTCTGGGTGCTCGGCTTCGTCAGCTTGCTGATGGATGTCTCGTCGGAGATGATCCACAGCCTGTTGCCGCTGTTCATGGTCACCACGCTCGGCGCCAGCGCGCTCGTCGTCGGCCTCATCGAGGGGCTGGCCGAGGCGACGGCGCTGATCGTCAAGGTGTTCTCGGGCGTCCTGAGCGATTACTTGGGCAAACGCAAGGGGCTGGCGATCTTTGGCTACGCGCTGGGAGCGCTGACCAAGCCGGTCTTTGCGCTGGCCTCAGGCACTGGCATCGTGCTCGCCGCCCGTCTGCTTGACCGCATCGGCAAAGGGGTGCGCGGCGCGCCGCGCGATGCGCTGATCGCCGACATCGTACCGCCGCAATTGCGCGGGGCGGCCTTCGGGCTGCGCCAGTCGCTCGATACCGTCGGCGCCTTTGTCGGCCCGCTGCTCGCCACCGGCCTGATGCTGCTGTGGGCCGACGATTTCCGGGCGGTGTTCTGGGTTGCCGTGATTCCCGGGCTGCTCGCCGTTGCCCTGTTGTGGGCCGGCATCCGTGAGCCGGACCGGCCGCTGCAGGAACGGCGCGGCAACCCGATCTCCCGCGCCAATCTGCGCCGGCTCGGCGGTGCCTACTGGTGGGTCGTCGCCGTCGGCGGCGTGTTTACGCTGGCCCGCTTCAGCGAGGCCTTTCTCGTGCTGCGCGCGCAACAGTCCGGTATCGCCCTGGCGCTGGTGCCGCTGGTCATGGTCGCCATGAATCTCGTCTATGCGCTGGCCGCCTATCCGTTCGGCAAGCTGTCCGATCGGGTCAACCATGGCCGGCTACTGGCCGGCGGACTGCTGGTGCTGCTCGCCGCCGACCTTGTGCTAGCCACCAGCAGCCACTGGAGCGGCGTGCTGGGCGGGGTGGCGCTGTGGGGCATCCATATGGGCATCACGCAGGGCCTGCTGGCGACCATGGTCGCCGATACCGCGCCGGCAGACCTGCGCGGCACGGCCTACGGTTTCTTCAATCTGGTCAGCGGACTGGCCATGCTGCTTGCCAGCGTCTGCGCCGGCTTGCTGTGGGACAGCTTCGGGGCGGCCTTCACCTTTTACGCCGGTGCCGCGTTCACCCTGATCGCGCTGCTGGCGCTCGCCTGGCGGCCGCTGACACAACCGGTTCGGGAATGAAGGTCGCAGCGTCTCTTGCTGGTCATCGGGGCGCCGGGGCCGGATAATCCGCTTCTCTTCAGGAGATTCAGCCAATGACCACTGCCATCATCCTCTTCGCCCACGGTGCCCGCGACCCGGAATGGGCCAATCCGCTGCGCCGTGTACAGGCGGCGATCCGCCAGCGGGCGGGCAGCGTGCCGGTTGAACTTGCTTTCCTCGAATTCATGACGCCGACGCTGCCCGAATGCGTGGCGGCGCTGGTTGCCGGCGGCGCTTCGAATATTCTCGTGCTGCCGATGTTCATCGCGCAAGGCGGGCACTTGAAGCGCGATGTGCCGGAAATGCTGGCCCTGTTGCGGTCGACCCATCCGGAAGTGCGATTTTCATTGGCCGGGGCGATCGGCGAGAACGAGATCGTCGTCCAGGCGATGGCCGAAGCGGCGCTGAAGTCCGCTGGTTCGGAGTTTGCTTAATACCCTCCATGCTCACCGTACTTGTCATTGATGAATCCCGTTCACGGGCCGGAGAAATCTGTGCCGGGCTGGCGCTTGCCGGTTATCAGGTGGCGGCGATACTGGCCGATTCCGAATACCTGACGGCGGAAGTCGAGAAGCTCCAGCCCGATGTGATCCTGATCGACACCGACAGCCCGAGCCGCGACACGCTGGAACACCTGGCGGCGATGAACAAGAACATGCCGCGCCCGGTGGTGATCTTTACCCAGGAAGATGGTCAGGCGGCCATCCGCGATGCGGTCAAGGCGGGTGTTTCGGCCTATATCGTCGACGGCCTCGATCCCAAGCGCATCAAGCCGATCGTCGAGGTGGCGCGCGCCCGTTTCGAGGATACGCAGGCGTTGCGCCGCGAACTCGACGAGATTTCGCAGAAGCTGTCCGACCGCAAGCTGGTGGACAAAGCCAAGGGCGTGCTGATGAAGGCGCGCGGCATCGACGAGGATGCGGCCTACCACGCCATGCGCAAGCTGGCGATGGAACGCGGCCAGACGATGGCCAAGGTGGCGCGCGACGTTATCGACATGGCGCGCGTCCTGCTCTGAAATTCCCTGTTGTTGTGCAGGGGAAGTGAGTTGCTGCACTGCAACAGTGCATGCTTTTCCGGGTTGCTCCGGTTGCTCGAAAGAAAAAAACACCATAAAAATCATATAGTTCAAAGGTGTTAGTTCTTTATGACTAGCCTTGGCACGGCCATTGCAATAGCCCTCCTGAAACGCACGGTCAATGGCGGCCGGGCAAGAGCCTGATTAATTTGATCGGGCTTTGGGGACAAGGGCGTCCACCTGTGCTGCCGAGACTTTGCGGCATGGGTGTGGCGCCCGTTTTGTTTTTCGATTCGAGCAATCAAGGAGCAAGCAATGGAAGACACCAAACTGGCGCCGGAATCCAAGCCGTCTTTTTCTCGTCGTGATTTTGTTTCAGCCGCACTGGGAGCATCGCTGATGACCATGGTACCCCCCGGCGTTCGCAGCGGTGCCTGGGCCGCCGGATCGGACGCCCCCGAAAAGAAGGAAGTCCGCATCGGCTTCATCCCGCTCACTGACTGTGCCTCGGTGGTCATGGCCTCGGTGATGAAGTTCGACGAGAAATACGGCGTCAAGATCATCCCGACCAAGGAAGCCTCCTGGGCTTCGGTGCGCGACAAGCTGGTCAATGGCGAACTCGACGCCGCTCATGTGCTCTACGGCCTGATCTACGGCGTCCAGCTCGGCGTCGGCGGGCCGAAGAAGGATATGGCCAACCTGATGACCCTGAACAACAACGGGCAGGCGATCACGCTTTCCAACCAGATGAAGGACAAGGGCGCGATCGACGGGCCGAGTCTGGCGGCGCTGATCGCCAAGAAGGAAAAGGATTACACCTTCGCCCAGACCTTCCCGACCGGAACCCACGCCATGTGGCTCTACTACTGGCTGGCGGCCAATGGCGTGAATCCGCTGAAGGACGTCAAGACGATCACCGTGCCGCCGCCGCAGATGGTGGCCAACATGCGCGTCGGCAACATGGACGGCTACTGCGTCGGCGAGCCGTGGAACAACCGCGCGATCATGGACAACATCGGCTTCACGGCGACGACGACCCAGGATATCTGGACCGATCACCCGGAAAAGGTGCTTGGTACCACCGCCGAATGGGTGCAGAAGAACCCGAACACGGCGCGTGCCGTGGTGGCTGCGATTCTCGACGCCGGCAAGTGGATCGACGCCTCGATCGCCAACAAGCAGAAGACGGCCGAGACCATCGCCCAGAAGTCCTACGTCAATACCGATACCGAGGTCATCGTCGCCCGCATGCTCGGCCGCTACCAGAATGGCCTCGGCAAGAGCTGGGACGACAAGAGCCACATGAAGTTCTTCAACGACGGCGCGGTGAATTACCCGTACCTGTCCGACGGCATGTGGTTCATGACCCAGCACAAGCGCTGGGGGCTGCTCAAGAGCCATCCGGATTACCTGGCGGTCGCCAAGCAGGTCAACCGCATCGACGTCTACAAGCAGGGCGCCGCCGCCGCCGGCGTCGCGCTGCCCAAGAGCGATATGCGCAGCAGCAAGCTGATCGACGGCGTCGTCTGGGATGGCAAGGATCCGGCCAAGTATGCCGACGGATTCAAGGTCAAGGCCTGAGGGCCAGGGAGAGAGTCATGAGCGCATTGACGATGAGCGGTGATTTTGGCCTTGAAAAGTCGGTCGACCGCAGCAGCATAAACAGTCAGCCGGTCGTGGAAGTTGTCGCCGAACCGGCCAAGGAAAAGAAGATGGAAAAAGTCGCCACCCTGCCGGTTGTCGAAACCGGTACGCCGATCGGCGAAAGACTGGGCGCCCTGGGGCGCGCCATTCTGCCGCCGCTGCTCGGCATGCTGGTGCTGATCGGTCTCTGGTATGTCGCCACCCACAAGGGCGGCAGCATTCCCGGGCCGGTCCAGACCTGGGATGCGGCCGTCAAGCTGTTCGCCGACCCCTTCTATCGAAACGGGCCGAACGACCAGGGCATCGGCTGGAACGTGTTGTCCTCGCTGCAGCGGGTCGGCATCGGCTTCGGTTTCGCGGCGCTGGTCGGCATTCCGCTCGGCTTCATCCTCGGCCGCTCGCCGTTCCTGTCGGCGATGATCAACCCGATTATCAGCCTGCTGCGCCCGGTCTCGCCGCTGGCCTGGCTGCCGATCGGCCTCCTGGTGTTCAAGAAGGCCGACCCGGCGGCGACCTACACCATCTTCATCTGCTCGATCTGGCCGATGATCATGAACACCGCCCAGGGCGTCCAGCGCGTGCCACAGGATTACCTGAACGTCGCCCGTGTACTGGCGCTGTCCGAGTGGAAGGTCGTCACCAAGATCCTCTTCCCGGCCGTGCTGCCCTACATGCTGACCGGTATTCGCCTGTCCATCGGCACCGCCTGGCTGGTCATTGTCGCCGCGGAAATGCTGACCGGCGGCGTCGGCATCGGCTTCTGGGTGTGGGACGAGTGGAACAACCTGAAGGTCGAACACATCATAATCGCCATCTTCGTCATCGGCATCGTCGGCCTGATCCTCGAGCAGGCGCTGATCCTGCTGGCCAAGAAGCTGACCAAAGAATCGTCGTAAGGAGCGCAGATCATGGAAAAGTTCGTACAAATTGAATCCGTCGGCCAGACCTTCGACACCAAGAAGGGCAAGTTCGTCGCCCTGCGTGACATCGACCTGACCATCAAACAGGGCGAGTTCATCGCGCTGATCGGCCACTCCGGCTGCGGCAAATCGACGCTGTTGAACCTGATCGCCGGCCTGACCAGGCCGACTACCGGCGTGCTGCTCTGCGACGGTCGTGAAATTGCCGGCCCGGGCCCGGAACGGGCGGTGGTTTTCCAGAACCACAGCCTGCTGCCCTGGCTGACCTGCTTTGAGAACGTCTATCTGGCGGTTGAGCGCGTCTTCGGCGCCAAGGAAGGCAAGGCCAAATTGAAGGAGCGCACCGCCGCCGCCATCAACCTGGTCGGCCTCGATCATGCCAGCAGCAAATATCCTCACGAAATCTCGGGCGGCATGAAGCAGCGTGTCGGCATCGCCCGTGCCCTGTCGATGCAGCCGAAGGTGCTGCTGATGGACGAGCCGTTCGGCGCCCTCGACGCGCTGACCCGCGCCAAGTTGCAGGACGAGCTGATGAAGATCTGCGAGGCGACCAAGGCGACGACGGTCATGGTCACCCACGATGTCGACGAGGCCGTCCTGCTCTCCGACCGCATCGTCATGATGACCAACGGCCCGGCGGCGACCATCGGTGAAATCCTCGAAGTCAAGCTCCCGCGCCCGCGCCAGCGCCTGACCCTGGCGCACGATCCGGCCTACATCGACTACCGCGCCGCGGTGCTCGAATTCCTTTACGAAAAGCAGGCGCACGTCGAGAAAGTGGCCGCCTGATCGTTCACTTCCTCCATCGTCGCTAAGCTCTCTCTCTCCATAGCGACTTTTGCCCACTGGCTCCCGCCGGTGGGCTTTTTTTTGCCATTTGATTCATGTGCTTGCATTTTCTGGCAGCGCAGGGCTAAGGTGCTGGCCATCGCCTACGAGAGTTCCTGATGTTCGCTTTTCCCGGCAAGCTGTCCCGCAAGATCGTCAGGACGCTGTTCGTCTTTTTCCTGGTGGCCCTGTCGGCGATCGGCATGACGCTTTACCTGTCCTGGCAACTGGAAGGTGTGGCGGCGGCGATCAACGATGCGGGGAGCCAGCGCATGCGTACCTATCGCATTGCGCACCTGATGGCGCGCAGTCTGGAACTCAAGAGCGAGGCCGCGGCGTTCGGTCGCGATGTACAGACGGAACTCGAGCGTTTCGATGGCGTGTTGCTCGATCTGCGCCGGGGCGATCCGGCGCGGCCGATGGCGCCGCCGCGCGATGCCGATGTCCAGCAGCGGCTGCTCGCCGTCGAACTGGCCTGGCGCGAGACGATGCGCCCGCTGGTGACCGATTTCCTGAAGCGCCCGGCCGATCAGGACGAAACCGTCCTCGACCGCTTCGATGGCGAACTCGAGGTTTTCGTCAGGCGCATCAACGACCTGGTGCTGGCGATGGAGCGCAGCTATGCTCACGACACCAATCTCCTGCGCACGGTGCAGGCGGCGCTGATCCTCCTCGCCGTGATCGGCACGGCGATCCTGATCCGCTTCTTCATGCAACTGGTGATCCGGCCGGTCGGCGAACTGCAGGCCGGCATCCGGCGCATGACCAACGACGACCTGACGGTGCGCCTGCCGGTCAAGACGGACGACGAGCTGGGCGGGCTGGCGAGCGGCTTCAACCAGATGGCCGAGCACCTGCAGCAGGCCTACAACACCCTGGAAGAGCGGGTAGAGGCGGAAACCCACAACCTCGCCGAGCGTAACCGCGAACTGGGCATCCTCTACGAAATCACGGCCTTTCTCAGCGAGCCGGCGCCGATCGAATCCGTCTGCCAGGGTTATCTCAACCGCATCCGCCGTGCCCTGGGCGCCGATGCCGGTGCCGTGCGCCTGTACGCGGCCGATACCGAAAAACTCTACCTGATGACCCACGAGGGCTTGTCGGAAGAATTCGTGGTCCGCGAAAGCGAGATGAACTGCAGCGACTGCCTGTGCGGCGACGTCATCCGGACCGGCATGCCGGTCGCCTTCAGCACGCTCAACCCGCCGCCCGGCATGAAATTGCGCACCTGCGTGCATGAGGGCTTCGCGACGGCGACCGCCTTCAACATCCTGTACAACAAGCAGCGAATCGGCGTTTTCAACCTCTACTTCCAGCAGCAGCGGGATATTTCCGGGCAGGAGATCAACCTGCTCGAAACGCTAGGGAAGCACCTCGGCGTGGCGGTCGAGAACCAGCGCCTGCGTTCGCGCGAAAAGGAGCTGGCGGTTTCCGAAGAGCGCAACCTGCTGGCCCAGGAACTGCACGACTCGATCGCCCAGGGCCTCGCCTTTCTCAATATCCAGGTCCAGCTGCTGCAGGATTCGCTGCGCAAGGGACGCAGCGAGGAAGCCATGCAGACCGCCGGCCAGCTGCGCGAAGGGGTGCAGGAAAGCTACGACCACGTGCGCGAACTGCTGGTGCATTTTCGTACCCGCATGCATCAGTCCGATCTCGACTCGGCGATCGTCGCCGCGCTCGAAAAATTCGAGGGGCAGACCGGCATCGCCACGGAATTCGAACGCGAGGGCAGCGGCGCGCCGCTGGAGCCGACCGACGAGATCCAGATCATGCACATCGTTCAGGAAGCCCTGTCGAACATCCGCAAGCACGCGCGCGCCAGCCGGGTGCAGGTGAAGGTGCGCCGCTCGCGGCGCGCGGTCGAGGTCGAAGTGGCGGACGACGGGGGCGGTTTCGACCCGGTCAACGAGCCGAAGGTCCTTTCGGAGCGCCATGTCGGGCTCAAGATCATGCGCGAGCGGGCGTACCGCATCGGCGGAGAATGTCAGATTACATCGGCGCCGGGCAAGGGGGCGCAAGTGCGCTTCGTCCTGCCGAGAAAACAAGGGGAGGTTGCGTGAAATGAGTGAAAAGATCCGGGTCCTGCTGGTCGACGACCATGTCCTGTTTCGCGGCGGGGTGAAGGCGCTGCTGCAGCGCCATGAAGATTTCGAGGTGCTCGACGAGGCCGG
>Ga0209507_1001498_pt1 | contig 18331 bp, 18 predicted proteins | sample AD_UKC028_MetaG_FD_184414 | JGI IMG/M metagenome (GOLD analysis project Ga0209507, IMG submission 184414) | Active sludge microbial communities of municipal wastewater-treating anaerobic digesters from USA - AD_UKC028_MetaG (SPAdes) (version 2) | ecosystem: Engineered > Bioreactor > Anaerobic >...
TGGCTTTCCTGCGCAGCATGTGGAGCGGCATGGGCGTTTCGATGCCCGGCATGGTGACGCCGACTTTCGATGTCGACGAACTCGACAAGCGCATCACCGACATGAAAGCGGTCGAAGGCTGGCTGCGCATGAATCTGTCGATGCTGCAGATGACCATTCAGGGCCTCGAAATGCAGCGCACGACGCTCGGTGCGGTGCAGGCGATGAGCAAGATGGCCTCCGAATCGGCACGTGCGATGGCGCCGGAAACGGCGCCGGAAGCTGCGGTCCAGACCGCCCCGGCGAGCGCTGCGGTCGACGCGGAAAAGAATGCATTTTCCGATGCCGCGATGTGGCCCTGGCAAATGATGCAGCAATTGCGCGACCAGATGCAGCAATCGGCAGAAGCTACCGCCGAAGCCGTCGAACAGGCGGCCAGCGCGAAAAAGCCGGCGGCGCGCAAAGCGCCGGCCCGCCGCACAACCAAGTAATCAGTGGCTCAGCCACGCTGCCCACAGCGGCAGCGTGAGCATCGAACCCAGCGTGGTCGCCGAAATCAGCCAGGCGACGCTGCGCCCGTCGCCGCCCATGCGCATGGCCAGAATATAGGCCGAAGACGCGGTCGGCAGCGCGGCAAACAGCACCACGACCCGATAATTCATCGCATCCAGCCCGAGCAGCACACCGACGCTGGCCGCGATCAGCGGCAGGGCGACCAGCTTGACGCCAAGCAGCCATAGCGAATAGCCGCGCACGCCCGGTGTCCCGTTCAGGCGTAACGCCGCGCCGACGGTGATCAGGCCAAGGGCGATCGCAGCATCAGCCAGCCGACCGAGGAAGGCCTGGAGCGGCGGCGGCGGCAAGAAACCGGCGAGGTTCAGGAGAAAACCGGCAGCGGTGCCCCAGATCAACGGATTGCGCGCCACTTCGCGCCACAGGCCGGCTTCGCCATGGCGCGCCAGCATCCACACCGAAACCAGATTGGCGAGCGGCACCGCGGCACCGACAATCAACCCCATGGTGGCGATGCCCGCAGCGCCGTAGAGCATGCCGGCGATCGCCAGCGCGATGTAGGAATTGAAACGGTAGCCGCACTGGAACAAGGAGGCGAAAGTCAGCGGCGGAATTTTGATGACCAGACGCGGCAGCAGCGCCAGCAGCATGCCGCCCAGCATCGCGGCAAAGGCGGTGGCCAGCAGCGGCAACGCCGCCCCCAGATCGAGACGGGTCTTGACGATGGCGTTGATCAGCAGCGCCGGAAAGAGGATGAAATAAACGAGCTTCTCGACTCCGGTCCAGAAATGGTCGCCGAGATGCATCCAGCGCCGGATGCCGACACCGAGCAGGATCAGTGCAAAGTCGGGGAGAAGTTGGAGGGCGGTGGGCATGGACGGATTCTAATTCCTGCGGTCGACCGCCAAATATACGTAAAAACCACATTGCGCCTTGACCCTGCCGCACAAACCCGAAATACTCGTTGCCTCAAGGAGACACAACATGCATCCCGAATGGTGGCACTGGATTGTCGGCGGCATCCTGCTGGTCCTCGCCGAATTGCTCATTCCGTCGTTCTTCATCGTCTGGTTCGGACTTGGCGCGCTGTTCGTCGGCCTGCTGGCACTGGCTGTCGACCTGTCGCTGACGGCGCAGCTGGCGACCTGGACACTCGCTTCGCTGACCATGGTCGTCCTCTGGTTCCGCATTTTCAAGCAGAGCTTCATCAAGACCAGGGCGGGCACGGCCGACGGTGACGTGATCGGTGAAATCGGTCTGCTGGTCAGCCCGGTCGCCCCGTTCCAGCGTGGCAAGGTGCGCTTTCAGCGGCCGCTGCTCGGTTCCGAGGAATGGGTCTGCATGGCCGAGACGGCGATTGCGGCCGGTGAGCGGGTGAAGGTCGTGGCCGTCGAAGGCAGTTTTCTGAAAATCAGCAAGACATAATGAGGTTGAAATGATGCCCATGGATTCCGGTCTGATCGTCACTTCGGCGATCCTCGCCTTCGTCATCGTCACCGTCGCCAAGGGGGTGCGCATCGTGCCGCAGGGCATGGAATGGATCGTCGAGCGCCTCGGCAAATACCACGGTACGCTCAAGCCCGGACTCAATATCGTCATCCCCTACCTTGACAAGGTGGCCTACCAGCTGGTGACCAAGGACATCATCCTCGACGTCCAGGAGCAGGAAGTCATCACCCGCGATAACGCGGTGATCCTGACCAATGCCATCGCCTTCATCAAGGTCACCGATCCGGTCAAGGCGGTCTATGGCGTGACCGATTTCTCCGAAGCGATCCGCAACCTGATCATGACCACGCTGCGTTCGATCGTCGGCGAGATGGAACTCGACGAGGCGCTGTCGTCGCGCGACAAGATCAAGGCGCGGCTGCGCGAAAGCATCGCCGACGAGGCGGTCGACTGGGGTTTGAGTGTCAAATCGGTCGAAATCCAGGACATCAAACCCTCGCAGTCGATGCAGAAGGCGATGGAAATGCAAGCCGCCGCCGAGCGCGAACGGAAAGCAGTGGTGACCCGTGCCGAAGGCGCCAAGCAGTCGGCCATTCTCGAAGCCGAAGCGCGTCTCGAATCCTCGAAGCGCGACGCCAGCGCTCAGGTCATGCTGGCCGAAGCCTCGGCCGAAGCCATCCGCCGCATCACTGCAGCGATCGGCGAGCAGACCGGGCCGATGTCCTACATGCTCGGCGAGAAATACATCGCCGCGCTGGAGCGTCTGGGAGAGCGGGACAACGCCAAGCTGGTGGTGCTGCCGGCCGACCTGCAGGAAGCCGTGCGCGGACTGTTCGGCCGAAAAGGCTGAGTGGCCGCGCCTTAATCCAGGTAGACCAGTTCGACACGCCGCATCAGCTTGCGGCATTCAACCGAACGACACGACTTGCGCCCCTTCTCCCCCCCCATGTTATGGCGTTGCAGCTGCCCCGCGCGAACCCCGTAGCTGCGCAATACCTCGTAGGCGGCAAGCACCCGCTTTTCCGCAATCGCCAGGTTGTATGAACGACTGCCCTGTTCATCGGTGTAGCCGATCAGCTTGACGCGCAGTTTCGGATCGTCCTTCAGGCGTTCGGCGTGCGCGCGCAATTTCGCCTTGCCGGCCGCGTCGATCTCGGTGACGCCGGAGTCGAAAAACAGGCTGTTTTCCATGTCGACCGCAGCGATGACCTGTGCCTCGCTCAGCGGCGGCGGTCCTGACGGCAGCGCCGGCATGGTCACGGTATCAGGCGCCTTCGCGCCCTGCTCGACTTCAGGAGCCGGCGCAATGGCCGCACAACCAGTGATCAAAAACGCTGCCAGCATGGCAGCCAGGCGGCGCGGATCACTCATTTTGCAGCTTCCGGCTTTCGATCATTTCGGCAAGCGGCGTGCCGGTGCATGAATCATCCCTGCCCGGCAAATGACGAATCAGTTCATCAAGATTGATATGCAAAGTTTTTAACACGACCTCTGGCAGATCGGCCAGGGCGGCCGGCAGAATACCCTCGGCCGGCCCCGGCAAGGCAGCCAGCGCTTCCAGTCCGCGCTCGGTCAGGCACAGCCCGACTCGTCGCAAATCCACGTTCTGACGACTCTTGCTGAGGTAGCCCTGGACCACCAGTTTGTCGACCAGCAGGCTGGCCGTCGACTGATGAACGCCGATACGGGCCGCCAGTTCGCCGATCCCGATTTCCGGGCTGCGCTGCACTTCCTGCAGCATCCACATCTGCGAGCCCGGCATGCCGCAGCGCTCCTCGACCAGCCGGAAGTATTGTCGCAATGAGCCATAGATCAGGCGAAACTGCTGCAACACCTCCATTTCCAGCAAGGGAAAAAAACGCTCGGTCTTAATTTTCACGGTCTGGCCTGGCAAGATCAGGGGTATGCGAATTTTGGCCGTAAATTATATTGCTTGCCAATTTAATTCGCAGCAATTATTTCATATCTTGGCGAACCGCCCCTGACCCGCTTGCACACAAGGCCAGCCTCCACCTATCCGCCTACGTCGTCGTATTGTCTGCGCAGCCGCTCCAGCCCCTGCTGAAAAGCCTCGGCGTCGCCATAGTCGAAAAATTTCGGGTAGCGCTCGTGCGCCGCACCAATCCGCCGCGCATGCTTGATCGGGCACCAGTATTGTTCGGTACGCGCCGCCACCTCACGTGTATAGGCCGCCACACCATTGCCGTAAGAGCAGTACAGGCAGTTGAATTTTTCAACGATGTTCAGGTAAGGCAGGTCTTCACGGCCGAAGACCAGATAGTCGGCACGCCGGACTTTGGGAATGCGGTAGACCGGAAAACAGATGCCCTGATACAAGGTGACGAAAAAATCGAGCAGCAGAAAGGGAATCCAGCCCGCGTAAATCACCGGGGCGGTCAGGACAACCAGCAGACGGCTGCGCACCATGAAGCGGAACAGACTGGTCTTGTAGCGGCGCTGCTGGCGCACCAGTTCCTCGGCCAGTTTGAGCTTCTTCTCGGCCCACTCGTCGCGAGTCCGGCGGTATTCTTCTTCAAGCTCGTCCTGCAACTCGCGGATGCGCGCCACGAGTTCGTCGATATTCCTGGTCATGATTTCCGGCCCCTTGTCGATTATCGGCACGGCGTATCCGCGCTTTGCCCAGTGTGCCCGATCACCGGCCCGGCGTCACGCTTCAGCCGAACGCGCCTGCTGCCCTGAAGCGATCGATCTCGGCGACGGAACAGCCGGCGTCACGGAGAATTTCGTCATTGTGCTCGCCGGCTTTCGGCGCTTGATAGCGGATCGAGAATTCGTGGCCGGAGAGTTTCAGCGGCGGCGCAAACTGCGTCAGGCCGTCGCTCAGCAAGACCATGCCACGGGCGACGATCTGCTCGTTTTGTAAAGCTTCTTCGGGCGTCAAAACCGGCGTCACACAGCAGTCGACCGCAACGAACAGCGCCGTCCACACATCTCGCGGTCGCGTCGCAAACAGCGCGGCCAACTCGGCGCGCAAAGCGCCATCCCACTGCCGGGCAACCCACGCCGGCCGCTCGAGAAGTTCGCAACATGTTTTCCAGAATTTGCTTTCGAGGGCACCGACCGCCATGTAGCGCCCATCGGCACAACGATAGACGGCATAGCACGGCAGGCCACCGGAAAGCAGGTCGCCGCCGCGCGGCGCCGAGCAACCGACGTCGTTCAGGCGCAGCATCGCGAAATAGCTGTGGGCCAGCACGCTGTCGGTCATCGAGATGTCGATATAACGGCCTTCACCGCTGCGCTGCGCCTCGATCACGGCAGCCAGAATGCCCATGGCCGCGGTCATAGAACCGCCGAGCAGGTCGGCGATCTGGAAATTGGGAATAGCCGGGTCGCCGCCCGCACTGCCGATCTGTTCGAGCACGCCGGCATAGCCGAGGTAGTTGATGTCATGTCCGGCCAGGTCGCGGTAGGGACCATCCTGCCCGTAGCCGCTGATCGAACAATAAGTGATTTTCGGATTGATCGCGGCAACCGCGGCGTAGCCGATGCCGAGCTTGTCGACGACGCCAGGCCGGAAACTTTCGACAACCACGTCGGCATCACGGGCGAGGCGCATGAAGACCTCGACGCCGGGCGCCAGCTTCAGATCGAGGCGCAGGCCGCGCTTGTTGCGGTTGACCATCCGGAAATAAGCACTGTCCTCACCCTGCCCGGTGCCCAGCGTGCGTGCGTAATCGCCGACTTGCGGATCCTCGATCTTGATGACGTCGGCCCCGAGATCGGCGAGATGCAGCGTGGCGACCGGCCCCGGCAACAGGCGCGTCAGGTCGAGGATGCGGATGCCGGCCAGCGGCCCCGGCCGGCTCATGGCGCGCAGGCGCCGAGCAGGTCGGCTTCGAGTTCGATTTCCATGCCGGCTGCCAGCTTCTGCCCGATGAACATGCCGCGATAAAGGCGCCCGACGTTGGCGGTGCGAAGCGCATGCGGCGTTTCCCATTCCGTTACCCGCACGCGCACCAGTCCCAGCTTGACATCGTGTGCATATTGCTCCGCCGACACACAGGGCTGGGCCAGGGCCAGACGGTTGAATTCCTCGCGGCTGTAATGTTCGATATCCCTGCCCGCCACCTCCGGACAACGCACAAGGCGCCGCTCTACCACCCGGTCGGCGAGTACCCGCCCGCGCACGTAGTATTCCGCTGCGGTCGACGCCAGAAAGCTGTCCTTTTCGGCGTAGACCACGCAACGTCCCGGCTGCAGATGCTCGGGCTCCGCTTCCACCAGACGGGCCGATGGGCGCAACTCGGCAGCACCGGCAAACAGTGGCAAGACGAGCAGCAGGATCAGCGCCGGCAGGAATCGCATCGGATCAACGTGCGAAATCAATACGTCCGGCTGTCTTCGATCACCTTCCCGTCGTTGGGCAAGCTACCGGCGGCGCAGAAGGCGACCTCGCCACGCAACTTGGTGGCTTCGCGCAGGCTGGCGACCATTGCCTTGGCGAGCGCCTCGCTGCCCCCCTCAGTTTCGCAATGCAACACCATCCGATCCTGGCCATCGGGATTATCGACGACCAGACGCAGACGATGGATTTCCGGATGGCGCCGGGCAAGATCGGCCAGCTGTTCGGGATGGACGAACATGCCCTTGACCTTGGTCGTCTGATCGGCACGGCCGAGCCAGCCCTTGAGCCGCATATTGGTGCGCCCGCAGCGCGAGCGGCCGGGCAGAACGGCGGAAAGGTCGCCGGTGGCGAAGCGGATCAGCGGGTAATCGGCATTGAAGGTCGTGACGACCACCTCGCCAACCTCGCCCGGCGCAACCGGATCGCCGGTGCCGGGGCGGACGATCTCGACCAGCAATTCTTCTTCGACGACGAGCCCATCCTCGGCATCGGTTTCGTAGGCGATGACACCGATGTCGGCAGTGGCATAACACTGGCGCACGCTGATGCCACGTTCGCGCAACCAGTCGCGCGTGACGGTGGGCAGGGCTTCGCCTGAAACACAGGCCTTGCGCAGCGAGCTGATATCGACTCCCATCTCTTCAGCCCGCTCGACGATGATGCGCAGAAATGAAGGCGTACCGACATAGCCTTGTGGCCGCAGGTCGGCGATGGCCTGCACCTGCTGTTCCGTCTGTCCGGTACCGCCGGGGAAAACCGGACAGCCGAGCTTGCGGGCACCTCCCTCGAACATGAAGGCGCCGGGCGTGAAGTGATAGGAAAAACAGTTGTGAATCAGGTCGCCATGGCGAAAACCGGCGGCATAGAGCGCACGCGCCATGCGCCACGGGTCGATGTCCTTGCCCTGCATTTCGTAGATCGGGCCGGGCGAAGCGAATACCCGCTTGGCGTCGCGCGGCGCCAGCGAATTCAGCCCGCCAAACGGCAGCGATTTCTTCTGCAGGTCGATCAGATCGCGCTTGCGGGTCAGCGGCAGGTTCGCCAACGCCTCGCGCGTCACGATGCCGAACGGATTAATCCCGGCCAGCGCATGAAAATAATGGCTCGTCGCTTCCTTGGCATGCGCCACCTGGCGCGCCAGCTTGTCCATCAAATTCTGCTCGCGCTCTTCCGGATCCCGGGTTTCGAGAGGATCGTAAAAACTCATTTCATTTTTCTCCGTTTTTTCCGGTTCACCGTGGAATTCAGGTATTCAGCGATACACCCACCCTGCCCGCGGGTTGCAAAGTAGCCGCACAGGGCAAGGCGGAGGCCGGCGCCTTTGGCTCCTGCCAACAAGCCGGCCGACAACGCCGCCATGCGCGGCGCACTGCAACCCGCTAAGAGAGCCAGCGTTTACGGCGGCGATAGTGCTTTACATCCTTGAAGGATTTTCTGCCGGCCGAACTCAGCCCGAGATAAAACTCCTTCACATCCTCATTCGTTCTAAGGTCCTCGGCATCGCCTTCCATGACGACCCGACCGTTCTCCAGAATGTAGCCGAAATCCGCATAGCGCAAGGCAACCATGGTGTTCTGTTCGGCCAGCAAAAAACTGACGTGTTCGCGGGTATTCAGGTCCTGCACGATCTCGAAAATTTCCTCGACGATCTGCGGCGCCAGCCCCATCGAAGGCTCGTCGAGGAGGATCATTTCCGGCTTGGCCATCAGCGCGCGGCCGATGGCGCACATCTGTTGCTCGCCACCGGAAGTGTAGCCGGCCTGCGAGGCACGTCGCGTCTTGAGGCGCGGAAAATAATGGTAAACCTTTTCCAGGCTCTCCTTCAGTTCACCCCGCGAAATCCGGCGGGTGTAGGCGCCGGTCAGCAGATTTTCCTCGATGGTCAGATGGCCGAAGCAATGGCGGCCTTCCATGACCTGGATGACGCCGCGCCTGACCAGTTCGTTCGGCGTCAGCTGATCGATACGCTGGCCCTTGTATTCCACCAGACCCTTGGTCACATCGCCGCGTTCGGCATGCAACAGGTTGGAAATCGCCTTCAGGGTCGTCGATTTTCCGGCGCCGTTGGCACCGAGCAGGGCGACGATCTTGCCCTTCGGCACGTTCAGCGAAACGCCCTTGAGCACGAGGATCACGTGGTCGTAGATGACCTCGATATTATTGATGCTCAAATAGTTGTCGACCCTGGGGCCAGCCTTTGTTTCTATGGTCGTAGCAGATTCACTCATAGCCGTTCCCGAAACGTGGAACCCGGGAAATGGCGAGATGTTTCTCCCTCGCCATCCCCTTCCTTTGCCTTACATTTCCTTGGCGCAATCGCGCGGCGTGATGCCCTTTTCCTTGGCATACTGCTTGGCGGAGGCTTGGAACAGCGGGTGGATCAGCGCCTTGTTACCCTCGATCCAGCCCGATACCGGCACCCACTTGCTGCCATCCCACTGCTGGATCTTCACCTTGCCGGAGCCTTCGTGGTTGGCGCAGGAGGTCTTGATTTCCGGCAACAGGTCAGTGGCGCCCAGCGCCTTCAGGCGGGCATCGGTAATGTTCAGGTTTTCCAGCGCCCAGCGGGTCTGCTCGCCGTTAAGCGCCTTGCCCTTGCCGTACTTTTCCTGACCCTTGCGGATCGCCTCGACCGACAGCACGGCGGCGGAAACACCACGGTTGTAGAGCACGGTACCGATCTTGGAGGCATCCTGCAGGTTGCCCTTGCCGGCGCCGTAAACCACCTTCTCGATATCGGCGATCAGCGGCACCTGCTTGCCGGCAACGTTCCAGGTCGCCGCCATGTAGCCCTTGGCGGCGTCGCCGGCCGGGATCACGTCCTCCTCGGAACCGGTCCACCACGAACCGATCATCCGGTCACGCGGGAAACCAACCTTCTGCGCCGCTTTCAAGGCCGTCTGGTTCATCACGCCCCAGCCCCAGAACACGACATAGTCCGGCTTCTCCTGACGAATCCGCAGCCACTGGGCACCCTGCTCGTTACCCGGGTGGGCGACCGGGATCTGCACCAGTTCGAACTTGTTCAGCTTGGCCTCGGCCTCCATGGCGATGATGGCCTCCTTGCCGTACGCGGAATCGTGATACAGATACACGATCTTCTTGCCGGCCAGGCTGCCGCCATTCTTGTCCTTGAGAAATTTGACGATGGCCGAGGCCTGCATCTGGTAGGTGGTGACCAGCGGGAAGGCATACGGGAAGACCGAGCCGTCGACGGCGTCGGTACGGCCGTAGCCCATCATGGCCAGTGGCAGCTTGTCCTGGGCCGACTTGTCGATCAGTGCATAGGAAATACCGGTGGACATGGTGTGGATTGGCCCGGCCGACTTGGCGGCCTTGCTCTTCAGGCGCTCATAGCACTCGACGCCCTTGGCGTTGTTGTATTCGGTTTCGCATTCCTCGTAGGTCATCTCGACTCCATTGACGCCCTTTTCCTTCAGGTTGATGTAGTTCAGGTAGTCGATGAAGCCACCGTAGAAAGCCTGGCCGTTGGAACCGTAAGGGCCGACGCGGTAGTCGATGAGCGGGAAAAACTGCTCCTCGGCAGCCACGGCAGGTTGCGCCAGCATGACCAGCGAAAGCGCGGCGGCAGCAAGGGCGGGTTTGATATTTCTAATCATTGAATGTCTCCTCCAGGTTTACAAAAAACGACGGGGCTGCCGCCGCTTGAACAATCGCCGTTCCTAGTGCGGGAACGGCCACAGACGCAGTTTCTCCTTGGCAATCTGCCACAAACGGGCCAGCCCGTGTGGCTCGACGATCAGGAAGAACATGATCAGCGCACCGAACACTGCGATCTGGATGTGCGATACGGTGGCGCTGGCAAAAGGCAGGCCGAACAGGTCGGCGACAAAAGGCAGCGCCACATCGAGAAGGATGGGGAGCAGCAGGATAAAGGCTGCCCCCAGGAAGCTGCCCATGATCGACCCGACACCGCCGATGATGATCATGAACAGGATTCTGAACGACATATCGAGCGAAAAGCCGTCCGGCTCGACCGAGCCAAGATAGCAGAAGGCATAGAGCGCGCCGGCGACGCCGCAGTAGAACGAGCTGACGGCAAAGGCGAGCAGTTTGGTCGGCATCAGGCGGATACCGATCACCGAGGCTGCCACATCCATGTCGCGCACCGCCATCCAGGCCCGTCCGGTGGCCGAACGCACCATGTTCTTGGCGGCCAGCGCCATGACGACGACAATCGACAGCACGAGCAGGTATTTCTCGACCGGCGTCGTTAATTCGTGGCCGAAGATGATCAGCCGCTGCGTCGAGATCACGCCGGAAGACGAGTTGTTCGACAGCCAGGGGAACTTGGTCAGGCACCAGATAATGAAAAATTGCGCCGCCAGCGTCGCCACCGCCAGGTAAAAGCCCTTGATGCGCAGCGACGGCAGACCGAACAGGATGCCGACACCGGCTGCGGTCAACCCGGCAAGAATGAAGGAAAGCAGCAGCGGAATGCCCTCGATGCGCAGCTCGAAATTGTAGGCCGCATACGCCCCGACTGCCATGAAGGCGGCCGAACCGAGCGACAACTGGCCGGCGTAGCCGGTCAGTATGTTTAGTCCGAGCGCCGCCAGGGCGAAGATCAGAAAGGGAATCAGGATCGCCGAAAACCAGTACTCGCTGGCCAGCACCGGCACGCCGACGAAAGCGACGGCCAGCAGGGCGACGATGGCGATGCGGTCCTGACGGATCGGGAACAGTTGCTGGTCGGTGGCGTAGGACGTCTTGAACTGGCCGGCTTCGCGATAAAGCATTTTCTTCTACCCTCTTCTATACGCGGTCGATGTGGCGTTCACCGAACAAGCCTTCGGGGCGAACCAGCAGGAACATGAGCGCCAGCATGTACGGGAACCAGCCTTCGATGCCGCCGAAATTGCCGCCGAACAGGTCCTGCATGACCGGCGGAATGTAGATTTCGGCGAGTTTCTCCGAGGCGCCGATGATCAGCCCGCCGACGATCGCCCCCGGCACCGAAGTGAAGCCGCCGAGGATCAGCACCGGCAGCGCCTTGAGTGCCGTGAAAGTGAGCGCAAACTGCACGCCATTGCGCGCACCCCACATCATGCCGGCGACCAGCGCCACGAAGCCGGCGACGCCCCAGACGATGGCCCAGATGTTCTGCAGCGGAATGCCGATCGACAGCGCGGCCTGATGGTCGTCGGCGACGGCACGCAGAGCGCGGCCGACCCGGGTGTACTGAAAGAACAGGGCCAGCGTCGCCACCAGCACCGAGGCGACTCCGGCAGCGACCAGGTCGAACTTGGATATCACCATGTTCCAGTTGTCGAGAATCCACGGAATCGGCTCGTCGACGATACCCAGCTCCAGTGCCCGCGGGGCGCTGCCGAAAACCATCGGCGCCACGCCTTCGATGAAGAAGGCGAGGCCGATGGTCGCCATGAACAGCGCGATCGGTGGCTGATTGACCAGTTTGCGTAGCACGAACTTTTCGGTGGCGATGCCGAACAGGGTCATGATGACAAAGGCGAGGATCACCGCCAGCCACAGCGGGGCGCCCCACTCCATGACGCCGACCACCGACAATGCGGCCAGATAGACCATCGCCCCCTGGGCAAAGTTGAAAACGCCGGAAGCCTTGTAGATCAGCACGAAACCGAGCGCGACCAGCGCGTACATGACGCCCGAGAGCAGGCCACCGATCAGGACTTCCAGGAAAAAATTCATGGCTAAAGACCTTTCTTGCCGCGAATTACGCAGATTGGCGCAGATCAATACGCAAAAAATCTGCGTTTGTCTGCGTCAAGGTTTTTTTGTTCATTGACAGAAGCACGCTCAGTGTCCCGCGCCGAGGTAGGCCGTAATAACGTCCTCGTTACTCTTGACATCTTCCGGCGTGCCATCGCCGATCTTCTTGCCGTAATCGAGCACGACGACGCGGTCGGAAATATCCATGACGACCCCCATGTCGTGCTCGATCAGCACGATGGTGGTGCCGAACTGGTCGTTCACGTCGAGGATGAAACGGCACATGTCCTGTTTTTCCTCGACGTTCATGCCGGCCATCGGCTCGTCGAGCAGCAGCATGGCCGGCTCGGCGGCCAGCGCGCGGGCCAGTTCGACGCGCTTTTGCAGGCCGTAGGGCAGGCGCCCGACCGGTGTCTTGCGGATATGCTGAATCTCGAGGAAGTCGATGACCTCCTCGACCTTCTGGCGGTGTTCCAGTTCTTCCCGGCGCGCCCGCCCGAACCACAGCGCATGCTCGACGAAACTGGACTTCATCTTGGTGATGCGCCCGGTCATGATGTTGTCGAGCACGCTCATGCCTTTGAACAGCGCGATGTTCTGGAAGGTACGGGCGATGCTCTGACGAGCCGCCATGTGCGGTTCCATCTTCCGGCGTTCCTCGCCGTGCCAGAAAATCCTGCCTTCCTGCGGGTGGTAGACGCCGTTGATGACGTTCAGCATCGAACTCTTGCCGGCGCCATTGGGGCCGATGATGGCGCGCACCTCGTGTTCGCGGACATCGAAGGAAATGTCGGTCAGGGCCTTGACGCCCCCGAAGCGCAGCGAAATGTTCTGCAGGTCGAGAATGACGTCGCCGATCTTCTTGCCGCTCATGATCAGGCCGCCTTCCTGACCACCGGGAAGGTCTTCACATCGACGATCTGCAGGTCGGCTGCCACCTTGCCGCGCCGCCCGTCCTCGAACTTGACCTCGGTTTCGATGAATTGCGACGCCTTGCCGTCGTAGAGCGCATCGATCAGCACCTTGTATTTGTCGGCGACGAAATTGCGCCGCACCTTGCGCGTCCGCGTCAGCTCGTCGTCATCGGGATCGAGTTCCTTGTGCAGAACCAAAAAGCGATGGATCTGCGAGTCGGCGACCATCGTGTCGTGCACGAGGTCCGCATTGATCTGCTCGACGCATTCGCGAATCAGTTCCAGCACCTCCGGTTTGCCGGCCAGATCGGTGTAACCGGAATAGGCGATACCGCGCCGCTCGGCCCAGTTGCCGACGGCGCCGACGTCGATATTGATGAAGGCGCAGACCATGTCGCGGGCGTGGCCGAAACAGACCGCTTCCTTGACGTGCGGGAAGAACTTGAGCTTGTTCTCGATGTAGTTGGGCGCGAACATCGCACCATTGGCGAGCTTGCCGACATCCTTGGCGCGATCGATGATTTTCAGGTGGCCATCGTCGTCGAGAAAGCCGGCGTCGCCGGTCATGAAATAGCCGTCTGCGTTGATCGATTCGGCCGTATCCTCCGGCCGCTTGTAATATTCCTTGAGCAGCATCGGGCCTCTGACGAGCACCTCGCCATTGTCGGCAATCTTGATCTCGACGCTCGGCGCCGGCGCCCCGACGGTATCGGACTTGACGTGACCGTCGGGCTGCAGGCAGACGTAGGCACAGGTCTCGGTCTGCCCGTAAAGCTGCTTGAGGTTGATGCCGATCGAACGATAGAAACGGAACAGTTCCGGGCCGATCGCCGCGCCGGCAGTATAGGCGGCGCGGATACGGCTCATGCCGAGCACGTTGCGCAGCGGCGCGAAGATCAGCAGGTTGCCGAGCCAGTACAGGAAGCGGTCGCCCGCCGCGACCGGCTTGCCGTCGAGAATATCGCCGCCGCAGCGCTTGGCGACGCCCATGAAGTAATGGAAAAGTTTCTGCTTCAGTTTCCCGGCGTCTTCCATGCGGATCATCACCGAGGTCAGCAGGCTCTCGAACACACGCGGCGGCGCGAAATAGTAGGTCGGGCCGATCTCGCGCAGGTCGGTCATCACCGTTTCGCCGGATTCCGGACAATTGATCGTGAATCCGGCGACCAGCGCCTGCGCGTAGGAAAACAGGTGATCGCCGACCCAGGCCATCGGCAGGTAGGAGAGAATGTCGCCGTCGCCAGTCATCTGGTCGACCTTGACTCCGCCCTGCGCGGCGGAAATGAATGCCGCGTGGGTCTGGCAGACGCCCTTCGGCTTGCCTGTCGTGCCCGAGGTATAGAGCATCACCGAAACGTCGTCGTAATGACCCTTCCCGATTTCCGAATTGAGGAAATCGGGGTGATTCCGGTCGTGAATCCGCCCCATTTCCATCAACTCGTGGATGTCGTGCAGGAAAGGCTGGGTGTAATGGCGCATGCCGCGCGGATCGTCATAGACGATGTGTTCGAGTGCCGGCAGTCGATCCCTGATTTCGAGCAGCTTGTCGACCTGTTCCTGGTCCTCGACGATGGCAAAACGGATGCCGGCATCCTGCAGCACGAAAAGCATTTCATCGGCTACCGCATCCTGATACAGCGGCACCGGGACGCCGCCGAGACACTGGGCGGCACTCATCATCATATAGAGATGTGGCCGGTTGTCGCCGATGATGGCGAGATTGTCGCCACGCTTGAAGCCGAGTTCGGCGAGCCCGCAGGCCAGCGCCCGGACCCGCTCGGCGACGTCGGCCCACGACCAGGTCTGCCAGATGCCCAGGTATTTCTCGCGCATCGCCGGCGCGGCCGGGCGCGTTTTTGCGTGATTCAACAACAGGCGCGGGAAAGTGTGCAGCCCGTCCAGTGACCCGAAATCCACCTCTCCGGCCATTCATGTCTCCTCTTCGCCGCGCCTCGCCGGGACACGGTCTGTTTATTACCTGACGCATTGTGTCGATTGCTGCCAGTAGCGTAAACCTTGCAGTGCACAACGGCAATCGCCCACATGCTGACAACGAGTCTAGGGAATTTGCCAGCTTATAATTGTCATCTGCCAGACAATCCGGAAATTTCTTGAAAAACGCCGAGGAACTCCTGCGTAATTCGTTGTGGGGCCAAGCGCTGACCGCCGACGAAATGTCGCGGGCGCTGGCTGGAACCTGCGAACGGACCTTTGCCGCCGGTGCCTTCATCTGCATGAAGGGGGAACCGGTCGACTACTGGATGGGTATCGTCGACGGCCTCGGGAAGATGGCCAGCCACTGGACGACCGGCAAGACCACTTCGCTGACTGGCATCGGTTCTGGCGGCTGGTTCGGCGAGGGTTCGCTGCTCAAGGAGGAAACCCGGCGCTACGATGTCATGGCACTGCGCGAAACACGCGTCGCCTTCATGAACCGCAGCACCTTCCTGTGGCTGATGGATCACAGCATTCCCTTCAACCGCTACCTGATCATCCAGTTGAACGAACGCCTCGGGCAATTTATCGGCATGATGGAAAACGAGCGCATGCTCGACCCCGATGCGCGCATCGCCCGCTGCCTCGCCGCCCTGTTCAACCCGGTGCTCTACCCGGGAACCAACCGCCTGCTGCGGATTTCCCAGGAGGAACTGGGCTACCTCGCTGGCGTTTCGCGACAACGGGCGAACCAGGGACTCAAGGCGCTCGAGGACGCCGGGCTGGTGCGCAGTGAATATGGCGGCATCAATGTGCTCGATGTCGAGGGGCTGAGTCGCTTCGGCGAATGAACGAAATCCCGCGCCGCCGCCAACCCGCGAAACCCAATAACAAGGCATGACAATGAAGACCGACACCCCGCGCCTGACCTCGCTCTCTCACGGCGGCGGCTGCGGCTGCAAGATTGCGCCCGGACTGCTGAGCGAGATCCTCAAGGGCGGCAACCGCTTGCCGCTGCCGCTGCCGCCGGAACTGCTGGTCGGCATCGAAACCGCCGACGATGCTGCGGTTTACAAACTTAACGACGAACAGGCGCTGATCGCCACCACCGATTTCTTCATGCCGATCGTCGATGACCCTTACGACTTCGGGCGCATCGCCGCGACCAACGCCATTTCGGACGTCTATGCCATGGGCGGCAAACCGATCATGGCGCTGGCACTGGTCGGCATGCCGATCAACGTGCTACCGGCCGAGGTCATCGCGCGCATCCTCGAAGGCGGCGAAGCGGTCTGCCGCGCTGCTGGCATTCCGATCGCCGGCGGCCACAGCATCGATTCGGCGGAGCCGATCTACGGCCTCGTCGCCCTCGGACTGGTGCACCCGAAACTGGTCAAGCGCAATGCCGATGCCCGCGCCGGCGACCGCATCATCCTCGGCAAGCCGCTCGGTGTCGGCATCCTTTCGGCGGCCCTGAAGAAGAATGCCCCCCAAGGGGACTTGCTATGCGGCGCGGTCGACGCCGAAAACTACACGAAAATGATCGCGGTCACGACCCAGCTGAATACCCCCGGCCCCGAACTCGCCGCCCTGCCCGGTGTGCACGCCATGACCGACGTCACCGGCTTCGGGCTCGCCGGCCACACCCTCGAACTGGCGCGCGGCGCGCAGTGCAGCCTGGACATCGAATGGTCGCGCGTGCCGCTGATCGACGGGGTGCTGAAACTCGCGGCGGACGGCATCGTCACCGGCGCTTCGGGCCGTAATTTCGCAGCCTACGGTAACGACATCGCCCTGCCGGCGGACTTCGCGCCCGAAGCCAAGGCGCTCCTCACCGACCCGCAGACCAGCGGCGGCCTCCTGGTTTCCTGCAGCGCGGACAGCGTTGGCGCCGTTCTGGACATCTTCCGGAAGCACGGCTTTGCCAGCGCGACCGAGATCGGCACGGTCGGCCCGAGAAGCGATACCCTGCTGACCATCCGCTAGAGACACTCTCCTCAGCCATCAAGTGGCGCCAGACGTGATTCCGCTGGTCGAACTGAAGAAACGCTGAAACCCCGCAAGCAGGCGGGCGTCAGTCGCGCTTGAGCCTCAGGTCCACCGTGATCGACGAACCCTCCGCGCACTTGGCGTGCCTGCCGGAATCGCCGACCTGCCTGGTCAGGGTCAGCTCGCCCCGGTCGAGCAGGCGGCGAAATTCGTTTTCCGACAGCTCAAAGTCCGCGCGGGAACATTCGAGCGCGGCTTTGCCCTTGCCGCTGGCAGTGGCGAATGCCACATCGGGCGCCTCTACCTCGATCTTTACCTTGCCGTCCTCCACCGCCACCGAGACCACGCCGTCCCGGAACTGCCCGTAGCGATTGGCGCTGTCGACCTCGAAACTCGAGAATGGGTCGCGCCGCACACAAGCGCCACCCCCGGAAGTCGTCTCGACGCAAACGCCACCCTGGACAGACTTCACCTGGATCACCGTCGAAACCGTATCGAGTTCGTATTCGCGCCTGATCGGCTGCGCCTCCGCCGGCCCGGTTGCGCTGGCATCGCCGATCGCATCGCCCGGTGACAAGCGGCCGGGCTTGCGCCCCCCGACCGGCGTACCCGGGTCGGAAAGCGGCCCCATGCCCGAGCGCACGCCGCCGGACGCCCGCTCGACCTGACCACCGCGCGCAGTAGCGCTGCCGCGCTCATCGACCAGACCCGACGGATTCGTCACCAGCAATTCCATCGGCTCGGCGACCAGGAGATTGCCGACAAAACGTTCCTCGACGCTGTAGAAGATTTCCTTGCTGCCCCTGGTCTGCGCGCTGGCCCGCCCCTCGCCCCCTTGGACGGTAACCCGCCCCTCGATGGCGATCGCGCGCGGCGGACCGAGCGTCTCGCGAGTCGAACTGGAAATCTCCCCGTCGAACCCCGTTCCGGAATCACGTGCTGAAGCTTCCCCATCCGGGGAACGGGGATCGTCGAGCGCTCCCGCCACCCCCCTTTCCGAACCCTGACTGGCACGCACCCCCTCTATCCCCACGGGCGCGCGCTGTGCGGCGACTGCCCCCACAAAATCACGATGCGCGCCATTGATCAGCTTCCGGCGCCGCGCCATCTCCTCCTCGGGCGTCGCCGCTGGCGCCATGCCGACACCCAAGCCGCGCCCGGAAGTCGCGGACTCCACCACAGCCTCGACCTGGCCGCGCATGTCCGCCGCGCCGCGCAACTCGGGCGGCAACGGATCGGCGGCCATTACCGCCTGCGGCCCCGCAGCAAAAGCCGCGGCAAAACACATGATCAAACGGAAACGCATTTTTTCTCCCCAAAGGATCAAGACCCATCCTCGCCGCATCCGCGCAAGACACTGTCGCGGTCAACCGTTAAATCCGACCGGAATTCACGCCAATTCATGGCAAACAACGACAAGCCGGCAACTGCTGTCAATCTGAGTGATTTCATGGATGTCTCGCAGTTGATT
>Ga0209507_1001505_pt1 | contig 18275 bp, 17 predicted proteins | sample AD_UKC028_MetaG_FD_184414 | JGI IMG/M metagenome (GOLD analysis project Ga0209507, IMG submission 184414) | Active sludge microbial communities of municipal wastewater-treating anaerobic digesters from USA - AD_UKC028_MetaG (SPAdes) (version 2) | ecosystem: Engineered > Bioreactor > Anaerobic >...
TCGAAGCTCACGTCGGCGCTGCCGTCGGGCTTGACGACGTGGTCCACCGCGGAGCCGTCGGTCGCGATCGTGGGCGCGACGACGGCCGCGCCGTTGCGGTCGTTGCGGCTGTTGAAGTTGACCGCCGCGCTCGGGCTGTAGGCCGACATCGCGCCGGTGATGGTGTAGGGGTAGTCGGTGACCTCCGAGAGGTCCTGCAGGCCGCCGCCGTAGACGTTGAAGCTGCAGAACTTGAGGTGGATGGTCTTGCCGATGTAGGCGCGCTCGAGCTCGCCGCTGCGCGCCACCGCGTCGTCCACGCGCACGAAGAGGTCGCCGGCGGCGTGCGCGTTGGCCGGCGTGCCGTAGGCCGCGTGCACCAGGCCGCCCAGGGTGTAGGCGCTGGGGCCGGTGAGGGTGGCGCTGGTGTAGGCCAGGTACTCGGGGTTGGCGCCGCCGACGAAGCACAGCGTGGCGAGCTGCGACGCGTCGGCCGCGCTGCCGCTGAGCAGCTGCTTGCCCGCGAGGCCGTTGACCGGCAGCGTCGCCGCGCCGCCGGCCACCGCGCTGGCCACCGTGCCGTAGCGCGCACCGCCGTAGATGGTGCCGATCTGGCGGTAGCTGGCGCCGTCCAGGCTGCACCAGACCGTGCAGCCGCCCCAGGTGCCGCCGCTGCCGCGCGCCGCGGCGTAGACCTCCACGCCGCTGTTGCCGGCCAGCGGCGCGGGCCCCTCGAAGATCGCCGGCGGGTCGACGTTGCCCGGGGCGACGTTGTAGTCGGCCTGGTAGCCGCTGCCGGCCTGCACGCCGAACAGCGGCGCGCTGGCCATGCCGATGGGCGCGTCCTCGGCGGTGACGTCGAACTGCCCGTCGTCGGACTCGGTGATGGTGCTGATGCGCACCGGCACGCGCACGAGGCCGAGCTCGTCTTCGGTGGTCAGCGTCACCAGGTCCAGCGGCTCGAGGCGGCCCTTGGTCCACGGCAGCGAGAACTCGTAGTCGTTGGCCACCGCCATCTGGCGCTGCAGCTCCATCTGCGCGGCGAAACCGGCCACCGCGGCGGTGGTGATCTCGTGCGCCTGGATGACCTCCATCACGCGCTCGCCGTACTCGTCGATGTGGGCGCGGTCGCGCGCCTCGGCGATGTCGACGTTGTAGGCGTTGGCCCGGTTGCGGTACTCGACGCGGACGACGTTGTAGCGGTCCTCGTTGGCGCGCGGGATCTGGCGCACGCGCGGCCGGCCCTCGTTGAGGAAGTCGTCGGGCCCGAGGTCGTACACCGGGGTGGTGTTGGCGGTGTAGGTGGCGCCGTTGCCCGTCTTGCTCTCGTCGCCCAGCGGCACGATCTTGAGCACGCTGCCGCTCATCACCGCGTCGCTGTTGGTGAGCTGCAGCCAGCGCGCCAGCACGTCGGCCGCCGCCGCCTGCTCGGTGAGCACCGGGCTCATGAACAGGCCGTGGCTGACGACGTAGTTGTGGTAGTCCGTGAGGTCCGCCAGGTAGGCCGCAGGCCACTGCACGCCGCGCTGCCCGTCGGTGAGGAACTGGCGCACCACGAGCGACATGTCCGCGTCGGGGATGGTCGACGAGAACTCGCTGGGCGTGCTGACCTCGAAGTTGTGGTTCTCGACCTGGGCGCTGTCGTTGAGCCGGTAGGAGGCGGCGTAGACGTAGGCGATGCCGCTGTAGCCGATGGCCTCCGAGGGATGGTTGGTGGAGAGGTGGCTCCACACCGGCTGCGCGTAGGCGCCGAGCGCCAGGTCGAGCCCGATCTCGGCCAGCGCGCTCTGCCAGGTGGCGCCGCTGTCCTGGGTCTGGTATTGGATCTCGACCACGGCGCCGACGGCCGCGGCGGCGAAGGTGTAGGTGCCGCCGCTGCGCGTGTACTCCACGCCCTCGATGTAGGTGCCCGACTGCGGCATCGATCAGCCCCCCATGCCCTGGTAGCCGGTGTCGATGTAGGCGGGGTCGATCACCGCGATCGCGGCCTTGAACTTGGCGGCGTCGGGCACCGTGACCACGCCGCCGGCCGGCACGGTGACGCGGTAGCGCTGGACGCTGATCTTGCCCGGCACCGTGCTGCCGGAATAGCGCTGCTTGCCCTTCCACGCGCTCACGATGCCGCTCACTTGCGTGCCGCAGAGCGCCAGGATCACCGCCGCGTCGTACAGGTACTTGGTGGTACCCGGGCTGCCGCCGCCGCCGCCCTTGCCGCCTCCCTGCCCCGGCTCGGTGTAGGCGGTGGCCTTGAAGTCGCCGTACCAGAGCAGGTTGCCGCCGACGCGGAAGCGGCCCCAGCCGATGGGGATGGCGAGGCCGGCGGTGCTGGTCTGCACCTGCAGCGTGCCCAGCGCGGGCGGCTGCGCGGCCGCGGGGGTGCTCTTGCCGGCCATCAGCCCTGCCCTCCGCCGGCCAGGCCGTGGACGCGGAAGCGCTTCGCCGGCCGGCCGGCGAGGTCGGCCTCGTCGAGCCGGCCGAGCGTGACCTGCCCCAGCGCACGCAGCGCGTGCACCATGCGCCCGTCGCCCAGCAGCACCGCGCCGTGGCTGTAGCAGCGGCCGTAGCGCCAGACCTGCACGTCGCCCGCGGCGCCGGGCCCTTCGGCCGGCAGCTCGCGGCCGTGGCGCTGCAGCCAGCCGAGGAAGACCTCGTCGCTGCGGTGCAGGTGCCAGTCGAACGCGTAGGGGCGCGGGTCGAGCTCGGGCGGCACGAGGCCGCAGGCGGCGTAGGTGCGCACGAGCAGCATTGCGCAGTCGACACCCACGCCCTTGACGCCCTGGCCGTGGTGGTACGGCGTGCGCAGCCAGCTCAGCGCTTCGGCGGCCACGGCGGCGCGCCTCTGCTCGACGGACGTCGTCTCGAGGGCGGTCACGTCGTGGTCTCCGCCGCCGGGATGAACGGCTGGCCGCGAAAGCGCGGCAGGTTGGCGTAGCGGGTGGTGCAGGTGGAGATGGTGCCGTCGCAGCCGGGCTCGGCGTAGAAGGCGTCGGCGGGCAGGATGTCGAAGGGGAACGGCCGCGCGAAGGTGAAGACGCGGGACGAGTAGCTGCGCACCGTGCGCGAGATGCCGGCGTTGGCGCCCGAGGTGAAGCGGATGACGCCGAGCTCGAAGTAGCCGGCGGTGGTGTCCACGTTGGTGGCGAAGCTGCTGCGCGTGGGCGCCGGGATGCCGGCCACCAGGCCGCTGATGCGGAAGGCGGTGCGGTCCTTGCCGCAGCCAGCGTCGAACACCTGGTTGAGGCAGCGCGGCTGGTAGACGTCGCGCGGCATCTGCTGCTGCAGGCGCTCGAGCTCACTGCGCACTTCCAGCTCGATGGTGCCGGCCTCCAGGCCGACCGGCGATCCGGTACCGACGAAGCGCGGCATCACGCCCTGGTAGGCGTTCGCCGCGTCGAAATAGGCCCACTCGAGCAGCACGCGGCAGCCGGCCAGCGCGCCGGCGCGCGCGGCCTGCAGCAGCGGCACGCCGCCGAGCTGGTCCACCGGGCGCGGGATGAGGGTGAGGCTGAGCCGGTCTACCTCCAGCCCGCGCTTGAGCGCGAGGCGGCCGCGCACGATGAGCGGGCCCACCGCGAAGGCGCGCGCGTCGGGCAGCGCGATGGCCTGGTCGGCGTTGGTGTAGCGCAGGACCTGGCCCGAGGCGAGCGTGAGCGTGAGCAAGTCGAAGCGCCGGGCCACCGTGCCGGTGTCCATGAAGTTGGCGAGTTGGGGCGTGACGGTGATCATCGAACGGTCTCGAACTCGAGCGTGCGGGTAGCGCGCAGGCGGCGCAGGAACTCTTCGAACTCTTGCGTGTCCTTCGTGAAGGCGCAGCGCCAGTAGTACTGGCCGCTCCACGTGAGCGCGGCGCCGGCGGGCGGCGCGGCGGTGAAGGTGACGAGGCCGCTGGCGACGGAGCAGCCCATGTTGCTGAAGGCGCCGGCGGCGCTGCCGGCCTCGAACTGCACGGCGTCGAGGTCGAAGGTGACGGCGCTCGGGCCGGCCGTGTTGGAGGCCATCCAGACGAACAGCACGGCGGACCGCGCGTTCGCCGGCGCCGTGGCAGTGAGGCTGTAGCGCGTGAGCACGCCGGCCGGCGGCGCGATCGGCGAGGAGGCCGAGGTGGAGATGACGGTGCCGCCGGCGCCGACGTTGGGGTACCAGTCCACCCGCATCAGCATCGTGGCCGGGGCGCTCGCCTGGCTGATGTAGGCCGAGAACGTGTAGGGCACGGCGCCATTGACATTGACCACGCGGACGACGCCTGCGCGGTCGCCGGTAGCAGTGCCCAGGCCGCTCGCGCCGATGCGCTGTTTCCAGGTGCCATGGATCGGCGCGGCGCCGGAGCTGGACAGGCTGTAGGTCACGGTGCCCGTTGTGCCGAGGCTGTAGGCCGTCCAGCCGTCCGCCAGGCCGTCGGCGTTCGAGTCGACCTCGAACGACCCGTAGGGCGCGAGCATGTTCGCCGCCGGCACACCGTCGACGCTGACCACCGGCGCCACCGGCTCGTAGACCGGCTCGGCGTAGCCGCCGAACGAGCGCACGAGCTGGAAGGCGGTGGCGGTGCCGTCGCCGATGCCGAAGGGCTGGTCCGTGGCCGTGTCGTCGTCGCGGTCGTCGAAGAGGAAGGTGTCCAGCGTGCCGCCGCGCGCGAGCCAGAAGCCGCCCAGGGCGGCAAAGTCCGCATCGCGCAGGAACGAGTAGCTGATGCGGTAGAGGTACGTGGGGTACATCTGCGCGCTCAGCGCATAGCGCCGGCCGTTGGCGCGCTTGATCGTGCCCGGCCACTGGAACACCCGCACGCGCGGCCAGGTCTGGCCGGGCAGCACGGGGAAGACGGCGTTGCTCACGCGTCGCTCACCATGCGAGTCTGACGTTGTTGCGCAAGGCCTCCTTGATCGCCTTGTGCAGGTTCTCGCTGGTGACGACGTAGACGCCCGGCCTCACGACCTGGTCGACCTTGAGGTTCACCTGCACGTTGCCGCCGCCGCCGCGGTTGACGGCCTGCGAATCGGCCAGCTGGCGGATCACGTCGGCGTGGCGGGCGGGCAGCACCATTTCGCCGCTGTGGGCCTGCACCAGCGGGTTCATGCCGCGCGGGATGTCGTAGCCGCCCTCGGCGCTGAAGATGCGCTGCGCGAAGGCGCCCACGGCGGCCAGCGCCGCGGCGGCGGCGGCCGGCGCGAGGAAGGGGCCGACGATCGGGATCTGCGAGATCGAGGCGTAGACGTTGGCCGCCGCCTCCGCGGCCTTGGCGGCGATGTTGCGCAGCGCCATGCCGGCCTGGATGGCCATGATCTGGGCCGCGGTCTGCCCTTCGCTGGCGACGCGTTCCTTGCCGTACAGCGCCGTGAGCGCGACGAGCCGGGCCTGGCCGATGACGTACTCGGCCACCGGCTTGGTGATGAGCTCCTGCACGAACGCGGCGCCGACCTGGCGCGCCACGTCGCGCAGTCCGTTGAGCGTGATCTTCATGTGCTCGACCATGCTCTGCAGGCCTTCCTCCAGCGCGGACTGGCTGGTGCCGAAGAAGGCGTCCCAGCGCTTGTTGCCTTCCACCTGCTGGCGGCCCTGGTTTTCGTCGCCGGCGGCGCGGTAGCGGGCGCGGATGGCGGCGAGCTCGGCCTCGAGGCGCTCGAGCGCGACCGGGTCCATGTTGGGGTTGCCCTTCATGGCCTCGATCTCGGCGAGCTTGGCCTGCTCTTCGATGGCGCCGCGCTGCGCGATCGTGCCCTGCTTGATCACCAGCAGCTGCGCCTCGGTGATGAGGCCGAGGTCGCGCTGGAGCTGGGCATTGCGCTCGGCGCCGGCGATCTCCTCGAGCTGGTCGTCGCGCGCGCGCTGCAGGCGGATGGCGGCGATCTGCTGCAGCGCTTCGGCATGCTGGCGGGCGAGCTGCTGCTGCTGCCGGAGCGCATCCTGGTACTGCTTGCTGTCCTCGCCGTAGTGGTCGCGGGCACGGGCGACGTACTGCGCCATCAGCGCGTCCTGCTCGGCGAAGCGGCCCTTGGCGTCGTCGATCTCACGCTGCGTCTCGGCCTGGCGGGCCTGGAAGGTTTGCTCGCCGATCTGCACGACGAGGGCGAAATACTTGCGCTCGACCTCACTGCGCAGCTTGTCGTTGGCCGAGAGGCCCGCGAGGATCTTGGCCCAGTAGTCGCGCTCCTTCTCGAGGCCGAAGGCATAGAACGTGTCGTTGAGCGCGTTCTCCTTCGTGAGCGCGGCCTTCTGCGCCTCGAGCCGCGCTTCCCACTGCGCCATGCGGCGGTCGGTCTTGTCGATGTCGCCGGTCCCGCGCTTGGCCGGTACCTCGGTCGGGTTGGCGAAGAGGTTCCAGATCTTCTGATTTACCTCTTCACTGGTATCCGCGATTGCGATAGCCATTTGCTGAAACCGCCGCTCAAAGCGGTCAGCAAATGACCCGATGGCATCGGCGGCACCCTTGAAATCGCCTTCCACCAACTTCTGGAACGCAATGGCGATCGTGCGGAACGGCTCAACAACCGAATACAGAAGAAAGCCCATTCCTTCGGCGACGATCACAGCAGCCTCTTTCAAGCCCCAGAAGAGCGCGACCAGACCGCCAATGGAACCTTTGATGACGATGACCGCTGCAGGACCGATCGTGGTGAACCATTCGCCCAGCTTCGTGAAGACCGGCATCAGTGCATCGCCGATCGCCTTCTCGACCGCGAGCAGCACGTCGCCCACGTCGTTCATCATCTTGCGATAGCCCTTCATCGCCTCGATGTTCTGAACGCCGACCACGAGACCGAGCTCTTCCTGCTTTTTCCGAGCTTCCTCGATCACCTTCGCATTGAGCTTCATCAGCCCGTTGATGTCGTCCGCGCCCTTGCCGAACAACTGCTGCAGGACGATCATCCGATCGGTGCCTTCGGCATATCGGCCGGCGATCTTGACCGCGTCCATCAACAGGTCGTTCATGTTGCGGAAGTTGCCGTCGGCGTCACGCGTCTGCAGACCGAGAGCGCGGAGCTGGTCCTCGTTGGTTCGGAGCTGCTTAGCCATCTTGGAGGCCGCGCCGGTCATCACCTCGGAGTTCTGGCCGATGTCGCCGAGCGCGACGTTGAGCGCCGAGGCCTCGCTGGTGTTGATGCCCAGCGAGCGAGAGAGCGCGAGCGTCTCCTTTGTGAAGCTCACCGTCGCGTTGATGGCTTCCTTCGCGACTGCGCCGCCCGACAGCATCGCGGCCCAGAGCGCGAAGCGCTTCTGCACCGCCTCGATCGCTGACCCGATCTTGCCCAGGTCGCTGCTGGTTTGGGTCTGCAATGAGGTCACACCCTCCTGGACACCTGTGAACACCTCCTTCAGGATGCGACCCACAGCCGCCGCGCGCTGCGCGAAGGTGTTCATCTCCGCATTGGCCTGCGCCGCATTCGCGGTGATGTCGACGTTGACTTTCTGGTCTGCTGACATGTCAATGCACCTTTCCGCCGGCGGCGGTGAAATCGGCCATGAAACGCTCGATCGCGGCCTGCTCTTCGTCGGCCGTCATCGATTCGGAGGGTTCGTTCGGTTCATCCTCGGGCTCGATGCCGAGGTACGCCTGCACCATGCGCTGGAGCGGCGGGAAGCGCCGCCACTGCCGCTGGAGCGCGGCGTAGCGGTGCAGGTCCATGTGCTCTTCGACGTAGTCCCAGGTCCACCCGGTGTGCGCGATCACGTCGGTGATGGCGCCGTGCCAGTCGAAGCGCCAGAGGGGCTCCCCGCCTGCGGCTCCCCCGGCGGGAGCGCGGGCATGGAGTTGCGCAGCGTGAGGTGGAAGAGGTCGACGGCGGTATCCCAGTCCAGCGCGTCGAGCACGGTCTCGCGCGCGAGCTCGGGGTAGTTGCGGCGCAGGGCCTCGAGCACGACGTCGACGATGGCGCCCTGCAGCTCGATGGGGTCGCCGATGGTCTGCTCCACCACGGCTTGGATCTTGGTCTTCGCGCGCTCGAAGCCGCCGAAGCTGAGCTTGGGCAGCACGTACTCGGCGCCGCCGATGCGCACGGCGGGGCCGGGGAACTTGGGCGCCATCACGAGAAGGTGGTGAGCGAGAGCTCGCCGACGTTGCCGAGGCTGTCGGCCTGGCAGCCGAAGGCGAAGTCGGGCATCGCGAAGTCTTCGTTCTTGAAGCCGAAACCCAGGCTCTCCGGCACGCAGGCGGTGAGGATGAGGGTGAGCTCCTGGCTCTGGAACTTGTTCCTGAAGATGCCGCGGAAGGTGGGCGCCTCGCCGGCGCTCTGGTTGGTGATCTTCAGCGTGCTGGCGCCGGCCGCCGTGGTCTTGTAGAGGTAGCTGATGGCGAGGACGTTGGTGTTCTCGCTGGTGTTGAAGGTGTAGACGCCGGTGCTCTCGTTCACGCTGTACTGGCCGGCGGTGGGCGCGCTGGCGACGCGCACGTAGGGCGTGCCGCTGGCGCCCTTGACGCCCAGGTCCTCGAGGTAGTTCGCGGCGTTGGCGACGGTGATGACACCGGTGGCGACGGTGCCGCTCTCTTCCAGAGCCAGCAGCTTGGCCTGCGAGACGATGCTGCTGCTGGGCTGCTTGAAGAAGATCTGGTTGAGCAGCGTGCCGTTGAAGCGGCCGTTCTTGGCCTTGCCGCTGATCTTCACGTTGCCGCGGCCGACGGCTTCGGCGAAGGTGTTCTCGCCAGTGAGTTCCTTGTTACTGGCCTTGAAGTCGAACGAGACCTCTTGCAGCGTGGCGACCTGCACGGGGGTGGGGTTGGCGGCGGTGTCCTTGAAGAACAGCGCGCCGCTGTGGAAGGCGATTTGTCCGCGTCCGGCCATGGTGGGCTCCTGCGTGGTTGAGGGGTCAGAGGGTGTGGAGGGCGAGCGTGCGTTCGTCGACGACGACGGTGGCCTCGTAGCTGAGCTCGTAGATGCCGGCGCTGCCGTCGGCGGCGGCGGAGCGGCGCTCGCTGCCCTCGAACGAGAGGCGCAGCGCGACGCCGCCGAGCGAGGGGTCGGCCAGCAGCGCGGCGTGCGCCTCGGCGATCACGGGGTCGGCCAGCGTGGTCTGCGGCTCGCCTCGGGTGTGCACGGCGAGCTTGAGCTTGACGGTGAGCTGCAGCAGGTCCCACTCGCCGTCGCTGCCGACGATGCTCTCCTGGCGGGATTCGACCAGCGCGACGTTGACCGCGGGGCATTCGTCCTTCTCGATCGGTGCCTCGCGCTCGACGAAGACGCGCGCGGCGGGCACGGTGGCAAGGGCCTGCTGCGTGGCGACGACGCGCTGCAGGAGCTGCTGGTGGAAGCTGGGCATGGGGGGTCTCAGGCGGCGTCGAGCATGAGGTGGCTGAAGTAGCCGTCGCCGGTGGCGCGCGGAGCGCTGCGGGCGACGTAGTCCTTGCCGTCCACGCGCAGCGGGTCGCCGCGGCGGATGGCGGGGGCGTCGGCGGTCTGGTACTCGATCTCGTAGTCGACGGTCTGCGCCTCGTCGGCCAGCAGCAGCCGGTCGGGGCGCAGCCAGTGGGCGGCGAAATCGGTGGGCGTGGGCGACGCGGGCAGGTGGGTGGCCTGCACCAGCAGGCCTGCGCGCTGGAAGGCCTGGAAGAACACCTGCGGACGGAAGCCCATGCCCTGCCCCGGCGTCAGAAGCTGCCGTTGAGCCGCACGCGCGCGGTGGCGTCGCCGTTGGCCTTGGCGGCGGTGATGACGCCGATCTTGGTGTTGCCCGAACTGGTGGTGGTGACGCGCTTGTTGGTGTTGTCCCAGTAGGCGGCGACCAGCGTGGTGCCGCTGGCGGTGTCGGTGGCCAGCGCGGTGAGGTCGAACACGCCTTCGAGCTGGAGCTCGGCCGGCGCGCCGGAGGAATAGGCGCCGGCGGCGACGCCGAAGAGCACGCCGACGAGGCAGCCGTCGCCGGGGTTGAGCGCGTAGGGCGCGGTGACGGTGACGACGACGCCCGGTTGGACGAAGTTCTTCATGGTGAGGGGTCCTTTCGCGTTGAGCCGGGGGATCAGGCGCCGGTGTTCTTGAACATGCCGCGCCAGTCGGTGGCCTTGGCGGCGAAGTCGAGGCGGGCCTTGAGCTCGAGGCCGTCGACGTCGAAGCCCATGCGCTGCTCGGTGTACAGGCCCTGCTCGCCTTCCAGGTAGGCGTATTCGACGGTGTCGATCTGCGAGGGGTCGGCGACGAGGAACCACTCGAGCGGGTTGGTCTTGTCCAGCCGCGGCTCGACGACCAGCGTGTAGGCCGACTGGAAGACGTTGGTGTCGGCGGCCTTGGTGGCGACGATGACGGCGTTGAGGAACTTCTGGGCTTCCGTCTCCTTCGTCGCGCCGGTGATGAGGTAGCGGCCGGTCAGGTTGAGCGGCTGGCCGTTGCCCGACGGATCGGTCTGCAGGCGCAGGGCCTTGCGCGCTTCGGTGAGGCCGGCCTCGCCGATGGCGGCGCCGGCGGCCGAGAGGTTGCCGTGCGCCGAGTGGAACAGCGGGTTGCCGTCGGCCATGTTCGGGTTGCCCTTGAGCACGCCGTAGACGGTGTCGCTTTCGAAGTCCGCCGCGGCGCGGGCGGCCATGCGGGGCAGGCGCTGCAGGAAGTTGATGTCGTCGTTGATCACCACCTGGCGCGTGACGCCGATGATCTTGCCGTAGGTGGCGAGCTGGATGGTCTCGCCGGCATCCACCAGCTTGCCGCGCTTGAACTCGCCGAACTCGTTGACCTTCTCCATCGTGAGGTTGCCGGCGATGGCGACGCGCGTGGCGGCGCGGAAGTCGCTGAGCGTGCCGGGCGTGGCCCACTGGGTGAAGGTGCGCGGAGCGCTCTCGTAGGCTGCGCGCAGCGTGCGGTTGACGGTGCTGGCCAGCGCGACGGTGAAGTCGCTGACGCCGTGGGCGGCGCGGAAGCCCATGCTGTCGTCGTTGCCCATCGCCATCGCGACGACCTGGTGGCGCGACAGGCCTTCGGTGGAGATGCCGTGCAAGTCCAGCGCGCGGCGCGCGAGCTCGAAGAGCGTGAGGCCGCGGAAGCGGCGCGCGCTGTCGGGCAGCGTGGCGCTGGGGTTGACGCGGTGGTAGATGGCTTCGGCCATGTCGCCGCGGCGCTGCTGCTGTTCGTCGCGCAGGGTCTCGATGCCGGCGGCGCTGCGCTGCGGGCCGTTCTGGGCGCTGTGCGCCTCGAGCCGGGCGAAGATCTCGGCGCGCGCCTGGTCGAGCGTGAGGTTGCGCGCGACGAGGCCGTCTTCGAACGCCTGGTCGAGCGTGGTGATGCCGTGCGTGGCGCGGCGCGCCAGCGCGACGGCGTTGCGGATGCCGCCGATGCGCGCCTGCTCGTCGGCACGGATCTCGGCTTCGCTGCGCGTGGCGGCGGCGGGCGTGGCCTGCACCGGGGCGGGCGCGGGCGGGTTGGCGGCGGGGGTCGGGGTGCCGCGGCTCTCGACTTCGGTTTCGTCCATCGTGGACTCCTGGGGTTGGGCCGCGGGGGCGGCGGGGAGGGAAACGGTGCGGGCGGAGGCGGGGGCGCGGCCGACGATCTCGCAGGCGAAGCTGCGGTGGCCGACGGCGCGGGTGGCGGCTTCGATGAGCTGCTGGCGCTGGCGCTCGTCGAGCTGCTCGGGCCCGGCGGCGCCGAGCGAGCGCACGCCGGCGAGGACATCGGCACCGACGGGGACGAGCGAGATCTCGGCGGGTTCCCAGTCGATGGCCGTCCAGACCGGCAGGCCGCCGAGCTCGGGCGGGTCGGTCTTCACGTAGCGGTGGACGATGTAGCCGCACGAGACGTTGCGGATGATGCCGCGCGTGACGTCGCGCCAGTAGGCGTTCATCTCGTCGTCGCGGTCGCTGAAGAGGCACTGCGCGCGTCCTTCGCCGGTCTCGAGCCAGGCGCGCTGCACGACGCCGAGCACGCTGGAGAGGTCCCACTGCTGGTGGGTGTTGAGCAGCGGCGCGCCGCTGTCCATGCGCGCCATGCGGATCGCGGCGGGGTCGAGCGAGAGCTCTTCGAGGTAGTAGGACCAGGTCACCCAGTCGAAACGGCGGACCTGGGCGCCGGTCGTCCAGACGACCTCGAAGGTGCGGGCGGACTCGTCGACGGTGGAGATGGGGACGAGGCGGGTTTGGAGCGGGAGGGAACGGACGTTCGGCATGGCGGTGGCCTTCAGATCCGCGTGCTCTTCGTGAGCGCGGTGCCCGTGCCGACCATGACGATGTTCACGTCATCGACATCGGGAGTGATGTTGCTGTAGAGCGCGTTGCAACCGCTGACGACACAGCCGCCGGTGGAGAAGCCGACGATGGTCCCGGCCGAGGCGCTGTTGTCGACGAGGTATGCCCATTGACCCTTCGATGGGTCGTTGAAGCTGGCGGCCCCGTTGACGTCGCGCAGGAGCAGGCCCTTGAGCGATGAGCCTGATGCGATGCTGAGACCGAGGATCGAACCGGTGTTGTTCGTGACGTTGTCGTTGTTGAAGCAGACGCCCCCTCGGATCGAGACGCCGCGCCCCACGGCATTGCCGCTGGCGCTGATGTAGTACGCATGCCCGTACGTCGTGTCGATCTTGTTCCCTTCGATGTCGACGCAGCACGAGTTGGTGACGCCGCTGTTGAAGCTCACCCAGATCCCATAGCCGGTGAAAGCGGAGTTGGCCGAGTCGTGCCAGACATGGTTGTGCTTGATCACCACGTCCGTCGGATTGCTGCACTTGATGCAGGCGAACGTGGTACCGGCTCCGATGACCTTGTTGTGGGTGAACATGCCGTCGCCGGAGACGACGGCGACATTCCCGTTGTTCGATCCGAGGAAGGTGCAGTAGCTGGTGTGATCGGTCGGGCCGCCGTAGTAGGTCTCGCCCACGCCGCGCACACCCGTCACATGTGTCACGACGGCGGTGCGGGCGCTGCTGCAGTCGATCGTTCTCACGTGGAGATTGGCCGAATCGATGTTCAGGTACTCGAGCGTCGTGCCTCTCGGGTCCGACACGCCCGCATCGCCGCATTTCCAGAACGCACCGGCAGCGAAGAAGTTCGTCGCGACGACCGAACTGCCGTAGTGCCGGAAATCCTTTGCCTTGCCGCCGGTCGCGTTGTTCGCGAATCCGCGAACCGTGACGCCGGTGGGCTGTACGTGCTGCAGGGTCGAGCACATGATCCCTAACGGCAGCTGCAGGACTGCCCTCGTGGGCGATAGCGCAGCGGCAGCCAGCGCATTGGAGATCTTCGGGCCGTAGTCCGTGCCGAAGATGAAGGTCGCGTTGGTCAGCGCGCCCGGGCTGCCACTCAAGGAAGTCGTGCAGGTGGAACCGTCAGCGGCGACAGCGATGATCGTGCCGTATCGCGCCGTGGTGCCGGTGTCGGTGTACGGGATGACCACGCAGGTTTTCCCGATGTCGGTCGATCTGAACTTGCCCGCGTATGAAGACGAGCCGATCACCGAATTGGCCGAGGCCGTGGTGGTCGCGTCATAGAGCGCCACGCCATCGGGCTGGCCGATGTCCAGCGGCATCACCTGCGCATAGACGGAGGCCAGCAGCGCGACGCCCGCGGCGACGGGCGTGATGCTCGCGATGGACGACGACCTGCTCGCCGCCTGGCTTGCAACGGCGCCAGCCACCGAAGTGCCGGTGAGGCTGTTGGCGCGCAGCTTCCAGTATGCGTAGTCGAGGGTTGTGCTCGCACCTGCGGATGCGCCATTCGTGCCGCTCATGGGCATCTGGGCAATCAGCACCCAGGTCGAGAGATCATTGCTCCCGAGCCAATCCACGGTGGCTGCGACCGCCCCTGCTCCCGCGAGCGAAATGGCCAGAGTGTGGTCACCGCTCGGTGCCACGACGATGGATTCGCCGCCCACGGAAGTGAGGGTTGCGAAGGTGGTGACGATGGGGTCGCTCATGGCGCTTCTCCGTTTGCTTTGCCGTCCATGCCCAGCACGTCGGCGGGTTTGAGCTTCAGCTCGCTGACGGCCGCATCGATGTCGAGCACGATGCCGGCCTCGGCGAGCTGCTTGAGTTCGGCCTGCTTCTCTTCGATCCAGTCCTCGGGATCGATGCCGCGCTCGCGCAGTTTTTCGAAGAGGGTGGAGAGGCCGCCGCGGATGTCTTCCTTGTCGGCCATGGTGTCCTTCAGCGGGTCGACGACCTGCTTGCGCGGCGTGGTGATGCGGTCGGGTTTGGTGCCCAGGGGCACGCCGGCGAGCTCGGCCGCTTCGCGCCACCAGCGGCGGATAGGGCGCACGAACATCGGGATGAACGTGAGCCACTGCTCGGCGTCGACCAGGTCGTAGAACTCGCGCAGCGCGGCGCGGTGGCTGGTGTAGCTGCTGCGGCTGGTGTCGCCGGTGAGCTGGTGGTAGGTGATGCCGCAGCCCACGGCGATGGCATGGAGCTGCGTGCCGGTGTACTCGCCGTAGCCGCCCACCGCGGTGGGCGTGCCGAAGGTGACGCTCTCGTCCTGCGCCAGGTACTTGATGAGGCCGGGGCTCAGCTTCTCGATGGTGCGCTGGTCACTGGCCTTCTGCAGGTCGCCCAGGCTCTGCCGCGGATTGGCGGTGGTGACGAAGGCGGTGAAGCAGGCCTCGATCTTCTTGCGCACGAGCTCGGCTTCCTCGTAGCCCTTGAGGTCGCGCAGGCGCATGAGGCTGACGGTGAGCTCGGGGATGCCGCGCACCTGGCTGATGCGGTCCTTGCGGTAGAGGTGGATGACCTCGCTGGCCGGCACGCGCTTGCTCTGCAGCGAGCGGCGCACGATGGTGGTCTCGCCGGGGTGCTCGGGGAACAGCCAGTAGGCGGCGCGGCGGCCGAGCACGTCGAACTCGACGCCCATGATGACGACGTTGCCGTTGTCGGCGTAGCCGGTACGGGTCTCGTCGAGGTGGTCGGGCTCGAGGAGCTGGATTTGCATCGGCACCGAGAGCCCGTCCTCGGGCTTGCGCCAGCGGCGCCGCACGAGGCATTCGCCGCGCTCCTTCCAGGTCTTGACGGCCAGGGCCTCGAGGCCGGCGCGGTCGAGCTCGCCCCCGGCGTCGCAGTCTTCCTCGGACCATTGCTGCCAGAGCTTGCGTTCGCTGCGCGAGTCGGGGATGACGGTGATGCCGGTGCCGACGATCTTGGTGGCGAGGGTGACGATGGCCTTCTTGGCGTACTCGTTGTCGCGCACCATCTGGCTGGAGCGGTTGCGCAGCGTCTCGATGCTGCCCAGCGCTTCGACGCTGGCGGTGCCGCTGCCGGCACGCCAGCCATGGGTGCGGCGGCCGAGCTCGGCCGCTTCGTAGCGGCGGATGGCGTCGAGCGCCATGCGGGCCTGGACGCGGCGGACCGCGCGTTCGGGAAGGACGGCGGCGATGAGATCGTCGAGCAGGTTCACGGGCGGTGCGCTCAGTCGGGGCAGTAGGCGGCCCAGGTGGTGCCGCCGCGGGCGACGCCGTCGGCGCCGGCCAGCGGCGGGGCGAGCTGGCCGGTGGCGATGAGCTCGGCCTCGATGGCGGCCTTGGCCTTCGTGAGGTCGCTCATCGTGCGGTACTCGACTTCCTTGCCGTCGTAGCGCACGCGCAGCTCGCCGGAGGCGATGGCGTCGCAGATCGCCTGGTACTGGGTGGTGGTGAAGGCCATGCGGTTCAGTCGGTGAGCCAGGTGGCGGTGTCGTGGCCGAGCCAGTCGTCGGGCTCGGCGGCGGGGCGTGCATGCGTTTGCACGGCGGCGGGCGGCACGGCGACCTGCCGCTCTCCCGCCCCGGCGACCTCGGCCGGGGCGGGGTCGGCGGCGGCGGCCGCGGGCATCTCGGGGGGCTCGGCGGCGGCGACGAAGAGGTCTGGCGTGTCGGGCTCGAGCACCTGCTGGAGGTAGTCCCAGTCGGCGGCGACGAGGCGGTCGACGCGCATGCTGGGGTGGCAGGCGGCGGCGTGGCTGTAGACCATGAGGTCGAGCAGCTCGTTGCGCGCGCGGATCTGCTTCCAGCGGCCGGTGCGCGTGTCGAAGACCTCGGCGGTGAGCTCGCGGAAGGCGTCCGTGCCCAGGCGGCGGGTCAGGCGCACCATGCGCTGCGTCTTGTCCTGCAGCTCGGCCCAGTCGCCCAGGCGCGCGAAGAGGGTTTCCTTCGCGGTGTCGGTGCCGACCATCCACAGGCTGATGCCGTACTTGGCGATGTCGCCCTTGGCGTTCTTCGCTTCCTTCTTGCTCGGCTTGCCCAGGATGACCTGCTTGGGCACGCTGTGGCCCTTGACGGCGATGACGTTGTCGTAGCGCTGCTCGCGGCAGTAGCGGTAGACGCGCTGGGTGTGGTGGCCGCCGGTGTCGATGGCCGTCATGCCGATGCGCAGCGGCACGCCGCAGCAGTTGGCGAAGGTCTGGTGGCGCAGGCGCGTGAGCTCCTGCCAGGCCTTCTCGCCTTCGGGGTCCTCGTGGATCTTGATGCGGTCGACGACGATGGAGCGCTCGTTGCGGCCCCAGGCGCGGACGAGGAAGTCGAGGTGGTCGTCCTGCACGTCGACGGCGCCGGAGAGCAGGTAGTAGCCGCGCGGCACGGTGCGCAGCTCGTAGTCTTCGGCGTCGCGCTCGAGGTCCTGTTCGCTGATGCGGTCGGCGTGGTCGTCGAACGGCAGGCCGAGGATGAGGTTCCAGAAGGTCACGAGCTTGCTGCGGTCGCGGCAGGCCTCGAGCCATTCCTCGGCGATCTTGGCCCACGAGCGGCCGAGGCCGATGGGGGTGTACAGCGCGTTGGCGCGGTAGCCGAGGTGGTCGGTGATCCACGGCCGTTCGTGGACCCAGCGCGCCTGGCCGCCCATCGCGACGTCGGCCAGCATGCGCGGCTTGTGGTGCTCTTCGATGGCCTCGCCGCAGCCCTGGCACATGTAGACCGCGGTCTCGGGCTTGTGGACCTTGCGGCCGTGCTCGTCAGTGCCCTTCTCCCAGCGCAGGTGCTCGATCTTGAGCTCCTGCAGGTGGCCGCAGTGCGGGCACGGCACGTGGTAGGCGCCGCGGCTGCTGGCCTGGTACTTGCGCCAGATGCTGCTGCCGCCGAGGTCGTCGTCGTCCAGCGGCAGCCGGATCGGCGTGCTGATGTTGAGCTGCTTGCGCCGCGGGAAGGTGACGGTGCGCTGCTCGGCCTGCTTGAGCGTGCTGCCCTCGGGCCCGAGCGCGACGGGGTACTTGTCGACCTCGTCCATGCCGAGCTTCTTGATCGGCATGGAGGCCAGGCTGGCGCTGCTGTTGGCGCCGCCCATGACGAGCAGGCCGGCGGGGAACTCCTTCATCAACAGCGTGTTGCCGCTGTCGCGCTGGCGCGCGCTGGGGATCTTCTCGCGCAGCGCCGGCGCGGAGGCGATCATCGGCTCGATGCGCTGCTTGGAGTAGCGCTCCATCACCTCCACGGTGGGCTCGACGATGAGCATCGGCGCCGGTGCGTGCTGGATGGTGTAGCCAATCCAGTTGTTGAGGATCTCGCTCTTGCCGAACTGGCTGCAGAACATGCCCGTGACTTCGCTGCACGGGTGGTGGTCGCTCAGCGCGTCCATCGGCTCGCGCAGCAGCGGATTGCGGCCGGTGCGCCAGGGGCCGGGCTCGGCGGCGCTCTTCGACGAGAGCACGCGGTGGCGGTCGGCCCACTGGCTGACCGTGAGCTCTTCGGGGAGCTGCCAGGCCGCGGCGATGGCCTCGAGGACCGCGGTGTAGCCGTCGCGCAGGTTCATGCGGCCACCCCCTGGGCCTGGGCCATCTGCTGGGCGGCGAGCTGCACGCGCTCGGCCAGGCGCTTGCACTCGGCGTGCACGAGCTCCCAGACCTTGCGCGGGTCGGTCTCGGCTGCGACCAGCGGCGTCACGCGGTCGGCCAGGCCGAGCAGCTCGTTGCGCACGCTGGCGTGGGCGTCGACGATGGCGCGCAGGGTGCTGTCGGCCTCGAGCAGGCGGCCGCGCGCCTTCAGCAGTTCGATCTGCGCGAGCTCGGCCTCGGCCTGCTCGCGCAGCGTGCGGGCGTCGTGGTAGGCGCTGGTTGCGGGGGCCTTGGCGGCAGCGGAGGACGGCGGCGGCTCGGTCGGCAGCAGCTCGGGCTGCTCGGCCTGGGCGGGCGGCGCGACCGGCGGCAGCTCGCGGCCTTCGCGAAACGCGGCCCAGCGCTCGCGCACGCCGGCCTTGCTCGGGTCGGCCGTCACGTTCATCAGCTTGAGCGACGGCTCGACGTGCACGAGCTTGCCGTCGTCGCTCAGCACGATCCGCTTCGCAGCGACGAGCTGGCTCACATAGGCCCGCGACGTGCCGAGGATCGTGGCGAACTGGCTCTTCGTGACGAAGCCGTCCATGACCGTTAAGCCGCAGCCCCGTTAACCGCGGGCCGATGAAGTAACTTCACCGCCCTATGACCGCCCGAAACGCGGGCCGCGAATGACC